>ERZ1669247.267-NODE-267-length-20495-cov-8.098141_pt1 | contig 20495 bp, 24 predicted proteins | sample MGYA00579297_ERZ1669247 | MGnify/ENA primary metagenome ERZ1669247 (study PRJEB41166, sample SAMN08046056) | hot springs metagenome | biome: hot spring; feature: acid hot spring; material: thermophilic sediment; isolation source: thermophilic sediment from acid...
AGGACGTTTGGCATCATTTTATCTGGTAGAACCGGCGGACACTGGGGAGAGAGGCCCGGTTTTGTAGGGCTCGCCCTGTCTTTGGTTGGAGATGGTCTGGACGCTGCGGCTCGCCGCCCCCAAGACGTGCTTGATGAGAGAACTCACGGCAGGCATGCACCACGCGGACAATCTGCACGCAGGTGATGGTCACCCGGTAGAGTACGATTGTGGTTGGGGTGGACGGTGATCTCGCCCGGGCCTGGGATTCGGTCGCTCTGACGATACAGGTGGGGATGCTCTGCGATGAGCAAAGCAGACCCCTCCAGAAGGTCGTGCTTATCGAGAGAATGGAAGCGTGGGAGGATTTGTGGGGGACCCTGCCGGTCTCGGTTTCCGGATCTTGAGAGTCTGCCGACACCGAGGAAAGTTCTGGCATCCCCAGAAATCGCCGTAGCCGTTCTTCCCATGTCGACGCACCATCTTTATGCCACAACGGGGACAGGTTGGTGTGGTATAGTCTCCGGACGTGGCAAGGTCCAGAAGCCGCTTTTGGTCGTTGTCGGACAGCGACCGGAGTTCGCGTAGAAAACCTGGACCATCAAGCAAGATGATTCCGTTCTTCTCGGCAAATTCCACGGCGTCTTTGGTAAATCCACTGGTGGTGATGAAGACGCCATGGGCTACCTTTTCGCTGGCCATGACACCGGCCAATTCGCGGATGAAACGGACCCCGATGTCGCTACCGTAGGCTTTACACTGGACCACGCCCATCAGGGCACCAGATTTCCGATGATGGATACGGATATCCACTCCACCATCGGCGCCCAGGTTGGTAGTTTCTGTGCGCAATCCTCTAATCTGGGAATAGGCGTTACAAAGATCTTCGAAACGTTTCCATTCGAGGGATCGGAGCAGCTCCAAGGTCCAGTCCCGCTGGACCGGATCGGATGGGTGCATCTCTGGCTTCTGGGGTACGAGTCGATTCGGCTCCGGAAAACGAGTGGGAGGAGCTGCCGCCCGATTCGGGTGGTTCCCCGAATAGTTGGTACTCCTCAGGGTATCGTTGCCCTTGGGTTCGCGTTCCAGGTACAGCTTCAAAGCGACGATACCGGCGAAGGCGCCCAGGAGGCTTCCTGCCATTTGGAGCACAGGCACGAGGGCGGCGGCCAGGAAACTACCCGCGAGAATCGCTGGAACAATCCACCAGCCAAAGACCAAGGCTATCGCCGTCACAGCGGCGGCCAGTACCCAGGCGTGTTCCCTGCCAGGTCGATGGGGTCTTCTCCTCACCACCGCTCCTCCTTTGGCGGTTTCGTCGTTGGATGGGCGCGTTTTCCGTCTGTGCGCTACGAGCGATGCGTGGTCTTTCCTGGTTCGCACCCCCTGCGAAAGCATAGACGGCCAGGAGAGTCGTAAGCAACGTTTCGGTAAGGAAAGCTGGGAGTCGTACCGTGGCTCGATCGGCGCCGCAAGGATCGTCGGCCGCCCCGTTCGCAAATTTGCTGTGACGTATTCCGTCGCTGTGTTCTGATAGCTTTGGCCTATCCACTCACACGGAGGAGACGCTACATGGATCGTATCGTAGAGCAGCGGTTGCGGGATGAGGAGCGCTGGATCGATGACATGCGGGAAGAAATTCCGTTCCTGGCTCAGACGGTAGCCGAGGAGGTTAACGATCGCCTGGAGGCGTTGATCACGAAGGAAACCAAAGACGGATGGATCTTCGATACCCATGAAGATTTCCAACGGTTTTTGGAGATGGATCTCTCCGAAGCTTTCGAGACCAGTATCGAGCGGATATGGCTCTCGATCCTGCGTGAGCGGGGGAAGCGCCTCGATATGGTCGTGGGAGAGGCATGGAGTTTTGATGCCGAGGCCCAGGCCCTGGACAGCCTGCGCAAAAGCATACGGTTGCTGCCCAAAGCGAAGCCGCTCCTTGAGCGTATGTTTCGTCGGGCTAAGCCGGGTGCCTTTGTGCAGATCTTTCGTGCTGTGGTCAACGATGTCGAAGACATGGAAAAGGAGTGGTCCGAAGATGGAGAGGCCTTGCGTTCCGCTTTCGCCGCCTTGCGTCCGGAGATAGAAACTCTGGTAGCCAAAGCGGCTAGTGACTGGATCCAGAAGTCCTGCATCCAGTATCGTCGCGCCGTGGAAAACGCGGAGCTGGTCCTTTCCGGCGCGGCCGGTGATGCCCCGACCTGGGAGAAGCGCTGATATGGTTCTGCGTCCGCCCCGGTCTCCTATTCACTGTCCTGCCTGTGGTTGGGAAGGGAGCATGCGACCGCTATCGGACGCTTTGGTCGGCTTCCCGGAAACCGCACGTTGTCCCCGTTGTAGGTATGCGCCCCTGGAGATGGGGCGCAAGCCCCGTAGTTTTTCCGGTCCTCGAAAACCCTTGGCGTGAATCCCGTCGTATATCGCGCCCCCCACAGGAGAACGATCATGCAGAACCACTTCTACGACACCATAGAGCGCCTGTTTCAGGAGCAGGGGATACCTGCTGGCTACCGCGAACAGCTGCGAGGGCGCATCGAGCATGTGCTTAACTATCGTCCACGCATAGGGCTGCTTGGCAAAACCGGGGCGGGTAAGTCGACTCTGTGCAACGCCCTTTTTGGGCAAGACGTGAGCATGGTTTCCAACGTCGTGGCCGGCACTCGTGTGCCGCAGGAAATCTACCTCGAAGCCAACAGAAACCGTGGCATGACGTTGGTAGATCTCCCTGGGGTCGGAGAGAGTATGGACCGGGACGATGAATATCGGGATCTCTATGCCCGCCTCCTGCCTGAGATCGATCTTGTGCTCTGGTTGATAAAAGCCGACGACCGGGCTTTGGCCGTCGATGAAAGCTTTTATCGCAAGCTGGTACGTCCTCACATGGAGCAGGGCAAGCCTTTGATCTTTGTGATTACCCAGGTGGAGAAAATGGAGCCCATGCGGGAGTGGGATTATACCACGCGGAGACCGTCACCGACCATCGAGAAGCACATTGAACAGAAGCGGATGCTTGTTGCCGCCACCTTCGGCGTGTCGCTCAGAAACGTTGTCGCCGTCTCCGCCCACGAGCAATATCAACTGTCTACCCTGATGGACACCATCATTCACGAATTGCCGGCTGAGAAGCGGATCACTGTACTGCGGGAGGCCAGGGAAGAGATTGTTTCCGAATCGGCGCGCGAAGAGACGAGAGACGGCCTCTGGGACTATATCTGGGAGGGCGTAAAAATGGTGGCGCCGATCGTTCTGCCAGAAGCCAAGAAATTATTTGAAAAGGTTTTTTCTTGGATTGGGCTTTGATACAGCGCCTCTGGTACTCGCTGCCTTCTTCCGGTCCTGCCGAAGGTCAGCCGCTTGAAACCGTGGCGCCAAGCATTGCCAGGACATCTTACGACGCTGGGAATAAATTTGCCCGCTACACGGAGCGCTCAGGTCGGGTTATGCTGGCACTCGATCGCTGCCGATTTTGGAAGAGTCTCCCTATGTATTGTCCCCACGGTCATCCGGAATACCGTTACCCACGTCAATAAAGGACGAGATATGCACCGTAATCTGACCGATGCTCTGACGCAAGCGCTCCAGGACCGCGGGATCAACGTCCCAGAGGGCTATCGAGAGATGCTGCAGCGCCAGGTTGATGCCACGCTTGGCTATCGACCGCGTATCGGTTTTCTCGGAAAGACGGGTGCCGGCAAGTCCACGCTGTGTAACGTTTTGTTTGGGAAAGATATTAGTCCAGTTTCTGCCGTTGTTGCCGGCACTCGTGCGCCGCAGGAGGCGATGCTGGAAACGGAACGCGGCAGCATCACGCTGGTGGACCTCCCCGGTGTCGGGGAAAGTGTCGGTCACGATCGAGAGTACCGCGACCTTTACGCCGAGTTGCTACCAGCGCTGGATTTGGTTCTCTGGTTGATAAAAGCCGACGATCGGGCTCTGGCCATCGATAAAGAATTCTACCGGAATCTTGTGCGTCCCCACATGGATCAGGGAAAACCGTTGATCTTCGTGATCACCCAGGTGGAGAAAATGGAGCCCATGCGGGAGTGGGATTATTCTTTGCACAGGCCATCGGCGGCTATCCAGAAAAACATAGACCTGAAACGCACACACGTTGCCGACGTTTTTGGTGTTCCCAGAAGAACGGTGGTGGCGGTTTCCGCCAATGAGCATTACCAGCTATTGGAACTGGTGGAAAGCATGATACACGAGCTACCGAATGAGAAAAAGATTACCGTTCTGTGGCGCGCAAAGCCGGATGTGGTTTCGGACGAGGCACGAGAAGAGGCAACCCGTGGATTCCTGGATTATCTATGGCAAGCTGCTAAAATTGCGATCCCGATGCTGATTCCGGAATACGGTATGCTCTTGACGTTGGGCAAGAAGCTTCTTTCGATATTTTAGGATCTGGATTGATGCCAACGCTGATCGTCAAACAGAGGAGTTCCTTGGATACGCTTATTGCGGCACGCCCTGAATTTGCGCCGCTACGCCATGTTTCCGTGGATCACAGTCCGGATAGGATGTGGCGTTGCAATGGTTCGGTATCCTACGATCTACAGGTAACGTTGCTCGGCAAGACGGGTTACGGCAAGTCCTCTTTGGCCAACGCACTGACGGGCGGTGAATTCCTGGAAACCAGCGCAACCGATGTCTGTACGAAGGAGGGGCAATGCCTCGACTTCGAGATACGCCCGGCAGAACGTTTCTCCATCGCCGATGTTCCGGGCACCGGTGAAGGGACCCATGCCGATGAGAAGCGCGGTCGGTTTTATCGTGATCTGATTGGGCGCAGCGATTTGCTGCTATATGTCCTGCGCGCCGATCAGAGGGACTGGAGCATCGATGAAGAGTTTTTTACGAACATATTGGATAATAAACAGAAACGGGTGCTGATAGTCCTCAATCAGTGCGACAAGGTAGAACCGCTGCACAGGAAGAATTCTATTAGCGCAGAGCAGATGAATACCATTGACAGGAAGATCGAGCAGGTCCGGCGAGCTTTTTCGGACATTCTGGGTGTTGTTCCAGTCAGTGTCGCCGTTGATTGGAATATCGATGTCCTGGCTAAACATATCGTTCGTAACCTTGTTTATCTTCCTGGCGTCCATTACCGAAAGCCATAAACGTGTTCTCCATAAAGGTCTCTACAATGAAAGACAAGTTTGATATCCCTAATACGAGTCAGATCGCCGAGCGCTTGCGCGCACTTGGTGTAAACGATGAGCTTTGTGAAAAGATCTCTAATCGACTCGATACAGTACTGGAATACGAGCCTCGCGTTGGAATATTTGGTAAGACCGGTGCAGGAAAATCCTCCCTTTGCAATGCACTGTTCGGGAAGGATGTGTGCGCCATAAGCGACGTAGAGGCGTGCACCAGAAACGTTCAGGAAGTTGTTCTTCAGTCGTCTGGAAAAGGTATTATCCTGATCGATGTCCCAGGCGTTGGAGAAAGTCGTGAGCGAGATAGCGAGTACGATAAACTGTATCGCAAATTGATGCCGGAGCTGGATCTGGTTTTGTGGTTGATCAAGGCCGACGATCGGGCGTTGCGTTCCGATGAAGAGTTTTATAAAGAGGTGGTCCGTCCGCACATTCAACAGGGCAAGCCGCTTTTCGTCGTGCTATCCCAGGTAGACCGAATGGAGCCTTTCCGCGAGTGGGATGAAACGGTGCATCGGCCAGGGCCGAAGCAGATGGAGAACATCGAGCAGAAACGCCGTGCCGTGGCTGGTTTTCTGGACTTGTCTCTGGACCAGGTGGTCCCGGTCTCTGCAAGCGAATCCTACGGACTGGTGGATCTGGTGGACAAGATCGTGAACGCTCTTCCCAAGGAAAGACGTATTACCTTTGTTCGTGAGGTTGTCAAAGAGAATGTGTCGAGAGAATCCATGGACAAAGCAAAGAGTGGATTCCTGGATTTTGTCGTGGATACGGTAAAGGATGTGGTTGGATCCGTAATAAAAGGCGCGGGATCGATCGTTCGTAGTGTGTCGAGTTTTATAGGAGGATTTTTTGGCTGGTAAAAGACCGTCCCACGGACGTCTCGCGCAATCCATAAAAAGAGATCTCGTAGTAGGACTAGGACACGAGCTGCGATCAAATCTAATGAGGTGGATTCAAATGGCTAGAGATTGATTGGTAGACGTCCCCTCAAAACGGAGAGGATCGTGGACAGAGTCTAGGAAATCTCCTTTTAAAGCAGCGCTACGGTAGTCGTCCGTTTTCGATATCTCTGATGAGACCATCGATAACCGTGTGCATTTTCTCCTCGTTTAACAGGGCCTGTTGCACCTCCCGCTTAGAACCGCGGGTCCCGTGAGCCACTTGATTGCGCAAATTCTTGAGCAGCTCGTAACGGCTACGGATCTCTGGCGATCGTTTTATCTGATCCTGATACTCTGTCCGCGCCTGTTCCCGTCCGTCGAAATCGTTGATGTCCACTTTTTGCTGTTGGCAGATGCGAGTGATGACCGATTCGTAGGCATAGAGGATGGCGCGCAAATAATCGCGACGTTCAAAAGCTCCTCTAGCCAGCCGAGTAATTTTCTGGAACTGCTTATCCTCGTTTACCCACTGCATGCGCTCCTGTATCAGCGGATACAGCAGCTCCATCTCCGGGTTGAGCGCAATACTCTGTAATCCACTGTTGACACGCCGTAGCTGTGCCGTAGCTGCGCCGACATTCAGTATGTTCTCATAGTAGGCTCCCTGACGGAGGGCGTCGATAATATCGGATGGGACACCCGATTGTTCGAGAATCGGTATAAAAACACTATAATTACCATCGGCATCGTAGCTGGAAACCGCTTGAAGACCTTCCGCGAGTCGCAGCAAGCCGGACAGATCGAGGACTGGGGCTTCGTTGGTGTCTGGATCAAATGCGGCATACCAAACTTTCTCAATATGCGCGTTTTTTATTCTGCGCAAATAGAGGGCCGCAAGCAGCAAAATCATGGGCAGATGACGAAATCCGTGCGTGACATCGATGTGTACCGTTTCGTTATCGCCGAGCCACTTGGCTAGGAGCTCGAGTATGGCGATTTGTTGGTGTTCGTTTTGCGCATGGGGAATAATCTTCAATTCTACGGAGCAGCCAAGTGTTTTGGAGAGATAGGGGGAAAGTTTATCCAGGTGATCCTGCGTTACGGATTTTCTAGAAGATGCGTCGATCAATGCTTCCCGGTCCAATAAGCCGGAGTCACCCAAATCGAGATCCCCCTCTACAAGGTGATCCCACGCACTTCCCGATGTTCCGATGATTACCATGCGATCGGGTCGGATGAGCTCGTTCAAGGCCCAACCGAAGAAGGCCAGAGGCTCCGTCTTCTTACCATTTGCAAACGCATAAGATGCTCTCCGATACTGTCCACTCGCATCTTTTCCAGGTCGTCCCAACACGGTTATCAAGGTGGTCGTCATAAGCGTTCCAATATAGAGTTGTACTGATTAACTATATTTCGAAAAGTCCGTATCCAGACGATTTCTTTCCACCGATGCCCCATTGTTGCAGTCCCATTGTCAACAGGTGGGCAGCAACGGTCGTCCATCCTGGGTCGCCCTCGACCGTGAAAAGGAAGCTCCCTTGTACGGCAATCTGCGTATTGGGAACGGGGCTGTCGGTATCACTGGCAGCAACGTCACCCGACCCACGGTAGTATTCGGTGTGGTGCGGGGTAACGACTTCTAATACGAAAGGGGGCCGATCGGGCGGTCCGCACCACCAGGCGTCGTGAAAGATAAGACCGCCGACCTCACCCTGATCGCCACCCTCTCCAAACATCCATCGCAATGCTTCGGGAGACAGCCCCCCGGATCCGTGCGCCACGTACTCGGCACTCGCTCTTGCCAGACCCTTGAGAGAGGACCCAGGCAAAATGGGCATGCCGTAGGTGTGTGCGATGGTTACTCCGGTCTCCACCGGGTTGTCGCGACTAAGGCCCACGTAGAGGCGGTGGACCAGGCGCATCTCGAAACTGTAGAAGCGTGATCGATCGCCGGTATAGGCCTTCCATCGGGACAAAGCCTGGCGATAGAAATCTGGCACACGCAGATCCACTATGGCCTGAATGAGATCCTGTTTTTTCTTGGGATCAGTAGAGCTTGGCCACTCATCCAGTCCGTGAGCCAGGCGTAGAGCGGGGTGCACTTCCCCGGGTTTTTCCACCATAAGCGCCCGGTGCACCCGATTGATACCCTGCCTCCCCATGGTCATTTGTTCACACCTCGTGCAGGTTTTTCTGTTCCTTGGTAGATCCGTTTCAGCCAGACACCGCCATCCAAAATGGCTTGGGTGGCGCGTCGATAGTCTCCCAGCTCCAGAGCGACTACCCAGCTATAAAACGCATCTCCATCCGACGGTGCGTTGGGCATGGGAATGCGGGCCAAGGTGACCAAATCCTCGTAGTATTGTCGATAGGCACGTTCCAGGCGGCTGTTGTTTGCCCCGGATTTTGCACGCAGGAATCCCAACGCCTGTGCAAGACCCACTTGCACGACCATACTCGGGAAACTGTTCGCTCGGGTACCGTACTCGGCGAAGTACTCGAGATGCTTTACTCGCTCCAGGCACAAGAGTGCCTGCTCGGCCAGCTGCGATTGTCGCAGTTGCATCGCTGTGTCCTCCTCAGGCCAGAAAACGGACCAGACCGCGACCCACGGTGGCCTTTCCGCCAATTTGCAATAAGGCTTGCCCGTTCTCCTGCAAACGCTCCCGAAACGCTGCTCGTGTATCCACTATCCCGCTATCATCGAACGCCGCGTCAAAGCCCAATACACCAAAGAGTAGGCTTTCTGCGGGTAGGTTCTCTTCGTACCACAGAGCGCCTTTGGCCACGGTGTGGCGCTCATCGTCGATGCGGATTCGGCTGCGGATCTCGGTGGCCGTATCGGCCAAATAACCCAGGACGGCGTCGGAGACGATGCTGAATCGTGCCGAGAAATGCGGTTTCCAATCCTCGTCCTTCAGTGTGTCTGCCAACATCTTGGCCCAGGCAGTAGCCTCGGGGGCGGAACGGGCGTAAAGATCCAGATCTTCCAGAATCACGAGTTCGTGGGACTGTGCTCCAGCACGTGTGGCATTGGCCGATTCCGAGGTGACCAGGACATCGTTTTCTTGGGAGACAACGGGTATTTCGGGCAGGTCGGCGACACCGGCGCGACGGGCCGCCTGGCGGTAACGCGATAGTAAAAACGGCGAGGTCACAAAACTGACCATACCGACCAGGGATCGAACGGGTAATGCCAGCAAGAGCGCATCCCCGAACACCATCGCGCCAGCATGGATGTCTTCGCTCTTTTCGATCCGATCCGGTCCAAACAGGGTTTTCTGCAAGGCGTCGTGCGCAAAATAGTCGCGTAAGACGCCTTTGATGGCGCTTCCGGGAATCATGGGGAGACCCGCTGCCCGTTCCCGGGCGATGGGGAGGTCGACAATGCCAATGGCCTGGCCAACGCCAACGTGGATCGGCGACAGGGCGTGAAGATGGTATATCGAGGTCTTCATCATGACGGTAATCCTTGTGGGGTATGCGCTGAAGAAAACGGGGCAAGTCGAGGCAAGACCAGTCCCCAACCGTCGCGACGATCCTGCAATGCGTCGCTGATGGCATGGAACCACAGTTGCGCAACCCATTGCGTATCGGCAGGCTTTTCCAGAATCCGGAACCAATAGGTGCTGCCGGCCGGGACCGCGCGCCGCGCGGGCTTTGGTTGCTGGAGAGCCAGATCCCAACCGGAAACACCCTGCCAACGTTCGTTCGCGAGGGATTGCAAACGAACCCGCAAGCCGGGGATTCCGGGGATTTCTCCTTGCAGTTGTTCATCCAGCCAAGCCGGACGCCAGCCGTGGGAAAAGATAGCCGGAGTGCATAAGGTAAGAGCAAAGGTATCGCTATCCTGCAGTGCCCTGGCCAGGTATTCCGGCAGAACAGGGCACGCTGCCGCTTCGGGTTCTACCCAAGCCCCCCGTCGCTCTCCACCCAATTGTACGAGTCCTTGGGGTAGACTTTGTTCGTAGAAAACGGCCAGGCGCCAGACGCCATCGGCAAAACCTCGATCCGCCAGGCGCTCCCGTCCAAAATCCAAAGCCTCCAGCTGGAAAATCTGACCGGACTCCGCCGCGTGGCGTCGACGATCGAGACGCAGGTGGGTGCTGTGACGACGCAGCCGCAGCGGAGCCGGTTCTCCATCTCCCTGGAGGAGCGTCTCCGGGATGGGAGTGCGCTCTGCATCCCAAGCGAGGATGGCGGAAATCGGCCAGAAGCTCGCCACTTTTTGCGGTTTCCCGACGAATTCGGTCTGCGCCACCACCGGCTGCAGCCCCTCGGGCAGGTTGCTCCCGACGCCCTTGGGGTAATTCCCAGGCATGAGGCGATGCACCGTTGGGCGTCCACGCTGTTCATCCAGAACGACCACGGCGTCGGCCGGTTTGGGGACATAGACCTCTCCGTCGGGCGCCAGAAGCAAAGGGCCGCCCACGGCGTGCTGTAACGCTTCCTCAGCGCGCGTAAAACCAACATCCCCTTGGGCGCGCATCCAGGCTGTACGCAAGGCTCCGGCCAGAGCGGATGGCCAAGGAAAGCGGGCGCTTTCCTGACTTCCGGTCCCGAAGGGACGTCCCGAACGGAATACCAGAGGAGCCGTGGGCTCTAACGAATAAAAGTGCTTCATGAATACCCCGCTCCCAAAATATCGCCCTGTTGGTGGGCCGATAGCCAACGGGACAGAATCAGTTCCTCTCCCAATCGGCAGAGTACCTCCCCGGGATCGCCGTGTGTGGTGCGTAACATTGCCAGACGGCTGAGCAGTGCTTCTCTCTGCTCGGCCGCGAGCTCGCCTCGTCCACCTTGTTGCTGGGCTTTGTCCAACAGGCGTGCGATCTCGGGAACGACCAGACCTCCGGGGAGACGCTGCAGGCGTAGGCGCAGGCCCAAGGCGCGGATATCGTAGCCGATGGCCGTAGCCATACGCCCTTCTCCGAAATCGCGTATCCAGCGCTCGAGGGCCTGGAAATCGTCGATGTTTTGCGGATCGAACGGAAGCCGCCAGGACAGCATGTGCCCGGCACGAACGTGCAGCCGCAGGCCGAGGGCGTTCCCCTGGCGATCGCTGCCGGCCGCACCTTTGGCGAGTTTTTCCGCGCCATCGGCAAGATGCCGGATATAGCCCAAGGGCTGTTGGATATGGGCGATGGCCACGCCGACCCGAAGGGTGGGAGGCTGCTCTACCCGGCCCAGCTCTTGAAGTTCTTGGGTGAGCTCCGCGATGGACTCCGAAAAAGCTCCGGCGAGAGCTCGGCTGGCTCGCAACACACCACTGAGGGGCAAAAATCCGAGGACGTCTTCCCCCCCGGCATAGATGGCCTGCCCGCCATTGTCGCGAAGGATACCGATGGCACGATCCGCAAACCCTGCAATGGCGAGAGTCAGTCGTCGGTGATGCTCCGGATTCTCTGCAGCGGCCACAAATTTACCCATACGGTCCCCGTCGGCGACCAGTACGGCGGCATAGGGCAGAGGCTGGCCGTGGCGTCGCCAAACCGGTTTCAGTACGTCCAGCAAACGGTCCAGGGCGGCAGCGACCGACTGCGGATCATCGCAATCCTCCGATTCCTTCCGAGCCACCTGTAACCGCTCTGGGAAAAGAAGGGCCCCATCGTACAGGAAACGGGTATAGCCACCTCCGTGGTCTGGACAACGCGACGCTACCCCCAGAGGAACGAGCGTTTCGTATGCGTCCGCGATCGTCCTTACCACCGGATCCGGAAGGCCTTGCAGCCAATCGTGGGCCGCGATCCGGGTCAGCGCCGCGAAACGCGCCTCGTTGTCTTTTCCCGAGAGACGTTTGAGAACCCCCAAAGCATCCAGGTGCTCCCCAGAACGCAAATGCAGCTTACGCCACTTGCCGCGCTGAGAACCATTGGGCGATGGCCATTCCGGCAAGACGGTCTCCCGCAGGCCGTCCAGGGAATTCTTGGGCAGGCGTGGCAGGTCCTCGCCGACGGCGCCGGGTAATACGGAGGGGAGAAAATCGCGGGTATTCTTCCGCTGAGAAAAACCAGTTTTGAGAGCCTTATAGGCTTCCCGGTAGGAACTGCCCAAAGGGTAATCGGCCCAAGCGGCATAGGCCTCCAGGGCATCCTGGATCTGCGCACGAAAAATGGACTTGCGCAGCTGCGGGAATTCCGCGAGGGCTGCTTCCGCACGCTCGGTGAGGTAAGTGCGCGCCGCGGCGATGGCCCGCTCCGCTACTTCCGTGGGAAGCAATCCATCGGGGAGCTCGGCCAAAAGCACGTTGGACACGTTGCTCTGATCGGATCCTCGATCCCGTACCCGCCCGGGGTCTGGGTAGATCAAGGTCGCGCCCGAGTCCAGGAGGGACTGGCCAGCCCTTCGCGCCGATTCCGAAAGGAGATGGGAACCCGCCCACAGGTCAGCGGTGCGTCGAGCCGAAGCAATGAAGTCCTGTACGGGACCGAAAGCAAGTTCCAGCAATATGGGCATCGGCAACTATCCTCTGGGTCGCGTCTGTTGATCCGAGAATTTTTCTGGATTCTTGAAGTAGTTGAGGAAGGCCGCCATCGGGGTTCGGATTCTGCCCGGGTATTCTTTCTCAATCCGTTTCAAAGGCGGAATGCGATCCACCGCCTCCTTCCGCTTCTCCGCATCGGAGGGCCACTCCGTTACCGTCCACTCTCGCCTCCCTTTGAGGAGAAGTTTTGTTTTCCTCTCGGAAGGCATATAGAGGGCGGCAGCGTGCCACATACCCTCCTCGTCCCGGTACGGTCGCAGAATGACTGGGCTCGCCATGCGTTCGGCTCCCTCGGGCTGCAAGGTATGATCATCGGGCTCACCGGTATCCTTGAAGTGGAAAATGATGGGCAATCCAAACTGGGCACGCGGAAAGAGGTCTCCTGCCGGGTGTTCCGGGGTATGGTGATGGGCGTGGGCACCCGTAATTCGGCGAATTGCATCGGGTTCTGGCCAACGGCTGCGTCCAGGCCGGTCAGGAACCTGCCCCGGATTCCGGGCGAACCCTTTTCCCTGGCGAAAGGTTTGAAGACTCTTTAAGGCTGCTTTCCAGGCTTCCAGCGCATCTCTGGTCTTCGATCCGTCCTGCCGCACCAAGGTATATCCCTGTGCCTTCACCTCCTCGAGTCGGACCGGATCGAGCGCTTCTACCTGCACAGCACCAAGACCCCGGCGTGTGCGTGCTCCGACACCGCCAAAGGATGCCCACCACCGCAGCGCGGTGCGTACCTGCACTCGCTCCTCCTCGGTGGTCTCGTCGCGAAACTGGATCCGCAGGACCCAACTTAGGCTCATCGGTTTGAACAAAAAAGCCGGTGGCCGGACGACACCGCCTCGGTTTGCCTTTCCTTGTGCGGGAAACAATGCATATCCACCGAGTTTGCCGCCCGCCCAGGGTTTCCAGTTCGGGAAACTGTTAAAACCGCGACCTGGACGTTGTTCGTACTCTGCCGCTTGGGCTTTCTTATCGTTGATCTTCAGATCGCGCACGCATACCAGTACTTTGCTGGAGACCACATTGTCTGCAGAATCTCCGATCCCCCCCCAGAGGGACCTTTCGGCGGCGAACATTTTCTCCCAGTCCGTGCTCTTTCCATCGCTCTGGAGAAATTGGGAACGATGAGCCTTGCGCCACCAAAAGCGCAGCTGACCGCGAATACCGGTAGCCCGAATGGGCATCTGCTCGTCCACTTCGCCCGCCCGTACACCGCCACCGTAAAGCGGTGTCACCAACGTGCAGTGCAGGTCGAGTGGAGGATTGCGGAATAGCGGGAAATGCTCCAGGTTCGGTGGTACGAGATGAGCAGCCGGCTTACGCATCCTTTCCTCCAATCGTTGCGGCCATTGCGGATCGTTGGGTATGTGTTTTATATCGAAAACTGCTTCTTGCAGTCGAGACAGTACTGCAGATTGAGGATATTTGCATCCACCACCTCCCCCAATTTGGCCCCGACAAGAACGCCCGCCGTTGCACCGGCCAGCGCGCTGAGGACCGCGCTGCCGGTTACAGTGTCCACTTCTTCTTTTGCTTGGGTCGCTTCCCAAGCACCGATCCCCCCGGCGACACCGCCGATTGCGGCACCGACTTTCCGGCCCCAAGGGCGCGGGTGAACTTTTTGGGAGCCACAATGAGGACAATGCACGGGGATACCTCCTTTCTCGTCGATCTGATGCGCAGCCTAGCCCAGCAACAGGGTCGATTGGGAAGCGGTAAATTTACTCGACCCGCTCGAGCAGCCCGAAAACACCCCGCTTCGCCGCTATCGTTTGCAGATCGAAGACCTCTCCCTCACTCGGCCGTTCCAGTATCTGGTACACCAGCGCGACGTCGCCCGGTTCCAGGGACACCGCCCGACGTTGAAACTCCACGGCCTGGCCGAGGATTCCCTGCAGATAGGCCGCCGTTGCCGCGTGACCGATCGCTGAGATGTATTCCCCCGCGGCCACGAAGGCACGCGCCTCGCTGAGCGACACGGGTCCGCGATAGCGCCAGAGGCCAAAGGCGGTCAATACCGGTGTATTGAGCAGGTAGCGGGCCATGGTCACCCCTGGAGCCACTGGCGGACGCGATCCCGCAAACGAGGTAGGGTATCTGGCCCAATGACCTCGAACCGCGCCCGCCGAGCATGATCCAGCAGGTTGGCGGTAGGTTTTCTGGCTGTGACCAGCCAGGACTCTCCAAACAGTCCTCGGGCGTCCTGGCCCAGTGCCTCGAGCTTATAAGCAATGTCGCTGTCGTTTTCAGCGCGGTGCGCCAGGGTCTTACATTCCACAAAGAGCAGGGCATTGTGTTGGGTGGCCAGCACGTCGAATTCGTTCTTACCGCCTCGGCCGCTCAGCCATTGCCCCTCGACACCCAGCGCTACGTCGAAGGCCCCGTTGTCTTTGAGCACATGATAGACGTACTCCTCCAGCCAGCCTCCCGAGAGAAAGCGGGCGGTTTCGGCATCGCGAAAAGCGACTGCGGTGGTACCCACCTTCCAGGCTAGGAGATCCCGCTGGTTCAGATCCGACAGAATATCGGCGATCTCCCCACGGGGGACCCGGTCCAGAGTCTGTTCGGGGGTAACAAGCTCACCCTGTTTGCTCAGCGCCTGGAAAGCGGCCTTGTTCAGAAGATAGATCATGTAATCCGCGCGCGGCGCGATCTCGGCCAAGCGCTTGCAGAAGCCTTTGCGATAAAGCGCGGCCTCCCGCCACGCGTCCTGCCGGGAGCGTACCCGCCGCACCTGAAAGCCCTGGGCATCCAAGTATCCTGGCACGGTCAAGACGTTTTCCATGGCGATCTCTGCCGGTGGCCGTTCTCTTCCCGGCAAGATCTCGAGACGCCGGTGGGCGGTATCGGTGTAAAGGACGCGCTGGTCGCGGAAGAATTCAACAAGTCCCAAGGCCATGAGCTTATTACCGCCGGTGGCGTTCAAGGTAATCTCGGCCTCAGGATACTCGCGGTGGAGGCGATCCTGCACTTCGAGGGCAAAGGCGTAGATGGCCTCAAGACCATGATCCGGCATCCCTTCCTGGACGACGACGGTGATTCCCTGCTTACGGATGTGGCGAGCCAGCTGTTGGGCCCGCTCGGTCATGGCCTCGGAACTCAGGAGCACGACCGCATCCGGATGTTCCTGCAGGATAGGAATCAGGTTGGGGAGAATCTGATCGGAAACGATACACAGATGCAGGTGCATGAGCATGCCTCAGGACGAACGAATGATGATCTGATCCGTCTCGAGGGCGAAGCCGTAGAACTGCTCCCGCCCCCGCTGCCCGAGCCGCCGGATGGCGTATCGGCGTGCCGCGCTCGGTCCCAGGACGGCCGCGAAGGCGCTTTCGGTTCGGGTCCGCAGCGGAGAGAAATATCCTTTGTTTTCCACCGGATCGTTACGCCGCCAAGCGAGGGCCTCTTCGGCCTTCTCGTATTCGCCGGACATCTCCGAGACGAGTCGGCGCAGCCGGCCAAGAAACTCGTCGGCCGCCTCCGGGGCCGTCCAGTCGACGGCGGGTTCTCCCCCTTGGGCCGCCTCTGCCAGCCACCAGCAAAGAGCCACCTGTAGAGGGCTTTTAGTCACGCACTGGCCATCGGCATAAACGGCGCCTTGGACAACGTCGATCTCCAGCAGGGGCTCCTGCAAGGCCCGATTGGCCGCTGCCACCACTTCGGTAAAGCGCAGGCCTTCGTGCAGGTACTTGGTCGGCAGGTCCTCCCGCAGACGCACGAAGGGGATGACGGCAAGATCGATCTGTGCCTGGGCGGTATCCAGCGGACGCTGCTGGGGGCCTACGTAAATAATCTGTTGCTTGGGCGTCGGATAGAAAAAGAGCGGGCTCGATTCGTAGCCCTCGCTCACCAAGACGTGGGACAGCCGATCCTGCGGGCGTCCAAAGAGGGACAAGGCATAACCCAGATAGTAACCCATGGTCTTGCGCCCCCCAGCCAAAGAGACGTGCAAGGCTGCATCCGCATCCTGGGTCAGCTCCTGGACCAGCGTAGTGAGGTAATCTGCTGCGGCCTCATTGTCTGCTGGGCTGCGGATATCGCTCAGCGGGCCATCCGCGTTGTGAATAACGTGGATCTGCTCCTCCCCGAAGAGGATCTCTGGCAAGTCGTAGTCGGCTCGCAAACGATGAAAGTACCCAGACTCCGAAGCCAGGAGTTGCAGTCGTACCCGGTCCGCGCCCTCCTGGGTCGAGACCACGTGGATCTCCGTTGGTAGGAAGCGCGGATCCTGACGCACGGCGAGCGCCCAAAGCGTTTCCGTGACGATTTGAGGAGACATACCGGTAACGGCGAGCAGTATGCGGCGGGGGAATTGTTCGGGGGCGTGGAACATGGTGCAAAGCCTCTCTGCAACTAGACGGGCGTATGGTGCAAGAATTTTGGTGCGGCGTGGATGTTTGTAAAATTGCTCGGGACTATCTGGTACTCCCCGAAACCGAAAGTTGTGTTCTTGCCGACGTGGATCCATTGGCCACGGTAGAGTACCGGCCATAGAATGTCCGGAAGGTTGGCAATGTGGTATTTGCCCACGACACCGGTCCACTTCATAGGGCGTTCCTGACGGTAAGAGTAGCGCTCCCGGCAGACCCACTTGGCGTCCTCCACCTTCCAGGTACAGGACCGCGCGGCTTCCAACGCCAAGCGGTAATCCCAATCGGGCGATGGCGCGTCTTCGTGGAAGGCCTCGAGCAATCCCAGGCGTCGCTGCAGCGCGCTAAAAAAGTCCACGAATTGCAGGCGGTCGGGAGGTAGCACTTTTCCTTGTCGGAGGATGCGTAAAGGAGAACGAAGCTCGAGGGTGACGTTTCGGATCGTCGTGGGCACCACAATGGGGGACGCTTGGGGTGGCACGTATCGTTCCACAGGGCTCCAGTCGGTCTCGTCCTCTCGGCGGATACCATCGAGATCAAGCGCAACACGGGAAGCTCCCAGCCCTTGAGCAAGGGCGCGTCGGAAGGCAAGTAGACAGAGCCCAAGCTGGGCATGGGCCCGTCCAAACAGGAGAAATCTCATCTCCAGGTGCGCGCCGGCCGATATCCGGAGAGCGCCTTGGGGGGGTTCCAGGAGCCAGGGATGAGGCGATGCTGCTCCAGGAGGCAGAAGATGGCTCCGGTCGGGAGCCGGGGTTTCCATCCACACGGCGTAAGAGCAGCGCGAACGTAGTGCACATCCGTCGCAGTGAGACGCGCCGGTAATACAGACCAGATCTCGTAGTGCGGCACCGAAGACTCCCCGCAACAGCGATCCGGAAAAGTCGGACAGCTCCAGATCGCCCCGGCAGCGAGCCCGAAGCCAGAATCGACTGACACGCAGCGCATTCCCCAAATCCATGTCTGGATTGGACCACAAAAACCACGGACTGCCCAACATCGGTAATTTTATCGTCCCAGCAAAGCATCCCGCCTTGCGGCAAAGTACGAATGACACCGATCTGAGGAAACCCCATGCCCCAGGAATCACTGTTACTCGTAGCCTACGACCACCATGACGCCTCCAAACGCCGACGGGTCCGGCGCATATTGCAGGAAGAAGCGACGGACTGGCAGTACTCTTTATATGAGCAACGTCCTCCAGACTCTCGTCGGCAGGTTTTGATCGAGAAGGTTTTGGCCAACAAAGGAGAGGCCGATGATGTCTGGGCTTTTGTCATTGATCCTCGGGCAACGCGAATTGTCGTAGGCGCATCCGACAAGATCCACCGCTTGCCTTCGGGTTGGTTACTGGTATGAGCACTGTGTTGGGTCGCATCGGCATGACCGGTGTGGCCGACCGCGCAGCGGCCGTTGCCGTCCTGCTGATCCTGGCAGGTGATCTTTGAGGTGCCAGGGCATTACCCGCATAGCTTGATGACCGTAAGACGGCAGGATGGTCACGGAACTGGCATGGAGGAATTATTAATGATCAAATTGCTGCGGAATATTACTCTAGAAAAATTGCTTTGGAATATTACTGTCGAGGGTGGGCTCGCGATAGCTTGGTATTTCGCGATTTTCTCTTCGGAAAGAATGGCAGGTATTGCTGGATTACTTTATGGCGCGGTTCTTGCGGGATGGGGCGTTTACATCACGTTGAAGAGGTTTCGTAAACGTTGAGCGGATTTTGCTCGTTGGTCTGCCGTGGTGTGGCCAAGCGATTGATGAGGAAGAAGGTTTGAGCACCTTGTACATCGACCATGCCGGTCTGCGTTTGGAGAAGGACGGCGGATCCCTGGTGGTGCGAGACCCATCGGGAACCCTCTTACAGCGTATTCCCATGGGCCCCCTGCAGCGAGTCATTCTCCAGGGAGATATACAACTACATAGCGGCCTGCTCCTGGCTCTGGCTAAGGCAGGAATTGAAGTCATTCTATTCGGTGGCCGAGATAGCCAGTCGATCGTCCACTGCCTTGGTCCTACCCACGGCGATGGCCATAGAAGGCTCGCTCAGTACGTAGCGGTCTCGGATCCGGAGAAACGCCTCTCACTCGCCCGCTGGGTATTGCGCGCCAAGTTGCATGCACAGAGACAAGCGCTCTTCGACTGGCAGCGCCACGGGCTCGGCGAGCCTCGTTTACTGAGGCAGGCTCTAGCCAGCTGGCCTGAGCTTCACCGGGAAATTTCTTCCGCCACGATGGACGCCCTTTTGGGTATCGAAGGAAAGGCAGCTGCACGGTATTTCCCGGCCTTCTTTTCCACGCTGCCCAAGCCATTCCAGGTGACTTCTCGGGTCAGGCGCCCGCCAAAAGATCCCACCAATGCTCTCCTATCCCTGGCCTACACTCTGCTCCATCACGAGGCCATCCATGTGGCGTATGGTCAGGGTCTGGACCCCTATCTGGGTGCCCTACATCAGCCCAGTTATGGAAGGGAGTCTTTGGCCTGCGATCTCGTGGAGCCCTTACGCAGTCGAGTGGACACCTGGATTTGCCAACAGCTTCGCGAAGGCGTACTTCGCCCCGAATATTTTTACACGGATCGAGGAGCAGTATTCTTGGGCAAAGCGGGGAGACAGCGTTTTTATCGCGCCTGGATGCACGAGGTCCCGCATCTTCGACGACGGCTGCGTCGTCTGGGACGCTTGGCGTGGCGTCTGGTGGATCCAGCATGAACGCATTGCCCGCGCCCCAACGATTGCGTCGCCCTCTATGGCTCATCGCCTACGACATACGCGACCCCAAACGCTGGCGACGAATCTATCGGCTCTTGTGCGCAAAAGGGCTGAGGATCCAGTACTCAGCGTTTCTGCTTCCACTGGATGATGATGCAATACCTCGTCTCGTTGAGGAGATTCGACAATGTATCGATACATCCGAAGACGATGTGCGCCTCTACCATCTTCCTGTAGGTACAAAAGTGTGGCACGATGGCCCGCCCCCGGTGGATGGTCTTCTAGTAGACATTGCTGGGTTGGAGTGGCTTTGCTAGGATCGAGTCATCTCTGCCGACCAAGCAGGCGAGGCGTTCTTGAACTTCGGAAATCCGATAGACTTGTCTTTTGGAAAACGCGCTTCTTGTTCTTTGAAAAGCGAAGGTTTTTTGAGGGGGGTCCGTCGGAACCGATACCCCGATCTATAGGGGATTAAGACGCCCAATAACGTGCAGAGCAACATCAGCATTTGTCGGAACCGATACCCCGATCTATAGGGGATTAAGACAGAAGAAAACCCTTCTACGTTTTCTACTACAAGTCGGAACCGATACCCCGATCTATAGGGGATTAAGACCTCTCCCCCAGTCGTTTTTGCGGAGCCTACCATGTCGGAACCGATACCCCGATCTATAGGGGATTAAGACCCTTAAAACCCGTTGTGGTGGAGGTTGATGTTATGTCGGAACCGATAACCCGATCTGTAGGGGGAAGGTCTAGTAAAACCGGCCGTTTCTGAGAGGCCCTGCTTTCTGAGAAGCGGGGGCTTGCTCCAGCGGGCCTCCGTCCTCTCACAACGCAATATCGAATACCTTGGATGGTCCTGGACGCATTTTGAGAATCAAAATCCCAAGCCTGGCCCGCGCC
>ERZ1669247.274-NODE-274-length-19895-cov-12.220514_pt1 | contig 19895 bp, 19 predicted proteins | sample MGYA00579297_ERZ1669247 | MGnify/ENA primary metagenome ERZ1669247 (study PRJEB41166, sample SAMN08046056) | hot springs metagenome | biome: hot spring; feature: acid hot spring; material: thermophilic sediment; isolation source: thermophilic sediment from acid...
TTCTAACTCTTCTACTCAATCGAGTACTACTGGATTCTACTCAACTTTCAATCCTATTAAGGTTCTATTCTAACAAGTAATAGGGGGAATATTAAAGCCCCTATAACGCTCTTTCAATCCTATTAAGGTTCTATTCTAACTAATCATGGACAGGAGGTGACAAAAGGAGATGGAGCTTAAGCTTTCAATCCTATTAAGGTTCTATTCTAACTTGATAGGGCTTTAAGGGATTTCATTAATCATGGGCTTTCAATCCTATTAAGGTTCTATTCTAACCCTTGTCGTGATTCTCTATTTTACTTGTTAATGAATGATATGTGATTAATATATTTTACATTTGCCCCGGTTCGGATCAGAGTATATAAAGGTCATGTAAAATATAAAACAATTTTATATAATTGTTATAAAAATTGATACTAAATTTGAAATAATATTATTCTCATCAGGCAATTATTTCTCAAATTTCTAAAGTCCCATTATTCAATTATTGAAATGATTAGGGGCAAGTTATCAGATTGTTGAAAGAATTCATCCTGAAGTGAAAGAATTAAATTAGAAGAAGAATGTTGTAATATGAATTAGATTCATATTCCCAATTTCTTGATCCTCTCAATCCTTTTCTCAATAGGTGGATGATCGCTGAATAAATTGTCGATGGGATTAGTTCTAATAGGCTTAACCTGCCATGAATCTGGATAAGGAGAATAAGGGACACCCCTGGGTAACATGCCACTATTGGTTTGGTGAATTTTAATTAGAGCGCTTATCATGCTATCCCCACCCACCAAACGGGCACCGAACTCATCTGCCAGGTATTCATTTAACCTATCATGATGCAATGCGATTAATCCAACCAACTTTGATATAAGCATCATTAATCCCCCAATGGCACTTAGTATTAGACCAGCTAAGATATTTACGGCATTCCTCTCCAGTACAGCTTCCACTGCACCTATACCTGCCAATATAAAACCAGTAAACATTAGGAAACTTCCAATGGAATGGAATATAGATATCCAGGATTGAACTATCCATCTTCTTAATGTATCTCCGTGCTTTATGTGGCCCAATTCATGGCCTATAATAGCTTTGAGCTCATTCTCTGTTATATTCCCCCCATAAAAGCTGTTTATGAGTCCAGAAGTTAGAGCCAATCTTGGCCCAAATATGGATTCATACACTAAGGCATTGTACTCGGGTGAATTGAAAGTCATTAACTTTGGTACCCTTTTTATTCCTGCCTTTTGAGACAACTCCTGAATTATTCCTTCAATTCTCAGATCATTGAAGCTTCTGAAGGAACTCCAGAGTATTATTGGCCCTATGATGTATGCTGAGATGAGACCTATTACGAATCCCAGTATGAGCATATAAAAGAAGAGTGTTAAATTAAAGCCTGCACCAAATAATACACCCCCAAAAATGATATAAAATATGAGTGTAGTAGCCATGAATATTATAAAAGTGTAAATCCAGTAATATTTCGAAATTGATGACTCCATGGATAAGAGTATTAGCGACAATTATTAAAGTTTAAATGATCAATAAATTTTTTCTCAATTTTAGCCTATGTGAAGGAATGTAAATTAACGTCATTGCAAGCAATATCAGTATTAACCAGTCTATTCCAAGTTCAAATAAGATATTTTTAGAATCTGGACTACTATCTGGCTATTTCTCACATATAAATTGCGAGTGGAAGACATTAAAATTTCTCGTATGGATATTGGATATAACAGAATTGATTCCAAGGGCGGGATTTGAAAATGAGAATGTTTTTTATAATATTAATAGAATCTGCTTTTAATTCTGCATATTTCTTTAATTTTACCTATGGATAAAATAATATATTGTATGTTAATCAGCATTCGATCAAGCCACCGTAGCTCAGTCGGCAGAGCGGCTGACTTGTAATCAGCAGGTCGGGAGTTCAATTCTCCCCGGTGGCTTAAAGAATAAAAACTATTCAGCAGACAGGGTTGACGGATTTTTGTTAGGAAATAGGAATTTTTATACTAATTCACGAGTTTTTAACATTAGGTTCTAAACTCTTGATGATCCGTAGGCGATTACCACAACGTTCCGGTTCACTATTTACAAAATGCTTGACCTATTTTGGAAATCGGTTTATATAGATTATTAATGTGGGATTATGAAAACACTAGAATTTACAGTTAATGGAGTTAAATGCCCGCTTTGTGATCTAATTCATAATTATAAAGTTAAAATTGAATATGAAGAAAACTCAAATTTCAATAATTACGAGAAACCTTATTACAATTTTCTTATAAAGGAGGAACCCTCAGGTACCGGAAATGTACAAGTACCAGTTTACGAAGTAGATGCGTACTGCCCAAAGAAGTCAAGTCCCTTTAGGATAATAGTGGAGCCAAAGATACCTGTAAACTCCACACCTGTAAACATTATAGTTACCTTAGCATGACTTAATAGTCTATATAGGTAAATGAAATACCCTTACATGAAGTTCCTACTTATTTCAGGAAGCCTCAGGAAAGATTCCTATAACACCAGATTAGTAAATCACGTTGCTAAGCAATGGTTGAATGGATACGAGTATGAAATTGCAGATATATCAAAATTGCCTATCTATGTTGAAGATACAGATCCATTGCCTGATACTGTGAGAAAATTAAAGGAACAGATAAAAAGTGCAGATATTATTATCTTTTCAACCCCCGAATATAACTGGTCAACAAGTGCAGCTTTAAAAAATGCCATAGACTGGGCATCTAGACCACCCGGAGATTCGGCATGGAAAGGGAAGATAGCTATTATAATGAGTGCCTCTACAGGCATGCTTGGTGGAGCCAGAGCACAATATCACTTGAGGCAAATCCTGTCTTCAGTAGATGTAATATTAGTCACAAAACCTGAAATTTTTGTCAGTTTTGCTCAGGACAAGTTTCAAGGCGATGAATTGAAGGATGAACTTGCGAACAAGCTAATAAAGAATGCCATAGATAATGCGATTAAGTTATACCGGATTCATTATAAGGAAGCCTGAATGGCTTCCTCCAGCTTTTCAAATTTGAATTTGTACCCCTTTGCCTTTAATTTCTCCGGTACTGCTCTCTGGCTAGACAGCACTAGATAGTCTGCCAGTTCACCCAAGACCATTTTTAATATAGGTGTCGGAAGGCTGAAGTACTGTTTTTTCCCATATGCTAATGAGATAACTTTCATAAAATCTTCGTTTCTAAGAGGATTGGGTGAAGAAGCATTTATTGGCCCTTCCAATTTGTTATCTATTGAAAATTTAATTATGTTGGGAATATCGTCAACGTGTATCCAGGAGTACCATTGCCTGCCGGTACCAAGTTTCTTGGCTGATCTTAGCTTGACACCCTTCAGTATGTTTTGCAACAGGGGGGCTTCCTTGCCCACCACAACTCCAAACCTTAGGATTACAAGATTACCTTTAAATTTAGATGCTTCTTCTTCCCATTTAACTGCAAGATTGGCCAGGAAATCATTCCCTGGTTTTGATTCCTCGGTAAGAAATTCATCACCCCTGTTTCCATAGTATCCCACAGCAGAGGCGGAAACCATCATTGGTACTCCAGCGGAGTTTCCGTAATCCACCAAGGATTTGGTGGAATTTAATCGGCTTACAACAAGTTCCTCCTTCATCCTTTCATTCCATCTTCCCTCTCCTATGGATTTACCTGCAAGGTTTATTATCAGATCCGGTCTTTCTATTCCCCGCTCCCAATCCCTATTTGGGGGGTTCCATCTTACATACTTTACATTTCCCTCTGATCCTTCCTTGCTCCTTGATAATACATATATTTCATCGTTTTTAAAAGAATTGATTATGTGCCTTCCTATATAACCTGTTCCGCCTGATATGAGAATTTTCATAGTTGTCAATTCAGGACAGGTATTTAAATATAAATAAAGAGAACGCTATTGAAAATATGAGCATTAAAATTACATACAATTTCGCGGAGTTCAATGACCTCCTAATGGTAGCATTAAGTTTTTCATAATGCGATTCTCCAGCTATTTTCAGCCTGTATTCCCTTCTAATATAATCCACGGAAAGCCTATTGTTTGGATTCAGCTTATTGAATTCATCTACAATATTCTCAATCAACTTGTCGTGTGAATAATTCCTTCCCACCGGGTTTACTGAAAGGCCGTTTATATTCACAATGTGGTTGTCAGTTGTACATATTATTATCTTGTCGGCACCGCTCAATTTGGATTCAAGCTTCTTCCTGAATTCGTAATCCATATTATTCCCATCGAATAGAATTAACCCGACAGTACTTTCCCCAAATTTTAGCTTTGCCAGCTTGATTCCTCCCGGGCCTATATCAGGTGATGAATAATTTATGGAAGAATAGTCACCGTATAAGGGATAGATTCCATCCCTTCTCTCAATGGCCTCCTTGAGCTCATTAAAAATGAATGTGATATCGGTTAATTCCACAGGCTTCTCCATGTTATTGTTGTGAGCATCAACAACTTCCAACCATTTTAATCCAAGGTGCTTGGCATAGGTTATAAGCTTGTTTCCTTCTCCAAACATTATGTCATCGAATCTTACCTTATCTGGAATTAGGAACAGAATTCCCCCATCTCCAATTGGTAAAAAAACAGAATTTTCTCCAAAATAGGGTCTATAGCAATATTCATATGTGACCCACCCATCCTCCTTGAAAATTTGAGATAGCTTTTTTATTTGTTCCTCATCAGAGCAATTATCATCATGAGTGGTACTGGTATGAAAAATTGCCATTTCCTTCCCTGGCTCATATTTTGAGAATTTACCGGTTATGTTGGAACTGCCAATATCTCCTAATGGCCCCGGATGGATATATGGAAAAACGAAATAAAATTCCTTATGATCCCTGAATCTCAGAACTGAGATTGGCCTGCTTGAAGTTGTTTTATAGATTGTTCCAAAGAACTCCCTTAGTATTTCGTTATAGCTTTTTCCAAGGTATGATGCATTGAGTAGACCAGTTATAAGAACTGAAGGATCTGTGCTGAACTCCTTTATGAAAGGAGAAAAACTCCTTGAAATGAATAAGTCTGCTGCTAAGGAATATATTAGAGAGGAGATTAAATATGCCAGAATGAACACATGGAACTGTGTTAAAAATACTAAAAAGAAAATAGATGTAAATATGGGAAAGCCCATGGATATACTGTGAGCCAATACTCTCCTTCTCTCTGTAAAAGTCAGGTATATCATAGTCCTCAAGAATGTTATGGGTGTTAGGGAAAGCATAAATGCAGTGGCAGGTGGCAAAAATCTCAGCCCTATCAATATAAAATAATAAGCAAGGGATGCATATAGTGAAATTATAAAGAGCAACAATATTCTCTTTAAATTGAATACAAAACCTATTATTTTCTGTACAAGATAGTCAAAAACTATGGTAGTTAAAATAGTTAATGAAAAAATTTCTGCAAGTCTTAAACTGTGAGAGGAAATATAAATTAAAATTAGAATCGGGACGAGCATTAGTATTGAAATGAATGGTTTTGGTGACCGGAAAGTATACCTCCTTAGCTTCTGAGGTTGGTTGAAGGACATCCCACCGGTTATGTTTGAACCCTATTTATGATTTATTAGGTTTTTCCTTCAAAACCCAGTGAAGATAGAATGAACCGAATATTATGTTGAAATAGAACGTTATGAATCTCCACATTATAACGAATATGAGGATCAACCTGGCGCCAACCACGGATGTGAATGTGGCAATCATCAGTATCTCCATTATTCCTGACGCCCCAGGTGTTAGAGGGGCAAGAGATATGAGCACCAGCACTATCTGAATTAGTATTATGTAGAGAATATCAGGGTGTATCCCGAATCCCAGTATCAATATTATTGGAACGTAAAAATCTACAGACCATAGTAGAAACGTGGATGCCAAAGCCAATATGAATATAGCCGGGTCTTTTGAGAAGAGCTCTTTCATTACCCTTGAATAATTTTCTACTTCATCCTCTATCTTTTTCTGATTGTGATTCCTGCCCGAGAATTTTGAAATTAAGCTGTAAATTCTTCCAACAAATCTATTCAAATGTTTCTTGCCACCTATGGATAGGAGTATTATTGCAAAGAAACCCAATATGACAATGCCACCTGCAATTAAATACAGCCTCAGCGAAGAATATAAGAAGCCATCCAATATCAGTATGAAGAAGAAAAATCCGAAAAATATTGCATCGAAACCCCTTTCCCCAACTGTTATGGCCGTTGCCTCACCAACGTTTAGTCCGTAGTCCACCAATTTTTTGATTCTTATTGGTTCCCCTCCTACATATCCTGGAGTGATTGTTGAGGCAAAGAGTGATGCAATCACAGCCCTGATGGCATTCCTCAAACCTACAGGCTTGCCTCGACCGTATGTAAGGAAATAGATCCTGAACCCCCAGAATACCTGAGAAGCAATGTGAAACAGCAGAGCTATTATGAAAAAAACAATGTAATAAGGACTCAATAAAAGTATTGAATCCAATACATTATTTATACCAAAGTACAATATAAATGCTATAATGGTCACAACGCTTAGCGGAATTCCAATTAACCTAGCTATTCTTATGTAGTTCAATTAACCCACCGTACGCATCAAGTATCTTTTCCACTGTGCTCTCTATTCCAAATTCCATACTTGATTTCAGAGCATTTCTTGATATTTCCTTAAGGTCCATTGATTTAATTTGTTTAACCTTTTCCACAATGCATGAAGGGCACCCGAATTTAACTAGCCAGCCATTGACCCCTTCCTTCAATATGCCAATTTCCCTTGATTCATTGCTGGCAATTACGGGTGTCCCAGATGCCATGGCTTCCACGTAAACAATTCCAAAAGTTTCGGCCCTGGATGGCAAAATTAATAATTTTGCTTTTGAGAGTAACTCCAATTTTGTGCCTTCATCCACATAGCCCAGATATTCTATGTTTTTATATTTTGCTACATATTTTTTAACCTCAGTAACTAGGGGTCCCACACCTGCTACAACAAATCTCTCATCAGGCATCTGCGATGCTGCTTCCAGAAAATGTGTTATACCCTTGTCAAAGGTTAGCCTACCTAAAAATAGAAAATAGTCATCTTTCTCTTCATTGTATTTAAAGTTGGAAAGATCTATTCCCACGTGTATAACCTTCGAATCAACGTTGTACTTCCTAAGCATCCTGGCTATGGGTTCTGATGGTGAAACTATCATGTCGAATTTCTTGTAAAGATACATGTTGTACATAAATCCCAGATTAAGCAGGCTTTTAATAAAGGGGAATTTAATGGTATTATCCATGTTAACGAAATCTGTGTGATACGTACCAATTATGGGTATATTCATTCTCGTATGATAGTAATGCCCTATGGTACCCAGAACAAATGGTGTATGAACATGAATTATATCAGGGGCAAATTTATCAAGATCTTTATATATATCAAAATTTGGCAAACCCATTCTATACTCCTTATACAATGGGAAGGGGATAGATGGCAAGTTATAAACGTCCCCATCTCCTTTAACCAGGGTGTAAACCCTGACTTGATGACCCCTTCTTTTAAGCTCCTTCTTGAAATCCACGAGGTGCTTGGATACACCATCAGGTATGGGGTAGTAGGTGTCGCTGAACAGGGCTATTCTCATCTAGCCCTGGAATCGCTTCGTCTATTATAAAGATATATACCTGCAATCAGCTTTGCCTGTTCTATAGGCTTCTTAATTGATGGTTCCCTGAAGCACTGTATGAAGCAGGCATTGCAATTGTTGTCGTAAATTTTCCACTTCTTGGTTTCATTCAATTTAACATCTGTTTTATAGAAACATGGATATACATTTCCCCTGTAATCGGCATAAAAAACCTCCTGTCCTGCCCTACATTTTGATACTTCCTTATTTTCCAGCCAAAGAACAGCCTCTTCATAGAATGATCTTGTGTTCCCAAATTTATGCTTCTTGTAGTTTTCACTTGCATACTTAAAAGCTGCCTTAATCTGTTCCTTTTCCACAGGAACCCTCTCATAGTAATAGGCAGTGTTGTCGGGGAAGCACATGGAAACTGGCACTCCTATTTCGCGATTTACAAATTCTGCATATTCATTTATCTTGTCGTAGTTGAAGTTTGTAACCAGCATGTTTGATGTTAAAACCTTGACCCTCGGCTTTAAAAATTTCATGGTATCAACAACAATGTCGAAAATCTTCCTGCCCCTATACTCGTTGTGCAATTCTGGTATGTGGCTGTCTAGGGATATGGTCGCAGCATCTAGATACGGTGAAATCTTTTCCAGCATGTATTTATTGGTCCCGTTGGTTGCGATATGGGTGAAGAATCCTTTTTCCTTTAGTGTTTTCATAATTTTTGGCAGATCTGGATGAAGTGTTGGTTCACCACCTGTAACTGAAACAACCTTAACTTTATTGTACTTCATTTCATCAATAAACTCATCGATCTTATCCCTCGGGAACAATTCATTCCCCTGGAAGGCGTTACATCCCTTGCACAGAAGATTGCATTTGAAATCTATGTTCCATATGACTATTCTCATGCCAAATCACTTGAATTCAATTATGAAGCATAATATAAAATCTTATTCTAATTTAATAAATCAAGAAATGAATATTTCCCTATTCCTGGCAATGTACTCGGTGAAGTAGGAAATAACAAGATCCGCACCTGCTCTAAATATGGATGTTATGCTTTCTTTTATAACCGAATTCAGATCAAAGTAACCCTGCTTGGATCCGTTAACTATCATGGAATATTCAGCACTGACTGAATATGCTGCCAATGGGAGATCAAACAACCTCCTCGCCTCTTTTATTATATCAAGGTAAAACAGTGCTGGCTTGACCATCACAATGTCGGCTCCCTCCAAGATATCTTCCTCTATCTCTCTCATAGCTTCCCTGGAGTTTGAAAAGTTCATCTGGTATGTCTTCCTATCTCCAAAAGATGGAGCTGAATAGGCAGCATCCCTGAATGGTCCATACAGTGCAGATGCGTATTTTGCGCTGTAGGCCATAATCATAACATCCTGGAACCCTTCCTTGTCCAGAATTTCCCTGATAGCCCACACCTGACCGTCCATCATGCCCGAGGGAGCTACCACATCTGCCCCACTTTCTGCATAGGTTTTTGCGATCCGCTGGTAATAGGAGAGGGTTTTATCATTATCTACAATACCATCATGCACAATTCCACAGTGGCCGTGATCTGTGTATTCGCACATACATAGGTCTGCCATTACCACCAGTCTCGTTTCATCTTTTATCTTTTTGATTGATCTCTGTATGATACCGTTGGGATTGTATGCCTCACTTCCCAGGTTATCCTTCACCTTTGGTATCCCAAATAGCAGTACGCTTTTAATTCCCATGCTTTCGTATAACTTAACAAGATCAATTAGCTCTCTTTCAGGATATCTGTAAACCCCCGGCATTGATTTTATTTCTTCTTTGGATTTCAGATTATCATCGATGAATATGGGCATTATCAGTTTATTCAGGTTGATGTGAGTCTCTGAAAGTATATCCCTAATTTCCTTTGACTTCCTTAACCTTCTCAACCTTAGACTTGGATAACTGCTCATCCAACAACCTCTCCAGCTCAGATAATAATGACGAAGATTTAATGTCTGTTGTATTTTTTAAGGCCTGTATAAACGGACCAACAATTTTATTCCTGGTTGCTCTGATTCCGATTTCAACTTCTGCCATATGTTCTATTGGAATTTCCCTAGAGAATATTTCCAATTCCTCATTTATTATGTTGTCTGTAAAAGCCACCAGTTTTTTAATTATCTTGTCCCTTTCCTTTTCATTTAGAATTTTTATGAACTTGCTGAATTCCTCTTCGACCGTTCTAAGTGCTTCCCTTGCCAGTGCTTCCCTCTTCCTATTGTTTATTTCAGATATTGAACTGAGACGTTCCATGTTTATCAGTTCCACCTTATCTGAAAGTGCGGGGTCAACAGATGGAGGTGTGGATAGATCAATTATTTTTCTAACGTTACAGTTAACAACATCCTTCGACCTAATAATATAGCTGTCAGATGATGCTGCAACTATTATTGTAGAAAAGTGTAACCATTTTTTTACATCGAATTCTACGAATTTAACACCCAAATTCCTGGCGAGATTCCTGCCTTTAGCCTCTGTTCTGTTTGTTATGGAAAATTTGAGTCCTTTATCCTTTAACATATTGGAAATCTGAGTCCCCAACTTACCGGCACCTATGACTAAAACTTCGTCGCTATCGTCGATGAATTCAATGGCTTCAGAAGCCACACTTCTCTTTATCTTATTGAAGCCGTGCCTTGTCCTGACCCTCTTACCCACTTCAACAGCCTTTCTGAATACCTGATTCATATTCTCCTTTGAATATCCTTTCTCCTGGCTGATTACCCATGCTTCCTTAACCTGACCCAATATTTCATTTTCTCCCAGCACCATGGAATCCAGGCCGGCTGCCACTAGGAATAGGTGCTTTATGGCATCTTCGCCATGTATAACTGAGTATTTATACACTCTACCCCTTAAAAATTCATCAAAGAACTGCACTGAATCATAGGAACCTGGATAGAAGTAAATTTCAAACCTATTGCATGTCCACAAAACTACCGCTTCTTTAATATTCTCGTTTTTTGAGATGTAATTGTATACCTCTTCTATCTGAATGGGCTTTACTGTGGAAAAGAACAGAGACCCTAAATCGCTGTAGGATACTTTAATTAGAAAAATACCACCCTTTTCCAAATTTTCGCACCTTCACCCTTATAATTAAATGAGATATATCCATTTTGTCACCATTAAATTTCAAATTCATCTCAATGAATCAATGATGAAGTCCATGCTTTTCCTTATATCTGGCGAGTCAAAAGTCTTTAAAGGTTTTAAACCGTGGGTCTCGATTGTCCTGGCAGTTGGTTGCCCAATGGCATATATCTTCTTTTCCTTCAATTTGTCCAGGCCGATTAATTCAACTGAGAACAAAAATGATTTTGAGGAACCGAATAGCAAAGCATCATAATTACTGAATTCTTCAGGATCGATGTTTTCATTTTTGGCAATTTCATAGGCCTCGATGATTCTAACTTCAATCTCATTATCAACGAGTTTCTGCAACATATCTCTTGAATACTGATTGCTGGTAACCAAAGTCAGTCTCCTTATTCCTTCCTTTATTATTAGATCTGCAAGATTCAAAGAATCCTCCTTTTCTGGAACCTTGCACTCGAACCCATAATACCTTTTTAGGGCATCTTTAGTTGCATTGCCAATGCAATAAACTTTGCATGGCTTCAGTGAAACATTGTTCAACTTTAATGATACAATCCCCCTCTTTGATGTGAAGGCCAGATTCCCCTCAATCTTCTTAAGTTCAAGCAACTTGTATTTTATTTTTAAAATTGGTATTATTGAGTAATAACTCTTAAGCCCTTCATCATCCGCTCCCACATAGGCCACTTTCGTCATATGTTATCACTTATGATTTTTATGTCTTGGTCAGATATTTCTCCCTTTATTACATAGTCAAACCTTCTTTCCCCGTCCGTGAAGGAAAACTTGGTGATTTTGGTGGTGTAATCTGATTTAATACCAACCGCACTGTGACATCCCAATCCAAGCCTTGACATTAATTCTCTTTCATGGGATGCTTCCCAGAGAACTGGTTCATTCTGGAATTTCCTTGCAATTTCTGAAAATTGGCTTCCGGACATGGAAGTTACTGCAATTATCCCCTGATTAGGTGCGGGAGGGATTAGGCTTTCAGGTATTATTTCACCTGGGACGCTGAGACCCAACCTGTCTAAGCCTGCCTTTGCAACTATTATGGCCTGGAACAAGCCCTCCTGGAACTTCCTTAACCTTGTGTCCAGATTACCCCTTATAACCTTAAAATCATTAAAACCCAGGGCCTGCTTCAGAAATAGTTCCCTCCTTTTTGAACTTGTTCCTATTACTCCCTTAAATTTTTCCATAGGGATTCTAGAGACAAAGAAATCCCTGTAATCATCCCTATCCATATACAATGATATTTCAACCCCATCCTCCAGTTGAGAGGGAAGGTCCTTGGCTGAATGGACTGCAAAATGAGCTTTTCCATCTATTACCATCCTGTTCAATTCAGAAGTGAAAATACCCACCTGTTTCAATTCATAGAGTGGCTTTCCCTTGTCATGATCGCCCAGGGTCTTTACTTTCATCAGTTCAACATCGTATCCTGATTTAATTAGAAGATTTGCAAATCTCTCCGCCTGATAAATCGCTAGCTTTGAGTCCCTGGTAGCTATCCTTATTTTTTCCAAATCTCTTCTACCCTCCTGCTTATCAACTCCATATCTCTTGTGATATCCTTCAATGTATGGGAGAAGGATATGAACATTGTCTCTTCAGGTGATGGTGCAATAAATATTCCGGAACTCAGAGAATAAGGGAAAAGTTTTGCCCAAATATCATTGTATAGCCTCGTATCTATTTGAGAGTAATTTCTTATCTTATCATCTGAAAAATGCATTGAAAGCATCCCAGTTGCCATATTTACTGTAACTCCTGATTTTTCCAGTATCCCCGCAGCCACGTTGCTCAGATAGTTCAGTTTTCCATAATCTTTCTTCTGCAATATTTTCATAGCAGCCAGTCCTGCTGAAACGGACAGGGGATTCCCCGCATATGTACCTGCCTGCCTGAATTCTCCGGCGGGCCTCACATTCTTCATAAATTCTTCCCTCCCGCCATAAGCTGCCAGGGGTGCTCCACCACCTATGATCTTTCCCAAGGTAACTAAATCCGGTTCATATTTATCGGAATAAATTCCAAACTTGGTCCTGAAACCGGTAATAACTTCATCTGAAATATATAAAGTTCCAAATTTTTCAGTATACTCCCTTACATCTTGCAAGTATCCTTGTTCTGGAAGTATCACTCCAACATTTCCCATTATGGGTTCTATTATGAACGCTGCATACTCTCTGCTGGAAAGTTCATCCTTTAATGCCTGAGAATCATTGAAATCAATCTCCTTGACAAATTCTCCGGGATAATTGAAATCATGGGTACCGTGGTATCCTCCCTTAACCTTTAGGATCTTTTTGCGCTTTGTAACAAATCTCGATAATCTTAATGCGTGGTATGTGGCCTCCCCACCAGAATTTACGAACCTCAACATATCCAAATTTGCATTTCTTGCTATTATTTCCCCTAATTTCAGTTCCTCTTCTGTAGGAGCTCCGAACATTGTTCCTTCTTCTGACCTCTTGGCAATAGCTTTTGCTATGGTTTTATTACCATGACCTAATATTAGGGGACCGTAAGCAAGAACATAATCAGTATATGCATTTCCATCCACATCCCAGATCCGTTGACCTTTTCCGTATTTTATGAATCTGGGATAAGGTTGATAAAACCTGACGGGGCTATTGACACCACCTGGGAAGATTTTAATGGCCTTTTTGAAAAGTTTCTCGCTTCTCACCAGAAAACACCTGCCAGGAATACAGCTTCAATTACAATCAGAACCATTAAGGCCACTGTGATAAATGAAAAAATGTGAGTGATCTTTCTCACCTGTTTCAATTTTTCAAATTGCCCATTCTCTGCAAGCTTTGGTATCAATTTCCCATGCCACAGGTTATTGCCGTACATGATCACATACATTAAGGCAACAGTTACTATCTTTATGGTCAAAATCTGCCCCCATGGTTGTGAGATTGCGTAATTGAAGTTGGTTATGTAATCTGGCCTGACAGAATAAACGAGGTAAATGCCTGTTATGGTGAGCAATATAACTGAAAGGTTAGTATAGAAAGCAAATTTCTTGCCCATGACGCTCATGAACCTGGTTCTCAATTTTTCATCTGACATTATATAGCTTGCTGGCCATACCACAATCCATACAAAAATTGATGATCCAACCAGAAATACTGCTGATAAAACATGAATTATTATGGCCGCTATTATGAGTAGATACATTTAGATCAGTGGGGTATTATGAACTTGAATTTTTAGTTTCCAATGAAGGTGCATTGTATTGGGATACGGGTATGTAAGGACACCTCGGATCTTCCTGGAATATGTCCCCGAAGTAGGAATATGCTCTTGCCCTGGATCCACCGCAAATATCCCTATATTCACATACCCCGCATCTGCCTTTAAAATTATTTGCATTTCTCAGTTTAACCAAAATTTCATTCTTTCTGTATATATCCACTATGCTCTCATTCTTAACATTCCCAAGATAGAATGGCAAAAAACCACTAGGATTTACTTCACCGTTATGCGAAACAAAAATTATCCCTTTACCATCCCTTGTGTTGCTTGTATTGCCCATCATCTTATCTTTTGGCGGGCCAAGAAGGGATATGGTTTTCTCCACTAACTGGTTATATATCTCGCCGCCTCTGTACTCACTCTTCTGTCTTTCCAAAAGTATCCTTCTGAACATTGGAGACTCCACAGTCCTTATCACTATTCCGTATCTAGATGCAAATGCCAGATAATTATTCACATCTTCATAGCCCTCTTGATCTAAATCCTCTCTGTCAATTCCCCTGCCGGTGCGTATCAGAAAGAAGACTTCCCACGTTTTGACATTTTTGTCCTTGAGAATCTTTAATATCTCTGGCAATTCCATTATATTCTTCTGGAAGACTGCTGTATTAATTTGAAGGGTAAATCCCCTTGCTATCAGTCTATCTATCAATTTAAGTGTCCTGTCGAATGTACCATCCACACCTCTCAGCCAGTCGTGTGTTTCCTTTCTTGAACCATCCAGTGACAACGAAAGAGACCTGACTCCATACCTTTCCATCATATCCATGGATTCATCATTTATAAGAGGTGTTGCACTGGGGGACATGGATACGGGTATGCCCAATTCCTTTGCTTTAGCCAGTATCCTTTCAAGATCCCTCTTCTTCATGATGTCCCCACCCGTTAATATCAAGACTGGATATGGCTTTCCGAAACCTGCAATCTGTTCTAGGAATTTCAGGGATTGCTCTATGTTCATTTCATCCGGGAGCGGGTCAGTTATTGCAGATGCCCTGCAATGCTTACAGGCGAGATCACATGCCTTGGTGGTCTCCCAGAATATCAATATAGGCTTTGAATTGAAATCAAAACCACCGGAGTTCATTGCTCCTGTATCCGTAAATCATATTTAAACCGAATTTAATTATTAAATTCACATTCAATTCTTTCAGAAATTGAAATAGTTTCATATAACCTCATGAATTAATCTCCAATGAATTTCATCAGAGAATATGAAGAAAAGTTGGGGCACAGACCTTATTGGTTCATGAGGCAGTCCGGGAGGTACCTCAAAGAATACTCGGAGGTGAGGGACCAATATGGGATCAATGCGGCTTTTAGAAACCCCGAATCTATGGTAAAACTCACTGAGCTTCCTGTAAAATATTTCAATCCTGATTATCTGGTACTGTACACGGACATATTGCTCTCTCTAAATTTTATGGGGATGGATGTGGATTATGAAAGAAATTTGAATGTAAGAAAAATGGAAATGGCTGAAATTGATTTGAATAAAATATTCAAAGAATCCATTGGACTTATTAAAGAACATTTCCCCGAAAAACCATTAATAGGAATAACCGGCGGGCCATTCACTTTGATGAGTTACGTATATGATGGACATGGTAAGGATTACTTCAACACGAAGGTAAATATCATCGAAGGAGGAAATTCTGTTGAAGAATTCGTGGAAGCTTCGTACAATTTCGCAAAATTGCAGTTGCAATCAGGGTGCGACATTATACAAATTTTTGAATCATGGGTTGGAAATGTTTCTCCAAGGGATTACCTTGATTTCATACACCCGTTTGAAAGCATGCTTATAGAAAAAATAAGGGGATTGAATAAGCCAGTCATTTTCTTTGGAAGAAATACCAATCATCTCTTGAAATATATAATTGAAATGAGGTTTGATGTCCTGGGATTGGATTGGCTGTATGACCTCCATGAGCTCTCAAAAGAATATCCCTGGCTTTTGATACAGGGGAACCTGGATCCTTCATACCTTTTCCTCCAAAACTCTAATTTGAAGGATAAAGTAATAGAAACCCTGAAATTTGGAAGCGGATTTCAAGGCCATATATTCAATCTGGGCCATGGAGTACCACCAAATGCCGATGTAAATAAGCTCACATTTATTTCCAGGGTGATTAAAGACTATGAATAGCAATATTTCAGTTGCCCTGATGTACTACGGTTATCCAAGCCACATTTCAGAAATGAGTGAGTATCTCAGAGACATTATGAATGGCAGAGATCCCCCAAAGTGGTTGATTGATGAAAATATAAGGAAATTGGAGATGATTGGAGGGGAAACGCCCTCAATAAGGGTCGTTAACAACATAAGGGATAAGCTGGAAAGCAGATTGGATTTGAAAGTACATTTGCTTACGAAACACTACAAACCCAACATAAAGGATGCTGCCGGTATTGTTGAGGAAGGGACCATAGTAGAAGTTCCCCTGTTTCCCATCTATTCAAAGCAAATATTCGACAGTTATTACATCCCCTTTGAAAATTCACTAAGAGGGAGGAAGTTCGTGAGAATTGAAAATATAGGTTTCCATCCATATATCATAAATTATTACAGAAAAATTATAGAGAAATATGATAATTTCCTCCTCTTTTCCTCACACAGCCTTCCTGTAAGGGGCTATGATCCCTACCCAAAGCTTCTGGTTGACAATATGAAGATTATTTCACCCGGGAGAGAATATATGTGGTTTTACCATAGCCAAGGGCCATTTGGGGGGAAATGGATAGGACCTGATATGGATTATATAATTTCAAAACTGGTTCAGAAGGGGATAAAGGAAATTGTTGATGTACCCATAGGATTCCTCTATGAACACATAGAGGTCCTCTATGACTTGGATATAATGTTCAAGGAGAAGTTGCTATCAAATGGAATTGCATATGAAAGAATTAAACCTGTTTCTGACAGAGATGAAACCATAGATGCCATTTCACAATTAATATTGGAAAAACTAGATAGAGTTTAAATTTCAAGAATCCATATTATTGCATGTCCCAAAATTTTAAACCCTTTGTGTTGAGTGGGTATGAAGAGAAATTAGAGAGAGATAAATTCTATGAGATAAAGAAAACCATAATCGATATAAAGCTGGATTTTGAAAATAGGGCCATAATGGGAAAGGTCACCCACAACATCGTGATGAATTCATTTTCAATGGAAAGCATAGAAATGGACGCTACTGATATGATTATTTACAGCGTCAGCGTGAATGGAAACAGCTCCAAATTTTTCACATATGGAGAAAAGCTCATTATATTTGGTGATTTCAAATCAAATAGGCATTATACTCTGGTGATTACATACAAATCCGTTCCGCGCAGAGGTGGATATTTCGTAGAGACTGATGATGGAATGCAGTTCTGGACACAAGGGGAGGATATGGACAACCATTCCTGGTTCCCCACCTACGACTACCCCAACATGAGAGCATCATATGAAATAAGGGTAACAGTCCCCAATGGGTATATGGTAATAAGCAATGGTCATCTTGATTCTAAAATTGAAGGTGAACAGACCACATTCATCTATAAAGAAGACTTTCAATTCCCCTCATACCTGGTTAGTGTTATAGCTGGTAAGTTTTCCGAGATGAAACAGGAATGGGAAGGCATTCCTATAATTTCATACTTCCAGAAAAAGTATGAAAAATGGGCTGCGAGATCCTTCCAAAATACCCCGGACATGATGAAATTCATAAGTGAAAAGACCGGTGTAAAATATCCCTATGAAAAATATTCACAAACCTGTGTAGCTGAATTCACCTTCGGAGGGATGGAGAATCTTAGCGCCACGACCCTTACTGACAGAACTTTGCATGATGAAATTGCACACCTTGATTACCAATCAGAGGGACTTGTATGCCATGAGCTGGCACATCAGTGGTTCGGCGACTATGTAACCTGCAAGGACTGGTCACATGCCTGGCTCAATGAAGGTTTCGCCACTTACATAGCCCTGATCTATACAGAAAGACTGAAGGGAAAGGATGAGTTCCTGGTAGAGGTATTCAAGCACAGGGAGACATATCTCAATGAATTTAAATCAAGATATTCCAGGCCCATCGTTGAGAATAGATACATGGATCCAGCTGAACTGTTTGATAGACACCTCTATCAAAAAGCCTCCCTAGTTCTGAGATATCTTAATTACCTCGTGGGGGAAGAGAATTTCTGGAAGGCAATAAATTCTTACCTCAATGAAAACAAGGGGAAGAGTGTTGGTACAGATGCTTTGAGAGCTGCATTCCACAGGGTCACTGGTCTACCCATGGAAAAATTCTTCCATGATTTCATATATCGGGAAGGCCATCCTGACTTACATGTCAATGTTGAACATTCAAAGGATAAGGTGAGAGTTAAGATAACCCAAAAGGGAACAGTATATTCATTGAAACTTCCCATTAGAATATACAGAAATGACAAGGTTGAGGAAAAAGATATTCTAATCAACAATGAAGAGGAGATCATAGAATTTGATGATTCTGGGTACAAGGCGATAAGTGTTGATCCTGAATACAGGGTTCTAAAGGTGATTGAATACGAGAGACCAAAGGAGGAAGCCTATTTTATCATAGGCAGTGGCCTTTCACCACTGGAGAGGGCAGATGCAGCAATGGAGATATCAAAGTATGGCCCCAGCGAGCTTGAATTCCTCAAATCATCATTTGAAAATGAAAAGTTTTGGTTTGTGAAAGGAAAGATAGCAGAGAGTGTGTCAAAGATAGGAGGTAAGCGCTCAGCCCAAATTCTAATGGAATTCCTTAAAGACAAAGATTACCTTGCCAGGAAGGAAGTAGTTAAGGCTTCAGCCAATTTGCAGGATACTGAACTGGGTGACTATCTATTGAACATTTATTCGAGTGAAAAGGGTTATGGAATCAAAGGGGAGATTTTATATTCATTGGCGAAGATCAACGGTGAAAGATATTCTAAGTACATAGTGGAACATATTGATGAAGAATCCCATGATGATCTCATTAGGACCATGGGATTGAAAGGGCTCGGAGAAATTGGTGACAGAAATTTAATAGAAGTGATCAAAAAATATATCAACCCCAGCTATAGTTGGCAAACAAGGGCTGCTGCGGTTCTCGCTCTGTCAAAATACTATTGGAAAGACATGAGCCTGGCAGATCAATTCCACAGCTCGCTTAAAGATAAGTATTTCGCAGTTAGGCTAAATGCCGTTAATGCAATAAGAAATACAGGTGATGTTAAGCTCATTCAAAGTTTAAGAGGATACTTGGAAAGCGAAACAGATGGAAGAGTTAAGAGGGCCATAAGAGAGGCACTGGAATACAAAGCTCCATCCTCAGAAGAGATAAAGGAGCTAAGGGATATTGTAGAGAAACAGAACAATAGATTGAAGGATCTGGAGGCAAAATTAAATTCATTGCTGAATAAGATCCAGTGATGTTATAGTTTAATTTTATTCATTATTATTTAATAATTTTGCGTTAATTTAAAAATGTATTTATACTTGTCTGACAATTATCATACAGATGTCATATGGCTAACAAGGGAGTATATAAGTGGATGAAGGAACATACAATAGACGATATCGAGGAACTCTCAGAAAAGGATGATGAAGTAGGGAAATTGGCTAAAAAGATTCTTGAGGAACTTCAGGAATTAACTTCTGAAGCGTAAAATTTTAATTTATTTTTATACTTTTTTCAATGTGAACTTAGAAATTTCTTGATAAAGGTTTAATATCTTCATGGATTTTCGGATTGTAAGATCATGGGGCCGTAGCTTAGACTGGTTAGAGCACCCGGCTGATAACCGGGAGGTCGCCGGTTCAAATCCGGTCGGCCCCATTTTGTTAT
>ERZ1669247.275-NODE-275-length-19873-cov-4.037037_pt1 | contig 19873 bp, 20 predicted proteins | sample MGYA00579297_ERZ1669247 | MGnify/ENA primary metagenome ERZ1669247 (study PRJEB41166, sample SAMN08046056) | hot springs metagenome | biome: hot spring; feature: acid hot spring; material: thermophilic sediment; isolation source: thermophilic sediment from acid...
GGATTTATTTGGTGCCCAGGGGCGGAATCGAACCACCGACACGAGGATTTTCAGTCCTCTGCTCTACCGACTGAGCTACCTGGGCCAAGGCTCGCAATTTAATCGGGCAGCGCCGCGGAAGTCAAGGCCAGGGCCGTCTGGTAGAGCAGACGGTGGGGTAGACCGCTCTGGGCCTCGGCTATGCGTACCGCTTGGGTGAGGGGCAGCTCGGCCAGCAAAGGGCGCAGGAGAATCCGGGTCTGCTCCTCCTCCGGCGCACTGCTCGGTGCGCCGGCCACCACCAGCGTCATCTCTCCACGCTGCTTCTCGGGCGTATCGCGCAGGACCTGCAACAAGGTCCCAAGGTCATCGCGCAGACACTCCTCGTGCAGCTTGCTGAGCTCCCGACAAAGAGCAGCGGAGCGATCGGCACCAAATATCTGGCCGAGGTCCTCCAGCGCAGCGATGATGCGGTGGGGCGCCTCGTAGAAGACCAGGGTACGTTCCTCGCTTTTCAATCGCTCCAGGGTCCTGCGCCGCGCCCCCGACTTGGCTGGCAGAAAGCCCTCGAAACAGAAACGATCGCTCGGCAGTCCCGCCAGAGCCAGAGCCGCCGTAACGGCGGAGGGACCGGGGATAACCGTCACCCGCACCGACTCTCGCCGAAGTGCGGCCAGCAGCGGAAAGCCGGGATCCGATATGAGAGGCATGCCGGCATCGGAGATCAGCGCCAGCAACGCACCCTCTCGCAACTCCGTCAGTATCTTCGGCAAAAGCTCCCGCTCGTTGTGCTCGTGCAGGGCAAGGGTGGGCGGGTGCAGCCCCAGGTGCTGCAACAGGCGCTGAGCGTGGCGCCGATCTTCCACCAGGACGCGGTCCACTCGCGCCAGCGTCGCGGCGGCACGTGGCGAAAGGTCCTCCAGATTGCCAATGGGTGTCGCCACGACAAAGAGCTCACCAGCCCCCCCGGTAGAGACGGCGTCAGCGGACATGGTCAGCAAATTCCATTGAATGCTTACTCCTTTCTCCATAAACTCTGGCCATGAACCAACGCTCCTTTCTGGAAACGGGACGGCGCTCCGCCTTGGTCCTGCTGGCGGCTCTGGGACTTGGCGCCTGCGCCAGTATGCCACAGTCCGGCGGCGAGCCGCCGCGGGTGCCTGCCCGCGCCACGCCCGCGCCCGAGCCAAGCTCTGGTCCCACGGCTCTGGCGGCCCAGGCGGAGCGACTGCAGCAACAGGGCCACGATTTGGCTGCCGCCAAGGCCTACATCCAAGCGGCGGCGGAGACCCGCAGTGATGCCCAAGTGGCCTACCTGCTGCAGGCATCCCGCGCCTCTTTGGCCGGCAACAAGCCCCAGGTGGCGGTGCTGCTGGCCGACGAGGTTCTGCGCCTTGCCCACGATCCCAAGCTTCGAGGCGAGGCGCTCTGGGTGCGCGCCCGCGGACTCATGGATCAAGGGCAGACACCCCAGGCCAAGGGCAATCTGGAAGAGCTGCTCACTATCGACAGCACCCCGCCCGAGGTGCGCGCCGCCGCACTTGGCGAGCTGGCCACCATCTTTCGTAACGAAAAACACGACCTCACGGCCCTCAATTTTCTGATACAGCGGGACAGCCTTCTCGCCGGCCCAGACAAGACCGAAAACCATCGCCGCATTCGCGCTCTGCTGGATGCCCAATCCAGTGCCAAACTGAAGAACTGGCAGGGGCGCAGTGGTAACCCCATCGTGCAGGAGTGGCTCGCCTTTGCCCTCATCGCCCGGGAAAATCCGGAGCCTGCGGCGCGCGAAGCGGCCTTTTCTCAATGGCTACAGCAACACCCCGGGCATCCGGTCATCCACTGGTCTGCCGACGAGAGCCTGCCCACGGCCACGGCCGATACCCGCGGCGATATCTGTGCCCTGTTGCCTCAGTCCGCATCCTACGCGGCCCTGTCGCAGGCCCTCGCCGCGGGGCTTGAGACGGCCGCGCAGCTGCGCGCCGGACCGCCGGTGCATGTCATCGACACCACGGGTAACCCGAGTTTCACATCGGTTCTGTTCCAGCGCGGCGTGCAGGCCGGCTGTGTGGCCTTTGTCGGACCCTGGCTGGAGCAGGACATCCGCGCCGTGGCCAGCGTGCGTAAGCCCTCGGACCCGCCAGTGCTGAGTCTGGGCGAGGTGGCGGGACTGAAGCAGGACGGCCTGTACCAGTTACCCATGGGACGCGGCGATGCCGCGCGACAGATTGCTGCGGGCGCCTATCGCGCTGGCTACCGCGCGGCAGCGGTCATCTATCCGCAGGATTCCAGCGGGGCCAGCATCCAGGCAGATTTCCTGGCGCGCTGGAAAAAGGAAAAGGGCACGGTCCTTGGGGTGGCGAGCTTCATCCCGGGGAGTGGGCGCGTCGATGGTGCGGTGCAGCAGGCCCTGTCTGGGGTCATCGGCAGGCACAGCATGGTTTTCCTCGTGGCTGGCAAGCGCGACCTGGCCACATCCATAGCTGCCATCCGTGCCACGAACGCCAGCATTCCCGTCTTTGTCGTCGACTCCGACGCAGACGATGCTTTGCCCGTCCTGCCCGACGCCAGCGGCCCCGTGTATGCTGTAGAGACGCCCTGGGCAATGCACGGCGAACCGCTGGACAGCCGGGCCCGCAGCCTGCTGCACCAGGAGCTTCCTCAGGCGAGCTCCGCCCAATGGCAACTGGCCGGTGTCGGACTGGATGCCTACGCGCTGATCCAGGCCATCGTGACAAAGCAGACCGCCGAGCCGATCGATGGCGTCACCGGTCGACTGCACTTTGCCGCGCACGGAAACATCGACCGCGATATGCCCTGGGTGCAGATCGGCCCCGGTGGCGTTCAGCGTCTCTCGCAACTTCCACCGGCGGGCCCCTGATATGCCATCGCCCCGACAGCGGCGCGGCTTCGAAGCGGAAGATCGCGCCCAGGCCCTCATCGAAGCCCAGGGCTTACGGGTGGAGGCGCGCAACTTTCGCTGCCGCAGCGGCGAGATCGACATCGTCGCCCACGATGGCGATACCCTGGTCTTCGTGGAGGTTCGTAGCCGTAGCCACGATCGCCAGGGAGGGGCCGCCGCTTCTGTCGATCTGCGCAAGCAGCGGCGCCTGATCCGGGCCGCCGAATACTATCTGTTGCGTCATCCAGACCACCGCCATCGCCCCTGCCGTTTTGACGTCATCGCCCTGGATGCGGATCAGGACGCAAACTGGATCCGCAACGCCTTTCAGGTATACAGCCCATGACCAACTCCCTCTGGCAGGAGCATCTGCAGGAACACACCACCAGCCTCGCCCAACTTGGCGTCCTGGATGCTTCGGTGAACTTGGCATTGCATCGTCTCCTGGCCACGCTGCGGCACGGGGGAAAGGTGCTCGCCTGCGGCAATGGCGGCTCCTCGGGCGATGCCCAGCACCTCGCCTCGGAGCTGGTCAACCGTTTTGAGAGGGACAGACAGGCCCTGCCGGCCGTGGCCCTCAGTACGGACAGCAGCGTGCTCACTGCCATCGCTAACGACGACCACTACGACCGGGTGTTTGCGCGCCAGGTGGAGGCTCTGGGCGCCCCAGGTGACTGCCTGGTTGTCTTTACCACCTCCGGCAATTCCGCCAACGTCCTCGCCGCCGTCCACACGGCCCAAGGCCGGGGGCTATGGATCCTGGCCTTCACCGGCCGCGATGGCGGACGGGTCGGACGGGAACTGCGCGCCAGCGACCTGGAGCTGCGGGTCCCGCAGCAGCGCACCGCCCGTATCCAGGAAGTCCACCTGCTGCTCATTCACGCCCTCTGTGCCGGTATCGACGCTGCCCTGAGCGAGGCGGAGCCCGCACTGCCCAGGGCGATGGCCAAGGTTCAGCCGGACTGGCAGCGTCTGCAAGCGCTCTGTCGCCATCGCCGACCCCTGGTCTTCACCAATGGAGTCTTCGACCTGCTCCACCGCGGGCATGTGCAGGTGTTGACGGAGGCCCGGGCCGAGGGCGGCTGCCTGGTAGTGGGCGTCAACGACGATGCCTCGGTGCGGCGTCTGGGCAAGGGCGCGGACCGACCCATCAACCCGCTGGAAGATCGCATGGCGGTGCTGGCGGGTCTGGCGGCGGTGGATTTCGTCACGAGCTTCGCGGAGGATACCCCGGCCCGGCTCATCCAAGCCCTGGAGCCCGACGTTATCGTCAAGGGCGGCGACTGGCCTCCCGAGGCCATCGTCGGCGCAGACTTCGTCCTGGGGCGGGGCGGTCGCGTCCTCAGTATTCCCTTTCGCCATGAGCGCAGCACCACTGCCCTACTGCGCCGTATCCGGGAGACTGCACCATGAGCGATATCGACCAAGCCATCGCCGCCCTGCGCGCGGCTCTGGGTCCCGACCGTGCCTGCGACGATCGGGAGACACGCGAGCTCTACGATACCGACGACACCCCCGGTCATTGCATCCCCGTGGCCGTACTGTTTCCACACAGCCACAGCGAGGTGCAGGCCATTGTCGCCCTCGCCCGCCGCCACCACCTGCCGCTGGTAGCGCGTGGGGCCGGTTCCGGCAATGTCGGTGGGGCACAGCCGGTACCTGGCAGCGCGGTGGTAAGCTTTGAGTGCATGCAGCGGATTCTCGAGTATGTCCCGGCAGAGCGTCGTATCACCGTCGAGGCAGGCTGCATCACCGGAGTCATCCAGGACCGGGTGGCGGGCGACGGGCTGTTCTATCCACCGGACCCCGGCAGCAGTCCCTACTGCCGTATCGGCGGCAATCTAGCCATGAATGCTGCGGGTCCTCACGCCGTCAAATATGGCGTGACACGAGACTATGTGCTCGGCTTGCGCGCTGTCACCGGCACCGGTGAGACCCTCTGTACCGGCGTCCGCACCAGCAAGGGCGTGGTCGGCTACGATCTGACCCGCCTGCTCGTGGGCAGTGAGGGGACTCTCGCGCTCATCACCGAAGTCAGTCTGCGCCTACTGCCCATGCCCGAAGGTCGCGCCACCCTGCGCGCTGCCTTTGCCAGTACCGTCACGGCCTGCGCGGCAGTGGCCCGCATCATGGCCCAGTCCGTGACGCCGAGTGCACTGGAGTTCATGGATCGGCACGCTCTGGATGCCGTACGAAAAATGGGCGCGGCCACCGATCTTCCCGCCGTCACCCAGGCTTTGCTCCTGATCGAGGTGGACGGCGACCGCGCGACCTTGGTGCGGCAGGTAGAGGCGATGCGAGCGGCACTGGCCGGAACCGGCCTGCTGCGCTGCGACGACGCCGAAGACCCCGCTGCCATCGCTCGGCTCTGGCAGGCGCGCAAGGCTCTGTCACCGGCCACCAAGGCTATGGCGCCCCTCAAGATCAATGAGGACGTGGTGGTGCCCGTGACCCAGTTGGCCGCCCTGCTGGAGGCCATCGAGGATATCGCCCAGCACCAGAATCTGCAGATCGTCAGCTTCGGTCACGCCGGCAACGGTAACCTGCACGTGAACTTTCTGGTGGATCCTAGCGATGCCGAACTCATGGCTCGGGCTCGCGAGGGTCTGCGCCGCCTGTTCCGCAAAGTCCTGGCCTTGGGTGGGACTCTGTCCGGAGAGCACGGCATCGGCAGTGTCAAACGCGATTTCGTTGCTCTGGAGCTGTCTCCCGAGAGTCTTACCCTGCAAAAGGGCATCCGTAGACTCTTTGACCCCGACGGGATTCTCAATCCCGGCAAGCTGTTTCCAGCAGACTGAATCGTGCAGCCCATCCTTCACGCCATCCAGCCGGTCCGCCACATTGCCCTCAAGCAGTGGGCCGAAGATTTCGACATGGAGACCGTCTTCGACAGTCCGGCCCACCGCCTGCTGCGAGACGGTGATACCCGCGTCGTCCTGTTTCGGGCCGGGGTGATCTGTTTCTTTGAGGCCGGTCCGGCGCTTCAGGCGCGCGTCATCGCCAAGATTCAGAGCTCCTTCACGCCCGTCCCCGAACCACACGTCGAGGAACTGCCCGTCCGCCTGGGCGATAGGGATGGCGTCGGTCGTGATGGTGTCGTCCTCAAGGCCTGGGACGATGAACGTCTGCTCCTGGTAGCTCTGCGCCTCGCCCAGAGCCTCGCTCTGGAACTGCACGAGGAAGCGGTGGAAGCACTTCTGGAAACGACCCTCAACCTCATGTCGGAGGTGACGCGCAGCGGTCGTCTGCCGGGACGTCGAGGGAGTCATCTGCGCTTTCTGGCATCCACCTCCGCCACCCGCACTGAGATCCTGTCCCGGCTGGCGGTGCTGGACAACCCGGACATCGTCTGGGAAACCCCGGGACTGGAACTCCTGTCCCGCGAGCTGTCCGCGGACCTCGAACTGACCAGCCGTTTTCGTGCCCTGGATGAGAAGCTGGACGCCATCCGCGAGGGTCTGGAAGTGATCGTGGTGGCCAGTCGCCACCACCGCGAGACCATCCTCGAGTGGATCATCATCATCCTCATCGCGCTCGAGGCACTGATCATGCTCATGGGCAAAGGAGTATGAGCCGATTTGCGAAACGGGAGCCCAATCCTGCTCCCGCCACGATGGCTGCCGACGAGGATGGCCTAGAACGGGGCTATTCTGCCTTCCGCAACACGCGGCTGGCGCGCAGCAACGATCCTGCCCAGTTGCTGCTCATCGGCCCGTCCTGGGTCGGCGATATGGTCATGGCCCAGGTGCTCTTGCAGGTATTGCGGCGACGCTGGCCGCGCCTGCAGATCGATCTGCTGGCCCCCGCCCCGGCGGCCACGCTGGGCGAGCGCATGCCCGAGGTACGCCAGGTCTATGTCACCACCATACAACACGGCCGTCTGGCCCTGCGGGAGCGCCGCGCCTGGGCGCAACGCCTGCGTTCGGTGGACTACGACTGGTGCATCTGCCTTCCCAACAGTCTGAAAGCGGCCCTCATTCCCTACTGGGCACGGATACCGGTACGCACCGGCTTTCGCGGCGAGGGTCGCCTGCTGCTCCTCAACGACCGCCGAACTCTGGATCGCCGCAAGCTCGTCCGCACCGTGGATCGCTACGTCGCCTTGGGCATTCCGCGGCGTCTACCGCAACCCAGTCGCCTCCCAACGCCACGATTGCGTGTGGATGTCGCGGCGCGCGAACGCGCGCTGGAACGCCTGGGACTCGTCGCGCCCGCCGGACCTGTCCTCGTCTTGGCCCCGGGGGCCGAGTACGGCCCTGCCAAGCGCTGGCCTCTGCGCCATTGGATCGCCCTGGCTCAGGAAGCCCTGCACAGGGGCTACGCCGTCTGGACCCTGGGAGGTCCCAAGGACGCGAGCTTGACGGCCGAGATCTCTGCCGCCGTGCCCGCCGTCGTCGACCTCGGTGGAAAGACCAGCTTGGTAGAGGCGACGGATCTTCTATCCTTGGCCACCACCACGGTCAGCAACGACTCCGGCCTCATGCATATCGCCGGTGCTGTCGGTAGTCACGTCATTGCCCTGTACGGCTCGAGTCCTCTGGCTATGACGCCGCCTCTGGGTCCGGAGGCGGTCGCTCTGCGCCTTGACCTTCCTTGCAGTCCCTGCGGCAAACGAAGATGTCCACTCAAACACCACCGCTGCATGGAAGATCTAGGGGTCGAAAGGGTCCTGCCCTATCTGGGAGCCACGGAGCGCCACGTCCTGCCATAAAAAAGCCCCGACAAGCGGGGCGAGGCAGAGGAGGAGCAATGCCGAAGCATTGCAGGGGTAAAGGGGTATCCCACGGAGCCATCGGACCGAGGTGATTGGCTCAGAGCCCGCAGAGGCTCTGAACCCAGCAACCCGGAGGGGGGCCCGAAGGCCCCCGAGCGCCGTCCTTACTGCTGGACGGTTTTCTCCACCTGGATGGTGGAGTTGATTTCCACCCGCTGGTTCTGGAAACGTCCCTCTGGGGTTGCGTTGCTGGCGATGGGGTCTTCGTAGGAGTGACCCTTCAACACCATGCGATCCCGCGGCACGCCATGCTGCTCCAGATATCGCGCCACACTCTCGGCCCGCTGCTGGGAAAGCTTCATGTTGTAGGCGTAGGTGCCTACCTTACTGGCGTAGCCGTTCACGTTGAGGACCGCATCGGGGTGCTTCTGAGCAAACTCCGCAACCTCGTCCAGGACCTTGATGTCACGATCCAGCAACTTGGACGAGTTGAACTTGAAGTTGATGCCCGTGATGGTGATAGGCTTGCTCTCCAGCACGGTCTTCTGTACCGGAGCGATAGGGGCCGGAGCCGGCGGCGGTGGCGGAGGAGTGACGGGCGCGGGGGCCGGGGCCACGGGCGGCTTACCGGCAGGGCAGCCCTGGAAAGGTGCCTGGGCGCAGCCTGCGGCAGCGACCAGAGCGGCGGTGAGAACAACGGTCTTGAGCTTGGACATCTTCCCTTTCTCCTTTGAGGTCGCGGGGGGCAGGCCCCCCGTAGCCGTTTATGCCAGAGTCTTAGAACGCGTAGGTGAGCATCACGCGGTTATAGACAAAGGAGTGGCCCTTGTTGAAGCCAGCACCGTTGCCCTGAAAACCGTTGTACCCGAGCAGTCCGTTGGCGACCTCGACGCGGTCCCGGATGGACAGTCCCTTCAGCGGACCCTGGAAGAAGTAGGTCGCGTCCAGGTAGGCGTCGTTGCTCTTGCCCTGGTAGTAGGTGTGATACTCCGCAAAGGCGAGCATCAACAGGATCTGCTTGTTCAGCAGGTTCTGCGTCCACTTGACCTTCCAGCCGGTGCCCGGTCCCAATTCCACCAGACCACGGATCATGGAGGTGGTGAAAAGCGGGTCCGTGGCATAGCCGACGGTGTAGGGGGAGACGATGGCTCCGCCGCCGACGGCATAGTTGTGGGCGTAGATCTCGTTGTAGGACAGCGCCAACTGGCCGTTGCCAATGAAGCTGTTCATGGCGTCGTAATTCACACCGATCTGCGCACCCCAGGCGACGTTGTTGACGGAGGTCGCCGCGATGGGAGAGTTGTTGATCTTGGTCCCGGTCAGGAGCGTATTGTTACCGTACTCCCGGTTGTACTGGGCAGCGACGAAGGGATCGATGCCGGCACCGGTCTTCAGCGTGTAGCTACCGTCGGCGTAGATCTGCTTGGCAAACTGATAGTAATCGTAGTACCAGGCCTGACCCTTGAAGCCCATGGCAGAGCCGGAGGCACCGAAGGCGAGGATGCCATTGCTGGCATAGCGGGCGGACGCAGCGGGAGAGAGAGCGGTGCTACCGCCGTACATCGTATCTCCGAAGGTCGTGGGCTGATAGTAGAGATTGTCCCGGTAGTAGTCGTTGGAGGTACGGCTCTTCCAACGGAAGATGCGCATGCCATAGAAATGCAGGTCGCAGTAGGGCGAGACCTCAGCGTATACACCCTGATAGGTGGCGGGCAGGATACGCGAGTCGGAGGTGTTGACCCACGGCGTGTTGAGGGTCTGATCGCCGGCCCGAATCAGCAGGATGTTAGGCTTCTCATACTGGATGTAGGCCTGGCCCAGGGCATTGATGGAAGAGCGCGTGCCCATGAGGGTCGCGTCCAGCTTGGCGGGATTGCTGCTGTTGGCTCCCAAGGAATTGGCGGTGTAAAAGCTCGCGCCAACGCCGAAGCCGCCCAGGAAAGGCGCGGTCTTCGCATTGAAAATGCCGCCGATACTGAAAGCGTTCTGATTGTAGGTATTGGGTCCGGTGGCGCCGTAATCCCGGCTGAAGTAGTACGAGCGCAACTGCCCATCCACCTTGCTTTGCATGAGGAAATCCTTCAGAGTTTCCCCCTGTACTGCAGTACTCAGGCCACACAGGGCGGCAAAGACGCCCAGGGCGATCCGCGATTTGGACATCATGGCATTCTCCTCTCTGGTGTATTCAAAACGCCACTAATATAGCGTGGCATTGTGACAACATGATGACAGTTTTGTGAATCTTTCGTGACGAAATATATATGAATATATAACGTGGAGCATGTCGTGCACGCGCCCAAGCCCCCGCTGAGTTCCGCCTATGCCCATTGAAATCCGGCACCTACGCACTATCGAGGCCATTGTGCAGAGCGGGAGCATTGCCGCCGCTGCGCAACGTCTGCATCTGACCCAATCGGCGCTGTCGCACCAATTACGCGGTCTGGAGTCGGAATTTGGCGTCAGCCTCTTCGAGCGCGAGCCGGGTACCGCTCCGCGCCTCAGCGCTGCCGGTGAGCGGCTTTATGCCTTGGCCCGCGATTGCCTCCCGGCTCTGCGTCGCACCCAGGAAGAGCTGCGCCGTCTGGCGGGTGGCCATGGCGGTCGTTTGCGTATCGCGGTGGAATGCCACACCTGCTTTGACTGGCTGACCCCCGCCATGGACCGCTTTCGGGCGCAGTGGCCAGATGTGGAGATGGACATCGTCTCGGGCTTCCACGAGGATCCTTTGGCGCTGCTGCAACAGCATCAGGCCGATCTGGCGGTGCTGAGCGCTCCCGAATCGCTGCCGCCGCAGCTGGCGCTGCACACACTCTTTCGCTATGAGGTCATGGGTCTCGTCAGTCCACGCCACCCTCTGGCACAGAAAAGCTACCTGGAGGCCGAGGACTTTCGCGAGGAGACCCTCATCAGCTATCCGGTGGAGGACCGTCGCCTCGACCTCCTGCGGGAATTTCTGACGCCGGCTGGGGTGCAACCCTGGCGGCGCCGCCACGCCGAGCTGACGGTCGTCATCCTGCAGCTGGTGGCCTCGGGTCAGGGGCTCGCGGCTCTGCCTGCCTGGGCCGTGGGCAATTACGGCGATCGTGGCTACGTGCGCACTCTGCCCCTGGGCCCGCACGGACTCTGGCAGGATCTTCGGGCTGCCACGCGCCGCGATGGCACCGGTCAGGATTTTCTGCGCGCCTTCCTGGAGGACGTTCGCGCCAGCGTTCCGCGGGACCTGCCCGGGGTCCAGGCGCAGTGGGAGGGTGCGACGCCCAAAAATACGGACTAGAATGTCCGCATATAGCCCCTCCCCGGAGAGCTCCCATGTCCGTCCCCGAATCTCTGATTTTTGATACCGAGCTCATCACGCGCTACGACCGCCCCGGTCCGCGCTACACCTCCTATCCCACCGCTCCGCACTTCCAGCGCGAGTTCAGTGCCGCCGACTACGCGGCACAACTGGAGCGAAGCAACGATCAGAGCCGGCCTCTGTCCCTCTATGTCCACATCCCCTTCTGTGAGCACCTGTGCTTCTATTGCGCCTGCACCAAGGTCGTCACCCGCCACCGCGAGTGGGGAGAGCCCTATGTCCAGCGTCTGGAACAAGAAATGCGCCTTCTGCGTCGCCACGTGGACGGTGAACGACCGGTGGTGCAATTGCATTTCGGCGGTGGTACCCCGACTTTTCTGCGTGCAGCGGACATGGATCGCCTGCTCGACGCCATCCATCGCCATTTTCGCCTCCTGCCGGGGGATCGTGGCGAGTATGGCGTCGAGGTGGATCCGCGCGCCCTGGAGCCCGGCATGTTGGCCCGTCTGCGCGAATTCGGCTGCAATCGCCTGAGCATGGGGGTGCAGGACCTGGATCCCTCGGTACAGAAGGCCGTACACCGGGAGCAGAGTCTCGATCTCGTCGCCGCGGTCCTGGCCGAGGCCCGTGCCCTGGGTTACCGCTCCATCAGCCTGGACCTTATCTACGGCCTGCCGCGGCAGAATCGCGCATCCTTCGCCGATACCCTGGAAGCCATCATCGCCCTGCGCCCCGACCGCCTTTCGCTGTTCAACTACGCCCACCTGCCGGAGCGCTTTGCGCCGCAGCGCCGGATCGTAGAGGCAGAACTGCCCAGCCCGGCACTCAAATTGGATATCCTCCGGGATAGCATCGCTCGCCTACAGGCAGCCGGTTATGTCTACATCGGTATGGACCACTTTGCCCTGCCCGAAGACGAATTGACCCTGGCGCAGCAGGCGGGCACGCTCCACCGCAATTTTCAAGGCTACTCGACCCACGCCGAAGCGGATCTCTTGGCCCTCGGCATGAGTGCCATCAGTGCCACGGCAAAGGTCTACAGCCAGAATCACAAAGATCTGGAGACCTGGAACGCCGCCATCGACGCGCAGCGCCTACCGGTGGAACGCGGATGGGTACTGAGCGATGAGGACCGTCTGCGCCGTCATGTCATTACCCGCCTGATCTGCGATTTTCGTCTGTCTCGGGACGAATTGGAGGAGCGCTTTGCGATCGACTTTCCTCGCCACTTTGCCGCAGAGTGGCCGCAACTCATGGAGTTGGAAGAAGATGGCTTGGTGACCTGGGATGGTTCAAACCTGATCGTCACCGCGCGCGGCCGCCTGCTGGTGCGCCACGTTTGTATGGTGTTTGACGCCTACCTGGGCCAGAAAAGCGTGCGCTACTCCCGGGTCATCTGAGGGGAGTCTTTTTCCAGCAGCAGCACCTTGAAGCTCTCTCCCATCTCCTGGGGCAGAGTGAGACGCTTGATCTCGTTGTGCAGGGCCAGCAGGCCGCGCTCGTCCCGTCCTGCCGCCAGCTGCGGATAGACCTCCGCCAGTCCACCATCCACCAGAAAACGGGCCAAGGGTCCATACCAACGCTCCCGCAGACCGAGATGCGATGCTGCCCGACGCAGCGAACCGAAATCCACGTCGGCGGTGAGATCGCAGAGTCCCGGCCAGAGGAAAGGATCGTCCAGCACTCGGTGGCGATAATAGGCGCGCAAACTCCCCTGGCGACGCTGCGGATGGTAGTACTCGCCGCTCTCCTGTCCGTAATCGATGATCACTATCGCGCCCTCGGTGAGGCTCGCGGCCGCCGCCTCCAGCCAGGACTCGGCCAAGGGACGGATTTCCGTCACATAGGGGGCCGGCCATTTGTGCACGTAAGGGTGCAGAACGGCAGCAAGCTCCGTCGCCAGTGGCGCCAGGGTCCAGCAGAAATCGCCATCTTGCACCCCGACCCGACGCTCCCAGAGCTGCGCGCCGTCCCACTCCACCACGACGAAGGGGAGGGCGTCCAGCACCTCGTGGGCGAGCAGCACACCGCGCCAGGCCGTTGGCAGACGCTGTAGGATACGCGCCTGGGGCGCCGCCTTCGCCTGCTGCGCCGCGAGATCTGCGCTGCGCTCGAGAAAGGCATAGGGCAGGGACGGCAGGAGTGCCCGCAACTGCTGCGCCAGGGCGCCGCTACCCCCACCAAATTCCAGTAGGCCGTCCATCAGGGAAGAATAGGCCTGCAGCCAGCGGGCGAGGACCGTCGCCAGCACCGAGCCCATCTCCGGCGCGGTAATGAAATCGCCGCCGGCACCGAAGCGCTGCTGCCCTGCCATGTAATAGCCGAGACCTGGCGTATACAGAGCCGCCTCCAGGTAATCCGCAAAGGAAATACTGCCGCCGGCGCCGGCGATGCGGGCGATGATCTGCTCGCGCAGGGTCGCCGAGTGCGCCGCGGCCAGCGCATCGGGGGGCGGCAGGCCAAGCTTGCGCCGATCCGGACGATGGGTTAAAAACTCTGGACCAGGGTCGCGCATGGGTTCCTTTTTGTCCGAAGACGCCAAATGTATTCTCGTCACCGGCGCCGCGCGCCGTGTGGGCGCCGAGATCGCGCATCACCTGGCGGCGGCGGGTTGCGACATCGCCCTGCATTATAGGCATTCCCAGGAGGACGCCGAAACCCTCGCCGAAGCACTGCGGGCCCTGGGACGGCGGGTCAAATTGCTGCAGGGCGATCTGCTGGAAGCCGACTGTCCGCACCGCCTTGTGCAGGAAAGCATCGCCGCTTTCGGGCGTCTGGATGGCATCGTCCACAACGCCTCCATCTATCGTCCTGGCGCCTTTGCCGAGGTGGAACTGCGGCACTGGCAGGAAATGGAAGGCATCCACCTGCACGCTCCCTTTTTCCTCGCCCAGGCGGCGGCGGCGGAGCTGCGCCGACGGCACGGCGCCATTGTCCACATCACCGACATCTACGCGGAACGTCCCCTGCTCGGCTATCTTCCCTATTCCGTCAGCAAGGCGGCCTTGGTCAGCCTCACCCGCGCCCTCGCCAAGGAGCTTGGTCCCGAGGTCCGCGTCAACAGCGTGGCACCCGGCGTGGTGCTCTGGGCCGAGACGGAACAGCCGGCGGAGGGCTCACGCAATGCCATCCTCGATCGTACCGCCCTCAAGCGCGCCGGCAACCCTGCCGACATCGCCCGTACCGTGCGTTTTCTGCTCCTCGAGGCCGATTATCTGAGCGGTCAGAATATCGTGGTGGACGGCGGCCGCATGATATACTGAGGGCATGAGTGCTGAGTCCAGCAAACCCGTACAGCCGATCCGCTTTTACAGCGAAGCCGAATTGGACGCCATCGAGGCCGAGGATCCCGTGCTGGCGGCCAAGATCGAGCACGCCCAGAACATGGCCAAGCGTCAGATCGGGCGCAAGAAAGTCTTCACCGCAGCGGATCCGCTGCCAGACCCCCAGGCCGTGGCGGAAGCCATGTCCGTGGTGCGCCGCATCCTGCAGCGGGACGGCGGCGACATCGAGCTCGTGGACATTGTCGAGCGGGATGTGCGGGTGCGCATGAAAGGTGCCTGTGCCGGCTGCCCCAATGCCGTCCTCGATCTACAGCAGGTGGTGGAGCGCATCGTCGGTGCCGTGCCGGGAGTCGCCCGCGTGAGCAATACCTTTTGAGTGACGCGACGGTTTCGACGGCGCGCCCGCCGTGCGTCGGCATGGTCAGTCTGGGTTGTCCCAAGGCCAGCAGCGATACCGAGCGCCTGCTGACTCAGCTGCGCGCCGAGGGCTATCTCTTGGTGGCAGACTACGCCGAGGCCGATCTCGTTCTGGTCAATACCTGCGGCTTCATCGATGCGGCCGTCCAGGAGTCCCTGGACGCCATTGCCGAGGCCATCGCCGAGAATGGGCGGGTAGTCGTCACGGGCTGTCTCGGAGCCCGCGAACAGGGTGAATTCATCCGCCGTGCTCAACCGAAAGTGTTGGCAGTGACCGGCCCCCAGCAGGACGGTGCCACCCTTGCCGCCATCCATAGCGTCCTGCCACCCCAGCACGATCCGCTGCAGGACCTCGTGCCCCCTCAGGGTCTACGCCTGACTCCACGACATTATGCCTACCTCAAGATCGCCGAGGGCTGCAATCAGTCCTGCAGCTTCTGCGTCATTCCCAGTATGCGCGGCAAACTGCAGAGTCGGGAGCCCGGCGATATCCTCCGCGAAGCGCGTGCCTTGGTGGCAGGCGGCTGTCGCGAGCTTCTCATCATTTCTCAGGACACGGCGGCCTACGGTGCCGATCGTCGTTACCGAACCGCCTTTGCTGAAGGTCGTCCCCTGCGGGCGCACATCACCGATCTCTGCACGACCCTGGCGGAGCTGGGAGCCTGGGTGCGTCTGCACTACGTCTACCCCTACCCCCATGTCGACGCCCTCATCGAGCTGATGGCAGCGGGGAAGATCCTGCCTTATCTGGATATCCCACTGCAGCACGGCAGCCCTGCGGTGCTCAAGGCCATGCGCAGGCCGGCCGCCAGCGACAAGACCCTGGATCGCATAGCTGCCTGGCGCCGCCAGATACCCGACCTGACCCTGCGCAGCACCTTCATCGTCGGCTTCCCTGGGGAAAGCGAGGCAGACTTTGAACTCCTGCTGGATTTCCTGCGTGCGGCCCAGCTCGATCGTGTCGGTTGCTTCACCTATTCCGCAGTCGAAGGAGCCGCCGCCAACGCGCTGGCCGACCCCGTCCCAGAGCCTGTCAAAGAAGAGCGTCAGCGACGGTTCATGGATGTGCAGGCAGAGATCAGTGCCGCTCGTCTGCGCCGCCGGGTGGGCCAAGAGTGCGAGGTGGTAGTAGACGGCTTCACGGAATCGGGCGAGCTTGTCGCCCGCTCTGCCGCCGAGGCGCCGGAGATCGACGGCATCATCCGTCTCAGACCCGCTGCGGGCGAGCCGCCCCAAGCCGGGCAGCGCCTGTGGGTGCGCATCACAGACAGTGCGACCCACGATCTGCAGGCTGAGATCCTGGCAGCCAGGGCCGAATAGGCAGCGTATCCTGAGGCTCGAGTCTGGCGCCCCACTGCGGGAAGAGTTGCAGAATGCCGCTTCGCCAATAGGCGCAGCCCGCCTGTCGATGCCAGCAGTCACTGGCGGAGTGATAGAGAAGATCGATATCCAGAGGCACACGGCCCCCTGTGCGCGCTCCCCACGCACCCTCCAGGGCCTGGGCATAGGCGCGCAGGCGCGCCAGTTCCCAGTCGCAGGGAAAGGCGACGACCCAATTCACGTAATCTGCTCCGCCCCCCGTGGTATCCGCAGACTGGCAAGGTTGGGCGATCCGCAGAGGCGCCCAGTGTTGGCATAGGCGCGTCAGCGCCCAGAGCAGCACACGCTCCGCATCGGTATTGCTCCCCAGGCCCAGGATCACCCAGGGGGGCGTCTGCTCCAGCTCGACTTCAGTCGGCACGCCGCCCACGGGTGATGCGCACCCCCACATCTTCGGCTCCGCGCACGGCCCCGGGCTTGTGGATGGTGATCTGCATCCAGGTAACGCCAAACTCCGTCCGAAGGATGTGGGCGATGCCTTCGGCGAGGGTCTCCACCAACTGCACCTCGGCGGCCTCCACATAGTCCACCAGACGCTGGCAGACCGCCTGATAATCGATGGTAGCCTCGACCCGATCCACGGCTGCCGCCGTGGTGGCTTCGGCAGCCATCTCCAAGTCGATCTCGACACGCTGGCGCACCTGCCGCTCCCAGTCGTAGATACCGATGCAGGTCTCGACCTTGAGGGCTTTCACGAATAAGCTATCCACGGGATCTCCCTAGCAGTTGCGCGCGGACCTCGACCGCGTCCATCCGGCCTTCATCATAGCGAAGAGGAAGCTTTTTATCAGCCCCGCAGACGCCGTCGCCGCTCCCCTCTGGGAATGCAGCCTGCTTGTGCTGCTGGCCTATCTCCTCGGCTCCATGGCCAGCGCCATCCTCGTCGCTCGTGCCCTGAAGCTGCCCGATCCGCGCCAGCACGGTTCCCGCAATCCCGGTGCCACCAACATTCTGCGGCTGGGCGGCAAAAAAGCGGCGGCCCTGACCCTGCTGGGCGATCTACTCAAAGGTTTGCTCCCCGTCCTTCTGGCGCGCGCTCTCGGTCTGGGTGGCTGGCCCTTGGCGCTGGTGGCCCTGGCCGCCTTCCTGGGGCACCTGTTTCCCATCTACTTTGGCTTTCGCGGCGGCAAGGGCGTGGCTACTGCCCTCGGGATCCTGCTGGCTTACCTGCCCCTTCTGGGCCTAAGCGTGCTACTTCTGTGGATCGCAATCTTTGCCTGGCGCCGCGTCTCTTCCCTCGCGGCGCTGGTGGCCACCCTCGCGGCGGCACCACTCGCCTGGGCGATGGCTCTGCCGACGCCGGCCAAGAGCCTGGTGCTGACCCTGGCGATCCTGATACTGTGGCGCCGCCGCAGCAACCTCACCCGCCTCTTGCGGGGCGAGGAATCGGGCTTTCATCCTTCCTGAGTAGCGGAAAGCGGGCGCCTGGGCTCAGTCCTTGAGACCCCACTCCTCCTGCCGCTCCTGAATCCAGCGGGCGAGCTCCTGCGCTGGGCGAAAGCCCGGGGCCAGGCGCGCCGCCTCTTCCGCCGCCCGCCGGGCTCGCTTGAGGCTGCCTGTGTGCAGGTAGTAGCGGGCCAGGTTCATCTGCGCCAGGTGGGGACGGTCAAAGTGGCGCGACCTCAGCGCACGCCGTATGGGGAAGAGCGCCTCCTCCACACGCCCCGTCTCCATCAGATACTCGCCCAGATCGTTCCAGGCCACACCCCACTCCGCGTCCAAGGCAATGGCCTTGCGACAGGCTGCGATGGCGGCGTGGGTATCGCCGGCCTCCGACAGCGCCCAGGCGTAGAAGGTCCAGAGCAATGCCGACTCCTCGCCGCTATCGATGGCGCGCTTGAAGGCCCGCGCGGCCTCGGCGGGATGGCCCGTCTGCTGCCAGTCCAGACCTTCCTGAAAGACGGGATTACGCTCCGCCGCTTCCTGAATGGCGGCATCCAAAGAGAACTCCGTTTGCATCATGAGACCAACTCCTGCAAGGGCCAGCGCGGACGGACTGCGACCGGTTCAAGGGCGCCGCGCCCGAGTTCCAGTCGCTGCGCTCCGGCCAGGGCAATCATGGCGGCGTTGTCGGTACAATGGGCGAGATCCGCAAAATGCAGGTCGATGTTCTCTGCCTCGGCAAGCTGGGAAAGAGCCTCACGCAGTGCCCGGTTGGCGCCCACACCACCAGCAACGATCAGACGCTGCAGACCCGTCGCCTCAATAGCCCGGCGACATTTGGCACAGAGGGTATCGACGACCGCCAGCTGAAAAGCGGCGGCAAGGTCGGCGCGTGCCTGAGCGTCCCCCGGGGGCAGAGCTTCGGCCTGCAGGCGAAAGGCCGTCTTCAATCCGCTGAAACTGAAGTCTAGACCGGGACGATCCAGCATCGGCCGCGGCAGTCGATAGCGCTGTGCATCGCCCGTGCGGGCGAGTACCGCCAACGCCGGGCCGCCAGGGTAGGGCAGGCCCAAGATCTTGGCGGCCTTGTCGAAAGCCTCCCCGGCCGCATCGTCCACACTCTCACCGAGCAGGCTGTAAGAACCCAGCCCGTGTACGGCGATGAGTTGGGTGTGGCCGCCGGAAACCAGGAGTGCCAGCGCCGGAAAGGGCAGCACGCCCGCCAGCATAGGGGCGAGCAGGTGGCCCTCCAGGTGGTGCACCGGGATCAGCGGAACCCCCCAGGCATAGGCAAGGGCCCGACCGAAATTCACACCCACCAGAAGGGCGCCGATGAGCCCGGGTCCCGCGGTCACCGCCACGGCATCGGCACGATCATGTCCCGTCCGTCGCCGCAATTCCTGCCATAGCAAGGGCAAGCGGCGAACGTGATCGCGGGCGGCCAGCTCCGGTACTACACCGCCGTAAATGGCGTGCATGTCCACCTGACTGAAAAGCACCTCGTCCACGAGACCGGCCTCGGTATCGTAGAGCGCGAGGCCCGTCTCGTCGCAGGAGCTTTCTATCCCGAGGACCAACTCAGCCATCGCTTCTTTGCTCCTCCGGGCGCACCGCTCGGGCCTCCAGCAGATCCAGCTCGCGCACACTGAAACCCGCCTGCAACCGTGCCTCGCGAGCCAGAGGGCCCAAAATCCGGCCCCGATAGTGGCGATCAAGCAGGGTGAAAAAGGTGGCTTCGGGATCGACGCCGGCGCGTCGGGCGAGATAGGTAAACCAACGACTGCCGATGGCCACATGCCCACGCTCGTCGGCTTCGATGCGCTCCAGAATCGCTGCCGATTGCGCATCGCCGACGGTCTGCAGACGCTGGCGCAGGGCGGGCGTCACGTCCAACCCGCGGGCCTCCAGTACCCGGGGGACCAGTGCCATCCGCGCCATGGCATCGTCCGCGGTGGCACGGGCGGCCTCCCACAGCCCGTCGTGTGCAGGCAGATCGCCGTAGCATCCGCCCAGGTCTTCCAGACGCTGCGACAATAGCGAGAAATGCAGGGCCTCTTCACGCGCCACTTGGAGCCAATCGCTATAGAAACCCGGCGGCATTCCGGCGAAGGCATAGGCCGCATCCAAAGCGAGGTTGATGGCATTGAACTCGATATGTGCCAGGGCATGCAGTAAGGCAAAGCGTCCCTTCGGCGTGCCGAGAGCACGCCGCCGCGGTAGCTCCCGCGGCGCAACGAGGCGCAATCGCGTTGGTCGACCCGGCGAACGCGGTACGGTCACGATCTCCCAATGTGTAAGCTCGGTGGCTGAGGGCGCGACCAGCGCCTGTACCCGGCGAACCTTATCCAACGGGTCCGTGGCTGCGAGAGCCGCACCGATCTGTGCCTGCACCTGGTTCATGATCCTATTATGGGACCTCGGCATGCCGACGCCAAACAAAAAGCCCCGAAGCAGAGAGCTTCGAGGCCATGGTATAGGTGTCTGGCGGTGACCGACTTTCGCGGGGGGAGGCCCCCCAC
>ERZ1669247.276-NODE-276-length-19860-cov-6.985660_pt1 | contig 19860 bp, 23 predicted proteins | sample MGYA00579297_ERZ1669247 | MGnify/ENA primary metagenome ERZ1669247 (study PRJEB41166, sample SAMN08046056) | hot springs metagenome | biome: hot spring; feature: acid hot spring; material: thermophilic sediment; isolation source: thermophilic sediment from acid...
TCTCAAACATCTCAACAGGAAGTAAGAATTCTCCCCTGACGACCAGCTGTTCGTTTTGTATTTTGTCCAATCCCTTCTGTCGATAAATTTATTACCCAATCTTTTATTATTATTGCGACTGTTTTCTTGGCACATAAAATAACGAAAGCAGCCGCACTTTATATTATTTATTCAACACACCATAATTAATTAATAAATCTTTTTGTCTTAAAAAAGATATTAAAAAAGTTTTGTATTTTTCTGTAAAGAAACACTTATATAAGACGCGTTTAATTAGATAATCACTTATGAGCTTATCTAAAGAACCCGACAAAAAGGATCAAAGGATCACCAATGCGTCGGGCAAATCCGGTGCAAACCAGGTTCAGACAAAGAGCAGAATACCCTGGTTAGCGATATTCGCGTTAGCAATGGGAATGCTTGTTTACGGTGTAGCTGAAAGTTACGGGCCAGTCTTTGCGATTACGAGCATAATTCCGGAGCAGTATTATTACCTCAGTTTGAGCGCAGGTTTCATAGCAGGAGGTTTTGGCGCACTGCTTGCGGGTTACATGACCGACTACCTAGGAAGGAGGAAGGCTTTCCTGATAACAGCAGCAATGATCGTCATCGGTATAGCAATCTATCTGGCAGCTCCGAACAATGCAGCGGCCATCATAATTTCGTTCATACTCGTTGGTATGGCTGCTATTGGGGCTGAAACGCCAATCCTTGCGGCGATTTCTGAAAGCGTTCCGGCTAAGTACAGGGGAAACCTTCTTGTGGTGGTGCAGAACTTTGGAAACATAGGTGTTGCGCTTGTTTTTATTCCAGCCCTTCTTGGATTTTCATCGATACAGGATGAAGTAGCATACGCTCTGCTGCTCCTTGCTCCTTTAATAGCTCTGATAATAGGCTTTTTCTCGGTTAAAGAGTCTGTACCCTGGGAAGCTGCAGAAAAGAAGACCCCAGAATCGGTTACAGAAGCATGGCAAAAAGTAGACCAGGAAGCTGTAGAGCACGTCAGGCCTACCATGGGCGTACCGATGAGATGGTTCCTCATAACTCTTATAGGAATAGTTCAGGACGTAGCTTTCGTATGGATCACATATGATATAGGCTTTCTGTACTTTACGGATTACTCGAGCGTCGTTCCTGTCATAGGAGGTTTTGCCATGGCAATTCTTGGAATACTGTTCGGGATCTTTTTTGCACACAAAATCTCAAGAAAGAACGCAGCTCTGCTTGCTTATGGTTCCCAGTTTATCCTCTGGTTACTTTTGTGGGCTTACGTAGCCGCTACAGGAGTTACATCCGGAACTGTTCTGCTTGCTATTATAGCTATACAGTTCTTTGCAGTTGAGCTTACATGGGGTGTCAGAGCCATGCTGGAACCAGAAGTATTTCCGACAATTTCAAGAGGAAGATGGGTTTCTCTGGCAAGGACATTTGTATGGATCATTGCCGGTACTATAACGATGGTTCTCTCGATTTACTTCTATCCGACAAGCCCATCTCAGTTTACGCCGTTCTTTAATTACTCATCTGCCGCGGTTGCTGTTGTGTTCCTGATCGGATTACTGGCTTCAGTCTACTGGTATTACAAGGGCTTTGAAACTGGAGGAAAGAGTTTAGCCGGACACGATATTAAAGCATAAATCTTCAAAAATTTTTTATTTTTAGTTTAAAAACATAAATTTTTAAAGTCTTTGATTTTAAAAAAATAGATCGCATAATCTTTATGTTTTTAAGCTGCCGATGCAAAACTATGTCATGCACAGAGGCAGGGGAAGGGGACACTTGGGCTTAAGGACATATGTCATGTTCAGCCTTCTTGAATCTCCAAAGAACGGCATCGAAATTGCTTACGATCTGGTAAGGCTTCTTGGCTGGAGACCTTCTCCGGGTTCTCTTTATCCTCTTCTTATGGACCTTGAAAGGGAAGGACTTATAGAAAGAACCGAGGATGGGAAGCTCAGGCTGACGCCTCACGGAATAGATTACATGAGCTCGATACCTTTTGCCATAAACGTAAAGAGCATCTTATTCATGATGGAAGTTCTCGTTGACAGGTTAGCGAAAAGGATTGAAAGCGAAGGGCTGAACGAGGAAGAGAAGAAAAAGCTGAGCGAAATAGCACAAAAGATTCTGAGCATGATTAACAGATCATGATTTACTTTTTTCGTTTTCTCTCAGATATTCTCTTCCCTTTTTTGTCAGCGTGTAATATGTATGATGCTTTCTTACTTCTGGCGACCTCTTCATCTTTGCCTTTGTCCGCTTTAATCCTCTGCCAAAAACTTTTACCACAAAACCTTCATCTTCAAGTTCTTCAAGTTCTTCAACGGCATCTTCGGTTTCAATACCGATGTTTCTTGCTATGCTGAAAGCATAATCAACGTTGGCTGTTTTAAGATGCCGAAGTATAAGCAGCTTTAGGTCGTTTTTATCATCCTGCATCTCTTAATTATAAGTAAAGAACAAAACATATAAACTGAACGCTGCATTGTATATCTGTTGAAGCCTTTAATTCACAGGTCGCACAGGCTTGCCGTTTATTTTATTTTTGCCATCCTATTGTTGCTCGTTCTTTTCTTTGTAATGTTTTACTCATTCAAAATCCTGGGTTTTACCCCTGTGCAGATTGTCCTGATAACCTTTCTTTCGTTAATAGGAGCTAACATAAACATCCCGGTAGCAACAATAAGGAGCAGGGAACCCATCGTCCTGGTCAAGAGCTATACTTTTTTTGGAATGGAATTTTATGTCCCTTTTTATTCTTATGAAAATGTTACTGTAGCTGTAAACGTTGGGGGGGCAATCATACCAGTTTTAGCTTCAGTATATTTGTTTTTGCTTCATTTAAACATGTGGTTTCCAATACTGATTTCAGTTATAATTTCAACTCTTTTTATACACGCAATCGCGAGGCCCGTTAAAGGGTTAGGCATCGTAACGCCGTTTTTTATACCTCCTATATTCGCAGCTCTTCTTGGCATAGTTTTAGGAGGACAAATGGCACCTGTTGTAGCCTATATAGCTGGCACAATGGGTTCTCTCATAGGAGCTGACCTTTTGAACATGAACAAGATTGACAGGCTTGGTGCTTCGTTCGTTAGCATAGGCGGTGCGGGAATCTTCGACGGCGTGTTCCTTACTGGTCTCGTTGCCGCTTTGCTCACAATTTAACTTATTTTAAGTCTAAACTTTTCAAGCTCTTTCTGTTTGTTTCAAAACCTTTCAGGTACCACATGAGCGCGCCCATAAGTCCCAGCGCCCACAGCCCTATGTTATAGTAAATGTACTGTGATACAGAAAAGCTGAAAGTGAGGTATATGGAAGCTATGTAAGTTCCGTAGGCTACTGTGCGTATCAAACCTATCAGTCCTGCCCTTAAACCCGTGGGAAACAGCTCCGGTTCAAGAACTGTTCTCGAGATCCAGGCAAACTCACTGAACGCCATGTTGAGGAACAGCAGCGTATAAAACATAACCAAAGATTCAGTGCTTGCATAAGGAAGTATCAGGAACATCGTTATCAGTCCTCCGAGAAAAGAGAAGAGCAGATAATTTTTTCTTGAGAACCTGTTGACCAGGTATGATCCTAAAAATCCAGCCGCTGAAGCTCCAAGGTTTGCCACAAAGAGTATCTGAGCTGTAAGTTCAGGAAATTCAGCTGGGCCAAGGATATATGCCATCAGTCCAAAGCTCAAGAACTGAGAAATCCCTATTATAGCAAGAAAAACAAACCTGAACCCAATGCCTGTTGTGGGAGAAACCTCCTCAACCTTTTCTTCTGTAATTTTTACAGAAGCGGCGTATTTCCTTGCTTCTTTATCCTTACCTTTAACCTCAAGCCATCTGATCGATTCTGGCATGGAAAGCCTTGAAAACACCAGTATTGCTATGGCTATAAGCGCTGTGATACCTATAGCGACCTTTGTTGGAAAAAACGCGCCACCCGTGAGTATTGTTATTCCGGAAGCTACAGCCGCACCTATGTTAGCAAAGTTCGGCATGACCCCTAGGATCGCACCCCTGTACCTTACAGGCATGTTTTCGCTCAGAAGCGCAAGTAACGCCGGCTCTTCTCCGCCGACACCGAACTGCGTCAGGAAAAGGGAGGCCATCAAAACGCTGATGTTTTCAGAAATTATAAAGAGAAAAACCCCTACGCCGTAGCTCAGCATGGTTATGATAAAAGCCATTTTTCTTCCTATCCTGTCAGCAATAAACCCCATGAGTAAATTTCCAACAAGAGCAAAAATCAGGGGTACAGAAAGTACAAAAACGTACATTGAACTGGGTATGAATTTGCTTATCAGTGTGCTTATCGGAGCAAACGTTGAAAGCATACCCCATATGAAAAAGCCCATGGATACAGCTATAAAAGTGTAAACGTGCATTCTGCCAATCTTGGCCTTTTCAATTAATTCACTCATGTCATCAGCCCGATGAAAAAATCCTATAAAATTTTTTATTTATATATAAACATAATAGATAAATGCCCAGACCTTTGAAAGAGCTTCTGAAAGGAATAATCGGTGAAAGAGCAGCAAGCGCCGTTGGCGCTTTTGACCTTATAGGCGATATAGCCGTGATCAGGATACCTGAAGATCTCAGAGAGCATTCGGAAATAATAGGAGAAACCCTTATGAAGGTTAACAAAACCGTAAAATCGGTTTGGGCACAGATAGGCCCAGTTGAGGGGGACTACAGGGTAAGGGAGCTTGTTCATATAGCGGGAGAAAACAGGAGCGAAACGCTTTACAGAGAAAACGGATGCGTCTTTAAGGTTGATGTAACTAAGGTTTTTTTTACTCCAAGGCTCAGCCAGGAAAGGAAGAGAATAGCTGAGCTCGTTTCAAATGGAGAAACAGTTTTCAACATGTTCGCCGGCGTAGGAACATTCTCGATAGTGATAGCAAGAAAAAAGTTCTCAACGGTTCACAGTTCAGAAATTAACCCGTACGCCTATGAATATATGCTGGAGAACATAAAGCTGAACAAGCTAAAAGGGAACGTAATCCCCTATCTTAAAGATGCAGCAGAAGTTGCAGGAGAGCTTCAGGGTAAGGCCGACAGGGTGCTTATGCCTCTCCCTGAAAAAGCCATAGAATATTTTGAGTACGCTTTAAAATCCTTAAAGCCGCATGGTTTTATTCACGTCTACCTTCACATCAGCTATTCAAAAGGTTCTGATGAAAAGGAAGCAATAAAAAGAGGAGCCGAACAGATCCCTTCAGGTAAAGTAATTTACTACAGGGCTGTGAGGGAAGTCGGTCCAAGAACTGTGCAGGCAGTTTACGACGTTGAGGTAATTAATCATTCATGAACATTGGTAAACTTAAAAAGGGGCTTCTAAAAAATCGATACCATGGATTATCTGATCGCCGGGACTCTTAACTATGATATAACGCTTTTCGTTATGTCGCTTCCAAAGCCAGGTGGAGAAACCAAAGTTACCAGATTAAAGAGGGCTCTTGGGGGAAAGGGAGGAAACGTAGCAACTGCTTTTGCAAAACTAGTAGGCGGAGCTTCTTTTCTTGGGGCTCTCGGGAACGATGAAGCTGCGAGGATTCATCTTAACTACTTTAAAGACCTCAACATAAGCACAGATTATATAAAGATTTACAATGACGTTGAGAGCGGAACTTCCTACGTTCTGGTTGATGAAAATAGTGGCGAAAACATGATAATCTCATACCCTGGAGCAAACTCAATGCTTACACCTGAAATAGCTGACGATAAGCTCCTGAATGAACTTTCAAAAAGTAAGCTGGTCGTAGCAGCCAACGTGGTTCCGGAACTCGCTGAAAAGTTGTTCAAGCATTCTTACGGAATAAAGGTATACATTCCAGCTACACACGTTAAAAATGCATGTTCTGTCAAAGCCGACTATTTTATAGTCAACGAAAGCGAAAGTGAATATTTAAAGGGGTGCAGGGGTCCAAAAATAGTCAGGACCCTCGGAAAGAATGGCGCTGAAATAGCTGGAGAAAAGAGGATCTACGTTGAAGGAGTCAACCTTGAAAAATTTGGATTGAAGCCCAGCAGTTCAGCTGGAGCTGGGGATGCATTTGCTGGCGCCTTTGCTGCAGCGTTAGCTATGGGTTACGATGAAAAGGATTCCCTGAAACTTGCCAATTATGCAGCAGCTTATAAAGTTTCACGTGATGATCCAAGAGGAAGTCCTACAAAGGAAGAACTGAGAAAGTTTTTGAAAACAGTTGACCCAGCGTTCAACCTTTATGGCTAAATCAGCGGGATCTGATTTTTTGATTTTAAAAGAATCCTCATTAAAATAAATATGTTTATAAGCTAAGCTAAAGATAGATTGTTTGCCGGTATTGCTTTGCAAATCGAACAAATGCAAAGCGTGCTTGATGACAATGCTCAACAGCACGGGCAAATATTTCAAAGGGGCTGTCGGCTAGCCTGGTCTAGGCTGCCAGCCTCGGGCGCTGGCGATCGCCGGTTCAAATCCGGCCAGCCCCATCCACAAAAATCTAAAACTTTTTTAAGGGATGTTAGGGGTTTGGGGGATAGCGGCATGGGATGCTCACGCGCTTTAGCGTGAGAGGATGTCACGATGTATTTAGAGCAGAGTTCCTAGTAGAAACAGAATTATAAAGATACCGATACGGGAACGCTTCTAAAGCTTTCAGCACATGTTGTTTATCCTTGACGTTCAATCAAAGTAAGAAACAATGCTCATAAAAAACTCCATTGAGTCATATTAAGCTAGAAGCCCTATAGCGGCAATAAATCATTTAGCTCATATTAGAGGAATCATGAGCTATAAACAAGGAGATCAAGAACCTATTCAGCTAACAAAAATTTATTAACCTCTTCATTTAATATATAAATGAAATGTCAGTTCTTGGAGGTTTAGATACGCTGCTTGGTTATCTTTTCTGGATAATACTATTAATAGCTATGATCCAACCCTGGCTTTCCCTGAGGTCGTTGCAGGGCGCAAGGCTGAGGTTGATAGCAGCGATCGAAAAAAAGTACAGGTACAGGGTTATAACAATGATACACAGACAAGAAAAGATGGGCTTTCTTGGCTTTCCCGTTTACAGGTATATAGACATCGAAGACTCTGAGGCCATCATAAGAGCGATAAGGTCCACACCTCAAAACGTACCCATAATGCTTATTCTTCATACTCCCGGTGGCCTGGTGCTTGCGGCTTCACAGATAGCTAGAGCTCTAAAACAGCACAAAGGAGAAAAAGTCGTGGTTGTTCCTCATTATGCCATGAGCGGCGGTACACTTATTTCGATAGCTGCAGACAGAATCATAATGGACGATAACGCGGTCCTCGGTCCTCTCGACCCTCAGCTTGGAGGTCCTCAGGGAGCTTACTATCCGGCACCGTCAATCATAAAGGCTGTGGAGATAAAGGGCAAGGACAAAGTTAGCGATGAAACTCTGATCATGGCAGATGAAGCTGAAAAAGCTTTAAAGCAGGTTAAGGACCTTGTATATGATCTTATAAAAGATAAGCTAGGTCAGGACAGGGCGCTTCAGGTCGCTGATAAGCTTGTAAGTGGTTACTATACGCACGACTATCCAATAACGGTTGAACAGCTAAAAGAGATGGGCTTTAACGTGTCAACAGATGTACCCCCTGAAGTTTATGCTCTTATGGAGCTCTACCCCCAGGCAAGAGCCTACAGGCCAGGGATAGAATACCTTCCTTATCCGGTAGTTCCGAGCTCAACTCAGGGAGAAAAAGAAAAAAAGTAACGCTTTAAATTACTTTTGATCCTGTTTTTTTAAGAAGTTCAGAATACCAATCTGGAACTTTAAATTCTTTAACAACTCTTTCGTATGAATATGGTTTTATATCAAGTACCGGCGTCTCGTTAAAGAGGTCAAGCCCTTTTACTGTGATGACATTTTTATCTATTTTAATTATCTCTGCTATGCTCAGCCCTATGGGGTTTGGTCTTGCCGGCGAATCGATGGCAAAAACTCCAACTTCTGGAAGCTCTTCTATCTTTAATCCATACTTGGTTAACCTCCTTGGCTTGACCTTGAGCACGCCAATCTCAAAATTTCTCAGTTTGTTTAAATATGAAATAACCAAAAGATGCGAATAGCCTTCCAGCCCCTGTAAACCTTCTGCGTACTCCTCTTTTATTATTATCTTGGAGATGACATTTTCGCTCGTTTTTCTTATATCTTCATCCCCAATCTCAGTTTTTACATATCCTATTGGCTCAAAGCATATGTTCATGTGTAAAATCTTTTACAAACAGCCATAAATTTAAATTTATACACTTTTTAATGTATTAACTAGAGAAGGTCTATAATGTTCAGGTCTTCATTACCGCTTATAGTTGAACTCTCGAAGAATGATCCTGAGCTGGCATCAGCTTCGCAGGAAGGGGGTGCGGACGCTGTTCTTGTTCAGATTCTATCTCAGAAACAAAATTACATAATGGGATCTCTTGATGATGAATCGGAAAACATAAAAAGCGTGCTAGAAAAAGTAACCGTAAAAAAAGGAATTCTTCTTGGTGATGTAAGAAGCGTAAACAGGGAAGAATGGGTTCAGATAAAAAGCTTTAACTTTGATTTTATAGTGGTCTATCCTTCTACAGCGCCAATATTTTTGCTCGAATCAGGCGTTCCGATATTCATAAACATACAGCCCGGTTTACCTATGGAATATTACAGAGCACTCAGCCACTTACCGTCGGTAGAAGGTTTCATCTACGGACCATCAACACAGAACAGGCTTGACTCTTCATTTAATTTTGTCGACCTGGCGGTGCTTGAGCTTCTATCATCAAGTTTGTCAAAACCAGTTTATTTCAGATCGCTTAATGAACTCAGGAATGAAGAAGTAATGCTTTTGATAAAGAGGGGAGCATCAGGAATAATCATCGATCCCTATTCAATAGGGATCATGGATCCCAATGATATAAAAGAAGCCGTCAGCGGTTACAAGAAAATAATAGATCAAAGCGGATATAAAATCTGGATGTAAAACCTTTTTTATGACCAATTTTTCCTGTTTAAGGGATGTTAGTGGTTTGGGGGAAGCTGTAAATCTAAACAGCTTTAGCGATGAGATACACGGACTTCCCCCAAAGGATGACAGGCTTTATATATTCTTTTTACCATAACATATTTCAGTAGGGATGGGCATGCCCGAAGTTACGCCTGTGGAGACACCAGCGGCGGGGCACCCAGCTGGTGCTGGCCGTGTGTCGCTGAATCAGGAAATAAGTTTACATGCTGTGGACGAACCCAGCTTGGGGGATAGCGGCATGGGAAGCTCACGAGCTTTAGCGTTAGAGAATGTCGCAAGTTAGTCTTAAGCTTAATATTTTAGAAAAGAATTAAACGTTTATATAAACGCGTTAAAAAATATAGCACATGCCGATAAGGAAAGCAGCCGAATCGGACATCCAGAGTCTGACCAATATGTTCACCAAAATGTACCAGCTAAACTCTGAATTTGATCCCATGCTTCAGGTTGTTGATGACCTGAGAGCTAAAGTAGAAAAGATGGTTAAAGAAGCCCTTGCTGATAAAAATTCCTTTATTTATGTTTATGAAGAGGAAGGTGAAATATGGGGAGCAGTAAAGATAAAGCTTGTAGACAGGGTGTTTTACGTACCTCAGATTGTTGCTCAGATAGAAGAATTTTATGTTCATCCTTCCAAGAGAAGGTCTACAATAGGCAGACAGCTTATTGAGTACGCCGAAAGCGATTTAAAAAAGATAGGAATAAAGACTCTCATGGCAAGATTTCCTTCAAAGAACGTTATAGCCACCTCATTCTATACAAAAAACGGGTTCAGAGAAGTTCACAACGAATACGGTAAGCCAATCTAAAAATTTCCTATAAGTTTAATTCTTCGTTTTTATTCTCAATCTATCATGGATGCGCTAGATGCTGTTATGACTAAAATAGAAGTGAGAGAATTTTCTCCAGAAGAAGTTCCCTATGATGTACAGAAAAAGGTTCTTGAAGCTGGCAGGATGGCGGCGAGCGCATACAACAGACAGCCCTGGGTTTTTATACTGATAAACGATAAAGACCTTTTAAAAAAGGTTGCCGCCTTAGCAACTACGGGTCCTTATATTTCAAAAGCCGCATTTGCTGTTGCAGTCTTTGTTGATCCAAACAACCCGTTCCATATAATAGACGGGACAAGGGCTGTTCAGAACATGATGATAGCTGCCTGGTCACTCGGACTTGGCTCGGTCTGGGTTGCAGGTCTGGAAAGGGAAAAAATAACAGATATTCTGAAAGTTCCCAGAAATCTTTACCTTTTAACTGTCATACCTTTTGGAAAACCCGCAAAGAATTTTAAAGGAAAGAAAACAAGGAAATCGTTAAAAGAAATTGCATACCTGAACTATTACGGTATCGAGCTCAAATAGAAGGTCTAAAATTTTTAGCTATTTATTATCTCTGTACTGTTACAAACGAATCAAAACAATTTTACAAAAAACTATATTTTTTAACTTTTTAAAAAATTGTCGGAATGATTGAGTACGTTGTAAAAAGGGATGGCAGGATAGTTAAGTTCGACAGAAATAAAATAGTTGAAGCTATATGGAAAGCCGAAAAGGCTGTAGGCATCTTTGATAAAAAGATAGCAGAAGAGGTGGCTGACGCAGTTGTTCAGGAACTCGAAACGAAGGGCGGGACGCCGCACGTTGAAGAGATTCAGGATATAGTGGAGAAGAAGCTGATCGAAAAGAACCAGCCGAAGATTGCAAAGGCATACATACTTTACAGAGAAAAGAGAGCGGAAATAAGGGAAGAAAAAAAGAAGATACTCGGCAAAAACGTGATAGATGAAGTAGACAAGACATTTGACCTGAACGCCCTCAGGGTTCTTGCTAGCAGGTACCTAAAGAAGGATGAGAACGGCAAGATAATCGAGTCCCCAAAACAGCTGTTCACCAGAGTTGCTGTTCATGTTGGGCTGCCAGAGATACTTTTTGATCCGCGTGTTTACTCAAAGGATCCAGTTCAGCCAAAAGAAGCTGAACCTCTGGACGAAAGCGTCTCTATAAAAATAGGTAAGTACGAACTTAATGTATTCCATAAAAAAGGGTTAAAAGAGCTGTATGATAAGCTGAACGTAGAGGGTCACGTTAAAGTAAAGTGGAGCGATCTCATAAAGATGCTCAATGATGGCGAGTTCAAAGATGTCGAAGACATCATAGATAAGTTCTACAATCTTATGGTTTCCAAGAAGTTCATACCCAATACTCCAGCTCTTATAAACTTTGGTTCTCATTACGGTATGGGTTCAGCGTGCTTTGTGCTTGGTATTGAGGATTCTCTTGAAAGCATAATGGACACGTTAAAACAGGCAGCCCTTATCTTTCAGGCGGGTGGGGGAGTTGGTTACAATTTCAGCAAACTCAGGCCAGAAGGAGACGTCGTAAGGTCAACTGGCGGCGTCGCCAGCGGTCCAATAAGCTTTATGAAACTTTTTGATTTTATGACCGAAATAATAAAGCAGGGAGGCGTCAGGCGCGGAGCTAACATGGGCATACTTAACATAAACCACCCCGATATACTCAAGTTCATAACAGCAAAGAAGGGCAATCAGCAGCTCAGGAACTTCAACATCTCTGTTCTGATATTCCCCGAGTTCTGGGACGCTTTTAATCAGGGTAAAAAATACCCTCTGGTTAACCCCAGAAACAACAAAGTAGTAGGTGAAATCGATCCGCTTCAGGTACTGGATCTTATAGCCTACCAGGCATGGGAAAGCGCAGAGCCAGGCGTAATATACTTTGATAATGTTAATCGGTACAACCCGCTTCTTGACGTTCTTGGCCCTATAACGACAACCAATCCATGCGGAGAAGTGCTGCTGTATGAAAATGAGTCCTGTAACCTTGGTAGCCTTAACGTATGGGCTTTTGTTAAGGAAAAAGAAGATGGTAGCGTTGAGTATGACTGGGAAGGCCTCAAGGATACAGTTATGCTCGCAACAAGGTTCCTTGATAACGTGATTGAAATAAACAAATACCCTCTTAAAAGCATAGAAGAAATGACGAAAAAGACAAGAAAAGTCGGGCTAGGCGTGATGGGAGTTGCTGATCTTCTGTTTGAGATGAAACTGCCTTACGACAGTGACGAAGGAAGGGCTTTTATGGAGAGGTTGATGGAATTCATAAACTATTACTCCAAGGTCCAATCTGTTCAGCTTGCTAAGGAGAGGGGCCCGTTCCCGTTGTTTGAAAAGAGCAGCTATGCGAGAGGTGAGATGCCTTTTTCAGGTTTCTATAACAGGTCGTCCTGGCACCTTGACTGGCAATCGATCGCTGAGGATATAAAGAAAAACGGTATAAGAAACGCTTACACCACAGTGATAGCACCGACCGGCAGCATATCTATGATTGCTGGGACCAGCAGCGGCATTGAACCTGTTTTCGCTCTAGTGTTTGAAAAAGATGTAACTGTAGGCACTTTTGAGTACATAGATCCTGTCTTTGAAAAAGTTATGAGGAAACTCGGAATTCTTGATTCTGAGCTTTTAAGCGATGTAGTATCACGGGGCGGAAAGCTGACAGGAATAAACTATATACCGGAAGACGTTAAAAGAGTGTTCGTAACAGCCCTTGAAATAATGCCAGAAGATCATATAAAGGCTCTTGCAGCATTCCAGAAATGGGTTGACAGTTCCATTTCAAAAACTATCAACATGCCTTCCTACATAACCCCTGAAGAAGTCAGACAGCTCATACTTATGGCGCACGACATGGGTGTCAAGGACCTTACAGTTTACAGGGACAAATCTCTTCAGGTTCAGGTTTTAAAAGCGCCAGGAGAAAAGGAAAAAGAAAAAGAAGAAAAAGAAGCGCCAAGAGTACAGGTAACGGCTTTTGCAGGTAGCAGCGTAACAGCTGATCAGGAAACCTGTCCAGTATGCGGTTCAAAGCTGGTTTTTAAAGAAGGGTGTGCTACCTGTCCTGTCTGTGGCTGGAGCGCGTGCGCTTCATCCTGAGCCTAGATCACAGCTGCAACAACAAAAAGAGCGCTTATTGCCACCAGATAATATCTTAAAAATTTTAAAGATTGGCCCATAGCCTGTTTTAGTTTGTTTAATCCCTCTTCTCCTATCACGCTTATTTCGTTGTTCCAGATCAAGAGGCTGGCTTCAACTTTATCAAGCTTTAACTCAGGTTTCTTCTTTATCATCTTTATTACTTTTTGAATGTCTGTCAGCTCACCAAATGCCCAGTACCCTTTTCTGTTAGCGAGAGTTTTTATTACATGCGTATCGCTCGTTACAAGAAGATAACCAGTGCTTTTGTATATAGCTTCACGTGCGCTGGGTAGAGCGTTGTTTGAATCGACATAGAGGATCTTAAGTCTGGAGCGACCATCAGAAAGCTCTACCCTGTAAACGCCACATTTACCGACTTCTTCCATGGCGCTGGAATCTAATTTTTCGACAGCAAAATAAAGGTCATTTGAATCTGGTAAAGGGGCTTTAATTTTGAGTGGTTCATAAAAATCAACGTTGCCAACATAACTCGAGAGGTTACTGTGAGAATCCACAAGGATCAGATCTTTTTCTCTTTTTCTATTCTCATCGTAAAGTATCTGCATGTAACCCATCGGAAAGTCATCCATTGTAATCTTAGGCATCGTTATCACTAAATCACAAACATCGGTTGATATGCCGTGGTATGCGAAGTATCTGCCTTCTTCCCTGAAGACCTTGTAAGCTTTTATAACTTTTTCTTCTGCACCGGCATCCAGCTGTGCAAGGTATTCCGTTATGGATCTTTTAGATGGCATGTTCATGTCGTGGTTTGAAGCAGAATGAAGCACTATAACATCGTCGAACCCCTTTTTCTTAAAATGCTCAGCAATAACTTCTGTTATGTTGTAGCTTCCAACACCTTTAAAGGGCCCCGGATGAACGGGAGGTATTATTATACAGCTGTTTGAACCGTTCTTTTTTAGTTTTATACAGTAGGTTTTTGTTTTGATTTTTATCGAATTTGATTCAAGCAGTTTCTCGAAGCCTTCAGTGTATTCCACCATCCATGCGTCCAGAACCCTCTGCGTTATTTTTGAAAGCTTTACACCAAGCTTGTTTAATGTCATTCTGTCAACGCTGTAATAAAAAGCAGCGGTTATTACTAGTGCTGCAACCCAGAAGTAAAGCTCTATGTAGTTAAAGCTTTTTTCTATAACTCTGTAAATCGGCAGTAACAGAAAAAAATAATAAAAAAGCAGGCTTATGAGTGGTTCAAGGCGTCCTTCAAGAAATTCTCCTCTTAGGATTACATAGGAAAAACTGAAAACTGCTGATAATGCGCTAATAAAAGAGTATAAAGGCCTTGACAAAAGCACCAAAATAACTGTAGCTAAAAAAGTTAACACGAGGAAAAAAGAATGTGTTGCAGAAACCCTTCTTATTGTGGAAAAAGATACCCTTTTCCCTGTCAGGTAACGCAGTACAAGAAGATAAAAAATAACGCCAACAAAGCCAAAAGGTATAAGGTAAGGATTTCCTTTATAGGCAAAAGTAATTATTGCCTGAATTATTACAAACAGTACGAGGTGAAATCCAGGAAGAACAAACCTGTTAGAAGGCAGGCTGAACAGTATTTTAAATAATGTAGAAACATTCTGGTTTGTTTTTTGCAATTCTTTACACTGGCTTCAGTATAAGGAGGACTATTGAAATAACTATAAAGCTTATCGTTAAAGCCAGAATAGCTGTAGGCGTTACCTTTATTCCTGGTTGGTCTGTATTATAGAATGACATAAGCCCAGCGCTAGACATCGGCATAACAGTTTTTTTCTTTTTAGAGCTCATTGAAAAAATTACCTACCAGCACCTATATATTTTTTTCCTATGATGTTAAACCATCTGTAGTGCTCAGAAATCTTCGTGAATTACTCAAATCCTTTAGATTCCCGGTTCATCGCCGATTTTGCAAAAGTTTGTTGCTTTAGATCATGCCGCGAGCTTCTGGATTTTCTGGTTTTCAGATCTTTCTTCAGTAGAGCCTTTTAACCTGTTCCTCCACTCTTTACAGGGTTGGGCATTAGTCAATAAAATAATATATGCTTTAAAAAACCGTTTCCATACTGGGTTATTAATTTCTTATTTTTCAAAAGCGATCTTCAATACCCTTACCTGCCAGCAGGTCATAATCTTCTTCAGTCAGCCTCCATCCCATAGCTCCTGCATCTTCTTTTATGTGCTCAGGCTTTTCAGCTTTAGGTATTGCTATAACAGGTTCCCTGTATATTAACCAGTTAAGCGCAACTTGGACGGCGGTCTTCCCGTACTTTTTTCCTATTTCACTCAGGTATTTGTTGCTGGCTAAAGAACCCTTTTCTACAGGCGTATAAGCTATAAGGGCTATCTTTTCTCTTTCGCAGTAAGGCAAAAGTTCTTTTTCCGGTTCCCTGTACCATAAGCTGTATCTGACTTCGTCCGCCACTATATCGCTTCTGGGCATTTCTTCCCTTGCCTTTTTAAGCAGTTGAAGGTCAAAGTTGCTGACGCCTGCATACCTTATCTTACCTTTGTCTATCAGTTCCTGCATTGCAGATAAAGTTTCTCTTAAAGGTACTCTTTCGTTGGGCCAGTGTATCAGATAAAGATCGATGTAGCTTAAAGATAGCCTCTTCAGCGATCTTTCAGCGGCCTGAAGCACCTGCTCCCTTTCCAGATGTGTGTACCAGACTTTGCTTATTATGAAAACATTATCTCTCCCAAAATTTTTTATTGCCTCCCCCACGAGTTCTTCAGCGTGCCCCTGTGCGTAAAATTCAGCAGTATCGATTAGCCACATTCCGTTTTCCACAGCATACCTTATGGCTTCAACCCATTCTTTATCTTTTGAATGATCCGGCATCGTTTTTCCTCCTATTCCCCATGTTCCAAATCCTACAGCAGGAACCATGTGATCGCCTATTTTTTTGAGGTCCCTAAAACTCATAGATTATATATTGAGGTCCAGAATCTTAAACTTTTTTAAAATAAATATCCAGCAAGCTTTCACTTTTTTGTTCCCTTAACCCCGAATTTTCTTTAAAATCACAGCATCATTTACAGAAAGGTTTTTATTTTGAGGAATTTATCTCTCATGCGATTGATGCAAAATTCAAAACCTTCACAAATAGAAATGGGAAAAAAGCCTATGGAAGAGCTTCTGAAACTGATCGGAAGTCCTGTTTTGGTTAAACTGAAAAACGGCATGAGCTATAAAGGGAACCTTGTAAAGATAGACAACTATATGAACATATATCTTCAGAATGCGGAAGAATATGACGATAACGGAAAACAGATAGCATCTTATGGCGATGTAATAATAAGGGGTAACAACATACTTTATGTAGTTAACCCATCGCTTGCCTGATCGTTTCTGTTCAGGTTCAGAGCGTTTAATATATCTCTGAAGAACCCTAAAAGCGTTAACATATCTCGTTCATCGTCAAGCTTGTTAAGTGCTATCTCCCTGTACAGCTTAACTACCCTGTAAGCCCTTTCTTCTTCAAGGTCTACAGCTTTAGCTATACTTCCAATATAGTTTATCAGTACATCGACTTCTTCTCGGGGGACGTTTACCTTTTTAATCCTGGTTTTTCTGTTCATAACTGACCAGATGTATAGCAGTATTGCGAGGCTGTGCGAAATGTTCAGCGCTGGATATTCTTCGCTCGTTGGTATCTTAATAAGATCATCACATTTCATTATCTCTTCGTTGGTCAATCCGGTCGTATCCCTGCCAAGTATCAGAAGGACGCTTTTGTGTTTTAAAGCGTTTTTAAAAGATTCCTCTGGATATCTGGCCCTTCTTATTACTGTCCTCCAGTCCTTGCTTGCTCTTGCTGAAGTAGCTATTCTATAATCATATTTTTTCAGGGCCTCATCAAACTCCATCATTTTTGCGTTTTTCAGTATATCACCTGCGTGTGAAGCAAACCTGTAAGCTATTTCCGGTATCTTTTTTCTACCCGTTATTATTAGGTCTTTAATTCCAAAGTTAGCCATAGTTCTTGCAACATAACCTATGTTTATCCCGTATTCGGGTTCAACCAGCATAACAGCCAGCTGGCTTCTCACTGCATCTAGGCGCCTCCTTTAACCTGTTCTTTTAACCATTTTTCGTAAGCATAAACGCACTCTTCCTGTGACCTATCAGAAACAGAACCTTTTCTGATCTCCCTTAACTTTCTGAGCGCATTTTCTGCGTTAATCCCGTATTTATATATAAGATAGCAAGAAAGGACCATTCCTGTCCTCCCGAGCCCAGCGCTGCAATGAACCAGAGTTTTTCTTTTATTTTTTTGAAAATCTTCAACGGCCAGCACAGCTCTGTGAAGAACTTCAGGTTTCTGGGGTAACCCATTTTTCATAGGAATATGAACGTTTTCCAGACCATCATAATCAATGTTTTTCTCCGTCAAGTTCACCACCGCTTCTATTCCGTTTTTCTTTATCCATCTTATGGCCCTTCTTCCGTAAGGAATGCCTGAAGCGTAAACATAACCATCAAAGTGTGAAAAGTTTGAGGGTTTTCCAGCAATAACGCTCAATACCATTCTGAAAAGGTCAGAAGCTTTCAACTGAGCGCGTTTGAAAAAGCTTAAATCATATGATCTGCAAATGTCGTTTTCTTTCAACCTTTATCATTGTGTAATAAATGCTTTAAACGATTGCTATTTTTTTAAAATAGTTAAACTAAGAATAGAGAGCATTTTCAGGAAAGCCTTTTTTTAAAATCGGTTTTTATTAGAAAAAATCGATAAATAAAAACAGTTAATCCATGACTTTTAAAATTTATATAAAAAATTTTAAAAAGCCCGGATTTGATTATAATGTTAGGTGAATTTTGATGTTCGCACCATCAGCGGGATATGATAGGGCATTAACGATATTTTCACCTGATGGTAGGCTGTATCAGGTGGAATATGCAATAGAAACAGTTAGAAGAGGTACTATAGCGGTTGGAATTAAGGTAAACGATGGCGTTGTTCTTGCTGTGGAAGAGAGGGTAAAAAAGCTCCAGAATCCAAGGTTAAGTCAGAAGATATTTCAGGTTGACGATCACATAATGATCGCTGCAGCAGGCTATGTTCCGGATGCAAGAGTTCTGGTTGACAACGCAAGAACTCTGGCCCAGAATAACAGGCTTATTTACGATGAAGCTATTGAAGTTGAAACAGTTGCAAGAGCGCTGGGTGATTTAGCCCAGCAGTATACTCAGTATGCCGGCGTTAGACCATTTGGGGTATCATTGATCATAGCCGGCATTGACAAAGAAGCCCCCTCTTTATATACCACTGACCCCAGCGGCACATACCTTGAGTATGATGCTGTAGCAATCGGCGGCGGTAGCGATGCAGCAAACGAATACCTTGAACAGAACTATAAAGAGGACGTTAAACTGGACGACGCGATAGACCTGGCTCTAAAATGCATTTTAAGGATTAATGAAGGTAAAGTAGATCCCAGTAACCTTAAAGTTGCTTACATAAGCAAAGAAGAAAGAAAGATGAAGATGCTTTTAGCGTCAGATGTTGCAGAGAGAGTATCAAAACTTTCAAAAGAGTTTCAGAGTAAGTAAAAATGTCATCTAAAACAGCGATAATCAAATACGTTAAAGGTTCAGAAAAGTTTGAAATCGTAGTTTATGCTGATGCTGCATTTGATTACAGACAGAACAAGCTTAAAGACATTGATAAGGTTCTCGTTATAGATGAAGTATTTACAGATTCTTCTAAAGGGCAAAGAGCTCCACGGGACAGATTAAAAAAGGCCTTTGGAACAGAAGACATAAGAGAAATAGAAAAAGAAATACTCACAAAAGGTGAGCTCCCTTTAACGACAGAGCAGAGAAGAAGACTGATAGAGGATAAAAAGAAACAGATAATGACGATAATATCAAAAAGCTACGTTGATCCAAAGACAAACCTGCCTCACCCGGTAATGAGGATAGAAAAGGCAATGGACATGGCTGGCATTTCTATCGATCCTTTAAAGCCAGCTGAAGAACAGGCTAAACTCGTTGTTGAAAAGATAAGACCTTACATTGCTTTAAAGACAGGCAGCATAACTTTGAGCTTTAAGATACCGGCAAAGTACGCATATCAGGTTATAAAAGTCCTTAAAGAATACGGAGAAATCAAACAGGAAAACTGGGAAAGTGATGGGAGCCTGAGCGGTTTGATAACTATACCTCTTGCTACGCAGGCAGCATTTCTTGATAGAATAGCTTCTTTAACTCATGGTGAAGGGTTGGTAAAGCTAATTGAGTAAGCTCGTAGTTCCCGGTGAAGTTGTAGCAAAAGGAAATTTTAGGTCATGGGCAAACGTGCTTAAAAAAGGCGAAGAATACTTATCGATTTTTGTTGGAAGGGCTGAAATAGGTGGAGGTCGCGTTCGCGTTATCAGGCTTTCGGGTCCTTACATACCAAAGGTTGGGGATTTTGTGATCGGTGTAGTCACCGACGTTCAGCCGCTTGCAGCCACTCTCGATATAAATTCATACGTTAACGGCTATATAATGGCAAACGCTTTCTTTAAGAGAAGGATAGATCCATCAAAGTTTGACCTTTCAAAGAAAGTAAACGTGGGCGATCTTGTAGCTGCAAAGGTTCAGAGGATAGAAAGAGGCAAGGATGTAGTGCTTCAGCCAGACCAGAAATGGAAAGTTGACGGAGACGCCATTTTTTACATTTCTCCGGCAAAAGCGCATTACCTTTACACAAGCCGCAGCAGAATACCGAGCAAGATAAAGGAGCTTACTGGCGCAGAACTCAGGCTGGGCGCTAACGGTATAGTTGTTGTAAAAGGGGATTTAAAGAAGATAGAAATGGTTAAAAGAGCCCTAGACGTGATAGAATCGAAGT
>ERZ1669247.277-NODE-277-length-19855-cov-25.756263_pt1 | contig 19855 bp, 18 predicted proteins | sample MGYA00579297_ERZ1669247 | MGnify/ENA primary metagenome ERZ1669247 (study PRJEB41166, sample SAMN08046056) | hot springs metagenome | biome: hot spring; feature: acid hot spring; material: thermophilic sediment; isolation source: thermophilic sediment from acid...
ATGGCAACGAAACGCAGATTGCCAACAGATTTAAATTGTTTGCTACAGGTCTTAAAAACTACGCAAAAGATTTTTACAACTCTTATCCTCTTGTTAAATGTGCAAGTTCAAACGATTGGATGCAAGGTACTGCATCAGCAAACAATATAGCCTCTTGCTCAGCCTTAGAGCAGTATATCGGCAGCTTTGTAACAGTAGGTCCTACTACAACGGACGTTTGGACTTACACTGGTTATATTGGTAATAGTACTTCATCATCAGCAGCTTCTGGTAATGTTGGGTCTAACCAATCAGCAACACAAGGCTTTTATACATTCACAACAGCTCCTATAGACAACGCCTATGTTCAATCTATACTAAACCAAGCTAACGCATATGGTTTGACCTGTGCCGCTGTACCTTCTACAAACTATTCTGGTTCTTCTGTTATTAGTTGCACTTCTCAACCAGTGCTCGTATCTGGTTCTAACAGCGTAAACTACTTCTGATAAAAACTATTGCCGGGTCTTTCCCGGCAATTATATTGTAATCCTGTGAAAGGCTTTTCCATTATAGAATTTCTACTTGTTTTAACAGCTTTTGTAATTTTCTTGGGAGCAGCTTTTATAGGATATAGGACACTAAAAGCAAACGCTGATCAAGAACATGTATCCCAAAGAGTTAATCTTTTTATAAAGGGTATAACTCAGTATGCGCAGGATTTTGGCGCATATCCGTATATTACCTGTGCAAACGCCAAGGATTGGAACACCGCCGCTTCTTCAAATAGTGTAGCTTCTTGTTCGGCTTTGATGTCTTATGTAGGTCATTGGTTAGCAAGTGCAGATAGCGGCCAAACATGGCAATATTACGGATGGAATGATAACTATCAAAACGGATGCGAAGGTACTGGTACAAGCTGCAACGAATCTGCTACTCAGGGCTTTTACGCTATAGCCACTCCTTACATACCAACGGAGTATGCCCAAGGTATTGCAAATAGATTAAACGAACTTGGTATACTATCTTGTAACGTATACACCGGGTCAGGTAGCTGGTATAATACACCGTCTGGCTATTCCTTTATAGAATGTACTTCTTACTATTCTAAAAGGGTATTTTTATCTCCCACAAGCCCTAGTTTTTAAAGTATAAGCATACCATCTCCGTATGAGTAAAATCTGTATTCGTTTTTTATAGCCTCTTTGTAGGCTTTTAGTATAAACTCTCTACCGTTGGGATTTTTCATTTCACAAAAAGCACTAACAAGAATAAGAAGGGAAGATTTTGGAAGGTGAAAGTTTGTGATAAGTCCATCTAAAACTTTGAATTTAAAACCTGGTCTTATATAAAGATCTGTAAAACCAAAATATGGTCTATCTACAGCGGTTTCTAAAGCTCTTGTGACGGTGGTGCCCACTGCTATTACTTTTTTACCTATCTCTTTTGTTTTTTGGATTTTTTTTATGAGGGCTTCTCCTACTTCTATATACTCTTCATCTACTTTGTGCTCTTCTATATTTTTTACTGTAACTGGCTTGAAAGTCCCGTAGGACACATGAAGGGTTACAAAATCTATGTTAACTTTTTTCTTTAGCTTTTCTAAAAGCTCTTCGGAAAAGTGTAAAGAAGCTGTGGGGGCTGCCACTGAAAACTCTTTTTTGGCGAAAACCGTTTGATAAAATTCTCTATCTATAGGCTCTTCGTCTCTTTCTAAGTATGGTGGAATTGGTATCTTTCCGTATTTGTTTATAGCTTCTATTTGAGTCTGGTTTTTAGCTTCTAAAAGCACCAAAAACTTTGATTTTTCTATTTGGGATTCTATTATAGCTTCGAAATCATCAGAAATAGATATCGTAAGTCCTGGTTTGATGTTTTTACCACCCACAAGGGCTTCCCATCTTTGGTTTTCTAAATGCCTTAAAAGAAGTATTTCTACGCTTGAATGCTCGACTCCTTTTTTCTTTCCCAAAAGCCTTGCCGGTAGTACTTTTGTATCGTTGAAAACAAGCAAATCTCCTTCTTCTAAAAACTCATCTATATGCCAAAAGCTTGAGTGGGTTATAGTACTATTTTTTCTGTCCAAAACCATGAGCTTAGCGCTATGTCTTGGGTTTACCGGGTATTTGGCGATTAGTCTTTCAGGAAGCTCGTAATCAAAAAGTGATATATCCATTGTAAATCTCCAACAAATCTGTAGTGTCATCTATCATCTGAAGATTTCCTTTGTAGGTCTTTGAAAAATCCCCTTCAAAATCAAGACTTATACCTTTTCCTATAAACTTGTAGCCTCTAAATATAAGCATTTTGTCCCACATATTTTCTTCTAAAAACTTTGATATTGTGTAAGCCCCACCTTCTACAAATATATGCATTATATCTATCTCGTATAGAGCTTTTAATATAGATTTTATATCAAAACTTTCTAATTCTAAAAGCCTAACACCAAGAGATTCAAGATAATTCTTCTTTTCGTTGCTGGCATTTACAGAGGTTATCAATATAATTTTGTCGTATCCTTTTTTAAATATGTTTGCACTATAAGGGATATCTAAATTTGGGTCTATCACGATAGTGTAAGGTTGATGTGTATTTCCATCAAGTCTTACGGTAAGTTCTGGATTGTCTTTTAAAATGGTGTTTATACCCACTAATATTGCACTTGAGTATTTCCTATATATATGAGATATCTCTCTTGCCTTTTTAGAGCTAATCCATTTGCTTTCTCCGTTTTCTTTAGCGAGCTTTCCATCCAAAGACATGGCGCATTTTAGTGTTATAAAGGGTCTTTTTTGGGTTATATATATGAAAAAATCTTCGTTTAACTTATCGCATTCTTCTTTTAATACACCTACTTCTACTTCTATACCAGAGGATTTTAGCCACTCTATGCCTTTCCCAGATACTTTTGGGTTTGGGTCTACCGAGCCTATTACAACTCTTTTTATACCGCTTGATATTATAGCAGGACAGCAAGGCGGTGTTTTACCGTGAAATGAGCAAGGTTCTAACGTTACATACATAGTAGCATCTTTTACGCTTTCTTTGGCATTTTTTAACGCCACAATTTCAGCATGGTCAGTACCAGCTTTCTGATGAGCGCCTATTGATATGATTTTATCGTCTTTTACTATAACAGCTCCTACCGCTGGATTTGGATGTGTCTGACCCTTATATTTATAGGCTTCTTCTAAAGCAAGCCTCATATAATATTGGTCTTTTATCATTGTTTTAGCAAATCTGATACTATGTTATCTTTTATTCTATCCATAGCATCTTCAAAGGCTTGTCTTTTTGGTAAATCTCCTTCTCCTCCGGTAGGTAATGCGTAATATGAACTTTGGGAATACGTGTATTTTTTCTTACCTATGTCAAGTTCTATACTAAAGTTTAGTATGTAGTTGTTAGCTCTTTGATATATGGAATATCCTATGGGCATTGACGTAAAATTGGTAATTTTTAAAATGACGTTTTTAGGGTTTTTAGCATTGCAATCTATTGATTTGTGAGCTTCTATGAAGGCATCTTCTACAGATTTTATCGTATAATCTTTTATATAAGGGTCATCTACAAATGTGCCTTCTTTTTCTTTTATACAAAAGCTTTGTCCATAGGCTATCAATACGCTAAAACATGCAAAGAAAGAAAATATTAGCTTTTTCATCAAGATAATATCTTATCATCAAAATTTTATTTATGCTATAATATATTTCAGCCTTGCAACGGGACAGGGTGAACCCCGCCAGGTCCGGAAGGAAGCAACGGTAAGCCTGCCGTCTCGGGTGCAAGGTTTTATTTTATGAAGGTTATCGCTCTTGTTAGCTCAGGTTTTGATAGTATATCGCTTCTAAATTATTATATAAATAAATCTTATGCTATATATCCTCTATATGTAAAAAGTGGATTTAAATGGGAAAATGACGAAATAAACCATTTAAAAGATATATTGTCTTATATAGAAAATCGTTACAAAAATATCGCACCCCTTAAGATAACAACCATATCTAACGATTTTTCTGAAGAGTTCAACAAAAGGGATTTTATAGAAGATGAGGACGTAGAAATACCTTTTAGAAACTTGGATCTCTTGATAAGCGCTTTGAAATATGCCTACTCTATGGATGTAAAAAATATCGCCATAGGTATAATGGGTCTTGTGGCTTTTAAAGACAACACAGAATATTTCATAAAAGCGATAAACAATCTTTTTTCTATGTACGGTGATTATAGAGTGGAGACGCCTTTTCTTGGCATGAGCAAAAAGGATGTTTTTGATAAATATTTTATAAAGGAGCTTTTTGAAAAGGCTTTTTGCTGTATGAATCCTATAAACGGTAAAGAATGCGGTGTTTGCTCTAAATGTAAAGAAAAAGAGCTTATCAAAGGTGCATAGCCTAAGCTATCAAGTTTTAGGCTTTTATTGTAAAAAATAATAAAATGAATTATAATAAAAGCATGAAGAAAAAAGTACTTATAATGCCAAAAGAGGGCATATTAGACCCTCAGGGAAGAGCCTTAAAAGATGTATTGAATGAAGCTGGTTTTGATGTAAAAGATGTTAGGATAGGAAAGGTAATAGAGATAGAATCAGACTCTTTAGAAAATCTTGAAAAAATGGTAAAAGATTATATAATAAATCCTCTCATAGAAGATTACGAAGTGTTATGAAAATAGGCATTTGTGTGTTTCCAGGGTCTAACTGTGATTACGACACTTACTATATAGTGAAAGATATACTTCAAGAAGACGCTGAACTAATAGATTATACAAGCAAAGACCTTGATAGATTTGATGCTGTTATATTGCCTGGTGGATTTTCTTTTGGAGATTATCTAAGGCCTGGTGCTCTTGCGTCCAAAACACCTTTGGCTGAAGCTATAGTAAATTTTGCTTCTAAAGGTAGATATGTACTTGGAATATGCAACGGTTTTCAGATACTAACAGAATTAAAGCTTTTGCCTGGGGCTCTTCTTCCAAACGAAAACGATAAATTCATATGTAAAAGGGTAAATTTATCCGTAGAGAATATTTCTACTGCTTTTACGAGAAAAATAGAAGATAAAGAAGTTATTACGCTTCCCATAGCCCACCACGACGGTAGGTTTTATGCGCCGCAAGATATACTTGAAGAGATAGAAGCCAACAACCAAGTAGTGTTTAGATATCAAGGGGAAAATCCAAACGGTTCTCTAAACGCTATTGCAGGCATATGCAACAAATCAGGCAACGTAGTAGGTATGATGCCGCATCCTGAACGTATTTCCGAGGATATTTTGGGTGGTTTAGACGGTTTAAAGATTTGGCATTCTCTCATAGCTTAATTTTAAGGAGGCATTATGGATCAAGAGATTCAAAACATTGAGAAATTAAATTTCATGCCTTTAAGAGACATAGTGATATTTCCCGGAATGGTTATTCCTCTTTTCGTAGGAAGACCTTTCTCTGTTAGGGCTATAGAAGATGCTTTCAAACACAACAAATTTATGTTTTTCGGGCTTCAAAAAGATAGAGAACAAGAAGAGCCAAGTTCTATAGACGATATTTACAAAATTGGTACGATAGTAAAAATATTAAGGGCTGTGCCGTTGGAAGACGGCAGGTTGAAAATACTGGCTCAGGGTATTGAAAAGGGAGAGCTAAAAAGACTTGAAAAAATAAACAATATATATGTTGCTGAAGTAATGCCTATAAAAGAAGAGACAATAAAAATAGATGATTTACCACCAAAAGAAAAAGCGTATGTCAATTCTATAAAAGATTTAATAGAAAAAGCCGTTAACCTTGGTAAGCAAATAATACCAGATTTTATAAGCATTATAAGAGAAACCGAAGAGCTTGATAAATTTTTAGACCTTGTAGCCTCTATACTTGATTTAAAAGCCCAAGACGCACAGAGAATACTTGAGATTACAGATTTAAAAAAGAAGTTGGTAAAGGTCCACGATTTATTGTTGTCTGAAGTGGGAATATTGGAACTTCAAAATCGCATAAAAAACAGTGCTAGAGAAAAGATGGAAAAAGAGCAAAAAGAGTATTATCTGAGACAGCAAATGAAGGCTATACAAGAAGAGCTCGGCGAAGGTGATGACAGACAAGCCGAAGTAAAAGAATATTTAGAAAAGTTAAAAAAGTTAAAGGCTCCAAAAGCTGTAAAAGCTGATGTAGAAAAACAAATAAATAGATTGGCAAAAATGTATCCAGAATCTGCTGAAGGTACTGTTATAAGAACTTGGCTTGATTGGATATTTGAATTACCATGGAATAAAAAAACAAAAGATATTTTTGATATAGAAAAAGCTCAAAGACTTTTAGATAAAGACCATTATGACTTGGAAAAAATAAAAGAGCGTATTATAGAATATCTGTCCGTTAGAAAATTAACCAAAGGAAAAGGCTCTAAAGCTACTATACTTTGCTTTATCGGACCGCCTGGTGTGGGTAAGACATCTTTGGGACAATCTATAGCAAAGGCTACAGGGAGAAAGTTTGTAAGAATAGCCCTAGGTGGTATAAGGGACGAGGCTGAGATAAGAGGCCATAGAAGAACATACGTAGGAGCTATGCCAGGTCGTATAATCCAAGCTATCAAGCAAGCCGGCGTTAAAAATCCTCTTATTATGTTAGATGAAATTGATAAGCTTTCTGTCTCTTTTCAAGGAGACCCAGCGGCAGCTCTTTTAGAGGTGCTAGACCCAGAGCAAAATAAAAATTTTACAGATCTTTACATAGGGCATCCTTTTGACCTTTCAGAGGTGCTTTTTGTAGCTACCGGCAATAGAGTAGACACTATACCTCAACCACTTTTAGATAGAATGGAGGTTTTATATCTTTCAGGATATTCTGAGGAAGAAAAGCTTCATATAGCAAAAAATCATTTGCTTCCAACTATCATAAAAGACCATGGTTTTAAAGAGTCAGAGGTAAAGATAGAAGACGAGGCCATATTAGAAGTTATAAGAAGCTATACAAGAGAAGCCGGTGTAAGAAATCTAAAACAAAAACTCTCTTCAATACTTAGGAAACTAGCCGTCAAAAAGTTAAAAGGGCAAAAGCCCCCTTTTATAGTAGATAAAGCTTCTATAAAAGAGCTTTTAGGTGTGCCTCGTATCATAAGAGAAAAAGAAGAGCTTGAACAGGCTATAGGTTTAGTTACAGGCCTTGCTTGGACAGAAGTTGGTGGCGAGATAATGTATATAGAAGTTACCAAACTAAAAGGAAAGGGTGCTTTAATATTAACAGGTTCTTTAGGAGATGTAATGAAAGAATCAGCTCAGGCTGCTCTTTCTTATATAAAGTCAAAAGCAGAACAATATAACATAGATAGTTCGTTATTTTCAAAGTACGATATACATATACACGTTCCAGAGGGAGCCGTACCAAAAGATGGACCTTCTGCAGGAATAGCCATAGCCACAGGTATATTGTCAGTGTTTACAGAAAAACCAGTGAGACTAGATGTAGCTATGACGGGTGAAGTTACTTTGAGAGGAAGGGTGTTGCCTATAGGTGGGGTAAAAGAAAAAATACTTGCTGCAAAGAGGGCAGGTATATATGAAGTTATACTTCCTTCTAAAAACAAGGTAGAGGTTATGGAAGATTTACCAGATTATGTAAAAGATAAGATGCAATTTCATTTTGTAGATCACTTAGACGATGTTTTCAAGATTGTATTCAAAGATGATATTACGAAACCCAAGACTAAGCAAAAAAAATCTACATCCAAAACATCTACTGAGAAGGAGAAAGCTTGATACTAAGCGATAAAACTATCTTAAATTATATAAGGACTTCGCAAATAATAGTAGAGCCTTTCGAAGAATCTTCTTTGCAGTGTTCTTCTTTAGATTTAAGGCTCGGTAACTCCATTGCTTTTTATGACGATTTAAACATTATAGATATTAAAAGCCCTATACAAGCAAAAACAAAGGTTTTTGAGGAATATTTCATAATAAATCCCGGTGAATTTTTATTGGCATCTACTATAGAATATATAAAATTGCCTGAGTTTATAACAGCTTTTGTGGAAGGAAGAAGTTCTTTAGGACGCTTAGGGCTTTTCATAGAAAATGCTGGTTGGGTAGATGCTGGGTTTGAAGGTCAAATTACCTTAGAGCTTTACAACGCCAACAAATATCCTATAAAATTATATGCTGGTATGAGAATATGCCAACTTGTCTTTGCCAAACTTGACGAAAAACCTCATAAAGTTTACAAAGGTAAATATTTAGGGCAAAAGGGCGCCACACCCTCTAAAATTTTTATGGATTTCGATAGGAAGTAGCGTAAATATCATGATTTTGAAGCCAAATTAAAGCGTGGTATACTTTGTAAGCATAGGAAGGTCTACCGTTGTAATGCCAGATAGCTTGCCAATTAAGCCCATATCTATCTATAAGGTTTTTCAATAACCTAGCAGATACATCTAAGTTGTAGCAAGGGTCTAAAAGACTGTAGGGATCTAAACCCCATCTTTTTATGTTTACTATATTTATTTGTGCTATTCCTACATCGAAGTTGTATCCATGGCTAAGCAAATAATCCAATACCATTTTAGCCTGATACTTATTCTCTGGATAATACTCTTTTATACTTCTACCATTTGCGTTTACATTTATAGCATAAGGGTTAAAATCACTCTCTACTTTGGCTATGGCATAAAGAAGCTTCACATTTACTCCATAACGCATTGCCGCTTGTTCAAAACAGTAATTATACTGATGTTTTTGAATAGCGGACTCGGCGTATATATCTTTATTGTAAAAGCTTATAATAAAAAAGATTATGAAAAGTAAACTTTTAATCCTTTTCATAATAAATATTATAATAAATTTTTTTGAAGGTTTACCTATATAAATAACCTTGCACAAAATCTATACCTTCAGATATGAGAGCTTTTAGCGCCTCTTCATTTCAACGAATTTTGCTATAGTTTTCATATTGACAAATTCATATATGTTGCAGATAAACATCCAACAAGATAGGTAAGTATGCATTGAGTTTTTATATATCACCTAGATTTTTTATTTCCTTTTGCTCTTTTGTAAACATATTTTTCAATATATAAATACCTTTTTTAAGTTCATCTGGTCCTATTATTATGGCAAAAGAAGCGCCAATTTTATCTGCTATTTCTAGCTTTTTCTTTAAATTTGAACCTTTTAATATGATTTCTACTCTTTTACCATTTTTTCTTAGTTCGTTAGCAACTTTGATAGCTTCTAACTTTGTATCTTCAATATATACAACAGTGTATAAAGGTTCTTCGCTTTTAGCTTCTGTAAAAAGCATTAGACGTTCAATACCAGCAGCAAAACCAATAGCTGGTGTTTTTGGGCCACCTAAGCTTTCTATGAGGTTATCGTATCTACCGCCAGCCAAGAGCGTAAGACCGTCTTTTATAAATTCAAACACAGTTTTTGTATAATAATCTAAGCCTCTTACAAGCCGTGGGTTTTCTTTGTAAGGTATATTAAATGTATCTAAGTAAGTTTTTAAGCTTTTATAATGATTAGAGCAATCTTCACATAGATAATCAAGCATTACAGGAGCTTCTTTTGTTAGGTCTTTACAGGTTTCTACTTTGCAATCAAGCACTCTTAATGGATTTTTAAACCGTCTTTCTTCACAATCTTTACATAGTCCTTCGACATTTGTAAGATAGCTCGTGAGAGCTTCTCTATAGCTTGGTCTACAAACTGGACAACCTATTGAATTTATCTCAAGGGTTATATCTATATTTAGCATTTTAAAAGCCTCAAAACAAAGCTTTATCACTTCAAAATCTGAAGCTGGGTCTTCTAAACCAAGCACTTCGCAACCTATTTGGTGAAATTGGCGTTTTCTACCAGATTGAGGTCTTTCATATCTAAACATTGGCCCTTCATAGAAAAGCTTTAGAAAAGGTTTTTTGTAAAGAAGACCATTTTCTATCACAGACCTTACTACTCCCGCTGTACCTTCTGGTCTAAGCGCCAATACTCTTTTGCTCTTATCTTCAAAAACAAACATCTCTTTTTGAACTATATCTGTAATTTCTCCTACGCTTCTATCAAAAAGCTCTTTGTATTCTACAATAGGAAGGATTATTTCTTCAAAGTTGTATATTCTAAAAAGCTCTCTAAAAGTGTTTGTGATGAATCTAAACTTCTTTGCTTCTTCAAAAAATACGTCGTCAAAACCCCTTATAGCTTTTATGTTTTCCATGTCATACCCAAAGCGGTATGTCTTTAGCTGGATTTGAAAGTGCTCTTAAATTGCCAAGTTTTATAGATTCTATATCAAATTGTGTTAAGGGTCTTTTGGTTCTCATAAAATGGTGCATTATAACACCAGAAGATTCCAGGCCAATACCACCCATGCTCGTATGCTTTGGAGTCAGAAATCTATTTTTAGGGTTTAGCTTTATTGGGCTTTTATGACCCACAAACTGATATCCATATACCATATCGTTTTTGATAAAAATTTTAAAAAACACTCCATCTTTTTCAAATGATAAAGCTTTATCAGCATCTTCAAAAAGTCCACCAGAACCAGCGGTAACCTTCTTGGTTTTAACGGCGTTGTAATCAACGCTTCCAGTGTTTATTACCTTTTTACCAGCCATGTTAAAACCTGCCACATAACCTTCTTGCACAGCTGCAGGAAATAAAGCTATCCATCTGTGATTGCCCCATATATCTATGCTAGAGCATATATCACCAGCAGCGTATAAATCTTTTGCAGAGGTTTCTTGGTGCTCGTTGGTTAGTATACCGCCCACAATTTTTCCGTTTTCTTTATGTATTTCCACATTTTTAACTACGTTTATAATGGGTCTTACACCTACGGACATAATCACCATCTGGGCATTTATTTCAAAACCATGGTCGTTTGACAGTTTTTTTACCAATACAGATTTTACTTTTCCATCTTTTCCTTGGATAGCAATAACCTGATGCCCTGTATAAAATTTTATGCCTTCTTTCTCCAAAGCTTGTTGGTATATGTAAGACATTTGGTGGTCCAGCATTCTTGGAAGTATTCTATCAAATATCTCTACGACGTGCACCTTATATCCCATGTGTAAAAGCGTTTGAGCATCTTCTACGCCTATGGGCCCAGCACCTACTATAACTATATCTTTTACCTCGTTGGTTTTTAAATATTTTTTTATCTTATATACGTCCGACAAGCTTTTAGCGCTGTATACTCCTTCTAAGTCAACTCCTTCTATTGGTGGTATAAAAGAGTAAGCACCTATTGCCACAAGACATTTATCGTAGCTATGAATATCTCCGTTTTTTGTTTTGATGATTTTAGCAACAGGGTCTATCTCTTCTATTGGTGTATTTGCTATAAACTCAACGTTGTGTTTTTTATAAAACTCAAAGCCACCTTTGAAAAAAAGAGCTTCTTCTGAAATATCCTCTCTTACAACATTCTCCATGCAATTTGGAGCATAGGCTGGAAACGGCTCAGAGGAAAATATTCTTATAGGCACATCCTTATCTACACTTCTTATAGCCTCTACGGCGCTTACGGCCGCAGGGCCGTTTCCCGCTATTACTATCATTTTGTGTTTAGGATATAGTCTATTAGTGTTCTTACTCCAAATCCAGTACCACCTTTTGAATAGTATTTATACTCTTTTTCCGTAAACGCCGGTCCTGCGATATCAAGATGAGCCCATTTTATACCATCTGCTATAAATTCTTGTAAAAACATAGCAGCTGTTATAGCACCGCCGTATCTACCTCCAGTATTTTTGATGTCAGCCACTGGAGACTTTATCTTTTCTCTTAAATTTTCATCGTCTAACGGTAGTTGCCAAAGCCTCTCGCCTGTTATTTTAGATATATTTAGTAAGGTATCAGCAAGGGTTTGATCGTTTGCAAAAAGTCCTGCTGTGAACTCACCAAGAGCTACCACGCAAGCACCGGTAAGGGTTGCCATATCTATTATTACATCCGGGTTTTGCTCTGAGGCGTAAGACAATACATCTGCTAATGTAACCCTACCTTCTGCATCCGTGTTGTCTATCTCAGCGGTTTTACCATTTCTAAAAACTATTATATCGTCTGGTCTATAAGCTTTGCCATCTGGCATGTTCTCAGCAGCACCTATAAAACCATGCACTTCAACATCTGGTTCTAACTTTGCTATGGCCCTCATAATAGCTATAGTGTTGCAAGCTCCAGATTTATCGAGCTTCATAGTCCTCATATAGTCGCCAGTTTTTATATTAAGACCACCACTGTCAAAAGTAAGACCCTTGCCAACTATTGCTATTTTTTTAGATTTTTTCTTATTCTTCTTTGGTTTGTATATGATATGTATAAACCTAGGAGGAGTTTCTGAGCCTTTGCCTACCATCCAAAGACCATTCATACCTTGCTCTTGAATCCATTTCTCATCATAGACATGCACTTCTAAACCCACTTTTTCGCATTCTTCTTTTGCTATGTTCGCGAGGGTTATGGGGTTTATAACACAGCCAGGTTCGTTTACCAAGTTTCTTGAAAATATTTGAGCATCGGCTGTGATGCTACCTAGCTTTATATCTTTTTGATTGCCGTTCAATATGTTTATAGCTTCTACGTCAAACCTATCTTCTTTGTCTTTGGTTCTATACTTGTCAAAATCGTAAACGCCAAGCATTAGACCTTCGGTTATAGCTTTAGAGTATTTTGTATCCGCTATTACTACAGCTTTGCCTATCTTATCTTTTTTGAGCCTTGCACTTACCTTGGCAGCCACTTCTCTATAAGCATCTTCTGTGATTTTCTCAGATTCCCCCAAGGAAAAAATATAAAGCAAGGGATCTATTAATTTTATAGACTCTCCTTTTTTGCCTTTGAATTTTTCTATTTCCATAACCTTTTCTACTTTTGGTTTTAGGCTCTTAAAGTCTTTTAAAGTATCTTCTAAAAGCTTTAAAGACGTGCCTTCCACCAAAAATATCTTTACATCATCTTCTTTTAAGTTTTTAACAGGATTTACCAGCATAAACCTACCTTTAATACCAAAACCAATTTGACTGGTTTGGGCTGAGGTATTTGTATCCCGCCGTTATGATGTGTCCATGCCTCAGCAGGCGGTATTTGGACTTTATACATATATTATGCACTAAGTTTTAGTTGACTTGCTAAAACTTTTTTCATATTTTTAAGAGCTTGTCTTATGCGTTTTTCGTTTTCTACCAACGCAAACCTTACATATCCTTCTCCCATTTCTCCAAACCCCACGCCTGGAGACACTGCCACCTTTGCTTCTTTTAGCAAGTACATTGAGAAATCCAAAGAGTTCATATTAATAGAAGATGGTATTTTAGCCCATACAAACATACCTGCTTTTGGTGGTTTTACACGCCATCCCATATCGTTTAAGCCATTCACTAGCACATCTCTTCTTTTTTTGTATATATCCCTATTTTTCTCAACAAACGAATAATCTCCGTCTAAAGCTTTTATAGACGCCACCTGTATAGGTGTAAAAAGTCCATAATCTAAGTAGCTTTTAAGATGAACTAAATTTTTAACAAGTATTTCGTTGCCTACCATAAAAGCTACGCGCCAACCTGCCATAGAAAAGCCCTTTGACATAGAGTAAAGCTCTACAGCAATATCTTTGGCTCCCTCTACTTGAAGTATAGAAGGCGGTTTATATCCATCAAAGCCAAGGTCAGCATAAGCAAAATCGTGTATAAGCCAAATATCTTTTGATTTTGCAAAAGCCACCACTTCTTTAAAAAACTCAATGCTTACGGTAGCAGTAGTAGGGTTGTGAGGAAAGCTAAGCACTATGGCTACCGGCTTTTTTAAACTATTTTTAACTAGATTATATAGATTTTCAAGATATTTGTTTTCAAAGTCTTCTGATTCCGGTTCTTCTATGTTTATGCTTATAACGTTTCCACCGCTTATAATAGGGGCATAATAATGAATCGGGTATGTTGGATTGCTAACTACTATGCTATCACCGGGCGACAACATAGCAAGCATGAGATGAGAATATCCTTCCTTTGCTCCCATAGTCATTACAACTTCTCTATCTTTATCCAAATCTACGTCGTATCTTTTTTTATAAAAATTTGCTATAGCTCTCCTTAAACCTGGTATCCCTTTTGATGCTGAATAACCGTGTACATCAGGCTTTTTGGCGGTTTCGCAAAGTTTATCTATAACTTCTTGACTTGGCGCTAAATCTGGATTTCCCATCCCAAGGTCTATAACGTCTTCGTTATTTTTTCGCATATTTGTTTTAAGCTCGTTTACAACGGCAAATACATACGGCGGTAAATTCTTGATACGCGGAAACATCCAGTTATCCATCTTCATTCTCCTCTTCTAACTCTTTACACTTTATACACATGCTTGTAACAGGCCTTGCTTTAAGCCTTTCGTAGGGTATTTCTGCTCCACATATTTCACAGTATCCGTAAGTACCATTTTCTATTTTTGCTAAAGTGTATTCAATTTTTTTGAGCAACTTAGTTTCTCTATCCGTAGTCCTATATCTTAAAAGCCTGGAACCTTCAAGCCCACCTCTATCTAACTCATCTCCACCAGAAAAAGTTACATCTTCTACATCATCTATCTGCTTTTCTAGCCTTTCTATGATAGCTTTTTTTTGTTCCATCAGCATATTCTTAAGTTCGTTTATCTGCTCGTCCGTTAGCATAAACAACACCTATTAATAATATAATTCATTTTCATCTAAAAAGCCACTGTAATACTTATACTTGCCAACCAATAAGCATTTCCTTTTCTTCGTTCTCTATCAATCTATCAGTATATTCAAACATTTGTTTACTCAAATCTTCCAGTTTAATAAGTGTATCTAGAATTGTATCTTTGTAATTAAACAAATCTTCACCAGCACGTATTTTATCTGCTATGTTAAATACCAAATGATGAAATTCTCTGTGAAGCTCACCAATAGCATCAAACTCAGGATACTTTCTAAATCTATTTGCATTTTCTGAGTTGTACCATATGCCACATTCACAGTTATTTTCGTCTTTAGGTTCATAGTTAAGTTTATTTATGTAAACAGAGGTAAACGTTTGGTGCTTAAATATAATATGGCTAATTTTCTTCGAAAGCATACCAGCAGCATCAGATAGGTACATAACAAGGTTAGCATTATACTCTGCAGATTTATCAAATTCTTCTATTACGTATTTTAGTTTGTCTATTGATTTTGTGGAAAGAGAAGCGCTTTTAACCATTTCGTCTATGCGAGCACTAGCCTCTTTGTTGTAAATTTGAAGCTCTGTTATAACTTTTGCAATATCATCTGTGGCTTTCTGAGTTTTTGTGGATAGCTTTCTTACCTCATCAGCCACCACTGCAAAACCTCTCCCTTGCTCACCAGCACGAGCAGCTTCTATAGCTGCATTCAAAGATAGCATATTAGTTTGATCTGCAATCTCTCTGATGGTAGCTAATATCTTAGTTATATTCTCTGTTTTTGCGATAAGCATCTGTATGGACTCGTTTGAATTTCTTATGTCTTCCAAGATATTTTGTAAATCTTTTACTACGTCTTCTACATCTTTTGTGGCGTCTTTTGAAAGTTGAGAAGTTTGAGTGCTTTGCTCTCTTATAATGTTTAATTTGTTGAATATATCTTTTATATCTTTTTCTATGAGAATCAAGTTAGAAGATATACCGCCACCTATCTTAGAAAGTTCTTGAGAGAATTTTGCCCTTTCCATAAACTTCTCGTTTTCTTCTATAAGTTTTAAAAGCTCTTTAAAACCTTTTGCCACATCTGAGAAACTACCTTTAAATATGGATTCATCTATTTTAACATCGGTGTTTTTATTTGATGCAGCTTTTATTATATTAGTTAAATCTATGATAAATTTTTCTATTTGATTCAACAAGCTATTTACACTATCTCTTAGTAGCTCTAATTCTCCTGCGTCATGCATAGATATTCTACTTTTAAGTTCACCATCGGAAGCTTGCTTCAATACACTGGCAGTATCTTTTATAAAAGATTGTATTTTCCTAATGTTTATGAATATAAACCATGCCGCTAAAAAGTTGAAAATATTCAATATTCTAGCAACATCGAAAAGCCCATATTGGTAAACTTCTACCGCCAGCGATATGGTAAAAATTACTATAGATAAAATGTTAGCGTATTGAATCTTTTCTAACGATGATAACCTTTTCATAGCAAATATTATAACATAGAATGTTCATTCATTTTCTTAAAACAGGAAAAGCTAAAAGTAAACCTTTTATCACAAATTGCATTGCCAAAGCCATCAAAAGCACCCCCATAAGTCTTGACAGTACATTTATACCAATCCTTCCCAACAGCCTTGTGATTCTATCGGAGCTTTTAAAAACCAAAAATACTCCAAAACAAGCAATTCCTATTGATAAAACCAAGAGTGCGTGGTAAAGAAAAGTATGGGCTGATGATGCTATCGTTATAACAGTGCTTATAGCTCCTGGTCCAGAAAGTAGAGGAATTGCTAATGGTACTATCGATATGTTTTCTTTTTGCTCTACTTCTGTCAAGTCCTGACTGGAGGCCCTTTCTTTGTGTGGTTGTCCAAAAATCATATTCATAGACACAAACGCAAGAATTATACCACCACCTATTTGAAAAGCATCAATACCTATACCAAATATTTCAAACAGTATATCTCCAAATACTACAAAAAATATCAATATAAAGCCAGCGTATATAGAAGATTTTCTAACCACGTAGGCCTTATCTTCTTTTGAATAATCAGCCGTAAGACTTATAAGCACTGGTAAGGCACCAAAAGGATTTAGTATTGCAAAAATAGAAAGACTATATTTTGCCACAAAGTACAAGTATGATACTATCTCGCTTTTATCCATTTGCTCTTATTATAAGTTATTATTTGCAAAAGCATAAGGATTAAATAAGTGATGATAAATCTCGTATATGAAGACGAAAAGTTTATGTAAATATAAGGCAGTTTTAAATACTTTATTAAAATGGCTGTATATATAAATGTTATAAAAAGCGTGAATAAGAAAAACTTTTTATTTAGCTTCTTCAAACTAACGGCTATTATTAACATTGGTAAGATATATATGTAAGGATGGTATTTCACGATAAAATCAATAAGCTCACCAGCTTTTTTAACGCTTATAAAAATACTCAATATAAGACCCACTATACTGTAAAATATAGTTATAGGATAAGCTTTATTTTCTTTTAGGCTTTTTATATTAAACAACATTATTATCAAAGGTATTATATAGACAAACAAAAATACATATCCAGCGTAATAATTTACTGTACTTACATAAAGCATTGTGTGATATCTTATGTCTTTTTCAAAAGCTTCTATAAAAGCTAATATAGAAATTAAAATAGATAAAACTATTGGTATATAAAATTTACCTTTCATCGTTTTTAGGCTTTTTGGAAAGTAAATAGTAAAAAGTAGGCACATACACTAAGCTTAAAAATGTACCTATTAGAAGCCCGCCTATAGCTACAGCCGCAAGAGGAGCTAGTCTTTCTAGCCCTATAGCCCATTCCAAAGCTATAGGTATCATACCAACGGCGGTTCCAAAAGCTGTCATTAAAACCGGCCTTGTCCTTAGTCTTATACTTTCGGATATGGCTTCTTTTAGATTCATGCCATCTTTCTGTCTTTCTTGAATAAAATCTATCAAAAGTATTGAGTTTTTAACAATGATGCTTCCTAAAAGCACAAAACCCATAATAGCAGGTAGTGAGCCATGTTTGTCCATTATGAGCAAAGCCCAAGCCCCACCTATTGCACCAAGAGGTATTGCAAGCATTATAGCAAGGGGTGAACGCCACGAGCCAAATACAGGTACCAAAACAAGGTAAAGAAGCACTATACCTATACCTATAGCCTTTGCCATCCTTCCCATAGCATCCGTCATCATTGATACATCGCCGGTTTGCTCCATTTTTACGTTTGGTGGTAATTTTATATGAAATTTTTTAAACTCTCTATAAAAACTATCCATTATATGGGTGATTGGATATGTGGACCTATAGCCGTAAAGGTCCAACGTGTATTCCATGGCCTGCCTTGTAATAAGTGTAGGCTGATGACTTACGACAAAATGTCCAAACGCCTCCAATGGTATAAAACCATCAGGTGTTTTTATAGGATATGTTTTAAACTTATCAATTTTATCTCTATCGTGATTATAGGCTATTACCCTTATAAGATAACCAGTTTGATTTGGTATAGTAAAAACAGAGGATACGACACCGCTTAATCCTTGCGCTACTTGAGATGCTACGTTAAAAGGAGTAGTATGATAAAAAGCGCACTTTTGCTTATCTATTTTGAAATCGTACTCTATGGCATTCATATCCCAAGATCTTGAGTAGGATGTTAAGCCTTTTGTATGGGCAAGCACTTTCATAATCTCATTACCAGCTTCGTTTAAGGCTTTTAAAGAAGGGCTAAAAAGTGTAACATCAAGATTTGCCGTTATAGAAGAAACAGCGGTAGCCCCATAATCATAAACGTTTGCATATTCTACATTTGGTAACGTATGTATGAAATTTCTAATCTCATCTTCTAACTGCCACAAAGTTTTTGTTCTTTTAAAACGATTTACAAAATGTATAGTCATTGATACTTGGTATGGTGTACCACCACCTATTGTAAAAACCCCAGGTTCTGTACCGATGGCCGTTGATATTGTCTTTGTTACGTATATATTATTCGATTTTAAGCTATATATGAATTTTTCTATCTTAGCTGTTTCTTTATCTACTTTGTATATAGAAGTATTTGGATAAAATGTTATTTTTGCTATAGCAATGCCTGTATCCATCGGTGGCATAAGATCTCTTCCCTCTAAGGGCATCACATCTCTTAGGCTTATCACGAAAAGTAGTACTCCAAGAATCATAAAGACTCTCATGGCTATTTTGTTGTTTACCATAAGAGCGTTCCAGCTTATGTAAAAGTTCTTCAAAGGGTTTAAAATTTTTTCTACAACATTATTTATAAAAGCCTCAAACGGGAGCTTTTTTGTTTCCGATTTTAAAAATTTTATACTAACTATAGGTATAAATGTTATAGATACTATGTAAGATACTAAAACAGCTATTATAAGAGTTCCGGCTAAAGGCCTAAAGATGCGCTCTGGATAACTACCCACAAATAGAAGTGGTAAAAGTACTACAGAAGTAGACAATGTTCCAGCAAATACCACAAGCATAACCTCTTTAGTACCATCCAAAGCTGCCTGTATTGGGCTTTTATGAAGTTCCACGTAATGCCTTTCTATGTTTTCAAGTATAACTATAGCATCGTCCACAAGCATACCAAGAGCTAGTATAATAGCTGTTAAAGTTACTAAATTAAACTCTATTCCAAGTATCCACATTACCCCTATAGTAGCAGCATAGACAAAGGGTATTGACATGGCTGAAATAAGAGTCATCCTCAAATCTGCCAAGAATATAAAAATTACCAAAGATGTAAATACTATGGCATCTCTTAAAGCCTCAAACATATTTGTATTGGAAAGTTCTATGAGTCTTTTTTGAGAATCTGCCACTTGGATATTTAACTCTGGAAACTCGTTTCTTAATCTTGGTAAAAGCCTATAAACTGCGTTTATGGTAGTAAGCGCCGCTCCTCCATAAGGTCTTTCTATGGCTAGAGCTATCGCTTGATGTCCATTTGCTCTATACATAGATCTTGGGTCTTCTATGCCGTATTTTACGGTGGCAACGTCTTTTAACATCACATTTGGAGTTATGTATATATTTTTGATTTGATCTAATGTTTTTGCTTCTGTTTTTAGTTTAAAAACATATTGGGAGTGTTTGTTTAGGACTATTCCCATTGGTACATCTTTGTTGGCAAACTTTATAGCATTTATAACATCTGAAG
>ERZ1669247.281-NODE-281-length-19512-cov-5.177263_pt1 | contig 19512 bp, 18 predicted proteins | sample MGYA00579297_ERZ1669247 | MGnify/ENA primary metagenome ERZ1669247 (study PRJEB41166, sample SAMN08046056) | hot springs metagenome | biome: hot spring; feature: acid hot spring; material: thermophilic sediment; isolation source: thermophilic sediment from acid...
TTTTCTTTCTCATGTGCTTGCTTAAATATTTGTGTATATCTCTATCCGCTCGATAACAAGCAGAGATTCTGGAGGTATGATCAGTGGTCAGCTTACTAGATATATGCATCCACTTGCTTTTTGTCATAAAATGAGTAGGATGCATATATCTTGTCATATAGGAGGATACTAATATGAAGGTTTAACGGATAAAGAAACTAGCCTAGTGTCACACCCCACCCTATCCAGCCACTTTTTCCGTTCCTGTGGTCTCTATTATCGCGGTACATGAGAGTCTTTCATGCGTGTTTTCTTTCTCATGTGCTTGCTTAAATATTTGTGTATATCTCTATCCGCTCGATACCAAGCAGAGATTCTGGAGGTATGTTCGGTGGTCAGCTTACTAGTTATATGCATCCACTTGCTTTTTGTCATAAAATAAGTAGCATGCATATATCTTGTCATATAGGAGGATACTAATATGAAGGCTTACAAGATAAAGAAAGTTGTAATTCCTGGTATTATGTTGGCATCAGCTTTGGCTTTGTCTGGATGTGCCAATAACCCTTATGCTTCCAATGGCACCACAGCTGATACTTTGGGAGGCGCAGGCCTTGGTGCGGTTGCTGGAGCGGTTATAGGTAATCAGGTAGGAGCTCCTTTGGCAGGCGCTGTTATAGGCGCGGGTGTTGGAGGAGCAGCTGGCTATGGTGTAGCTCATAGTGGTCAGAACTCTAGTTCTAACGGGAACAGTAGCAGCAATCAGAACTCTGGTTCTAGTTGGAATAGTAACAGCAGCTATAATGACTCTAACGGTTATAACAGTTATAACAACTATAACGGTTATAATTGCCCACCAGGATACTCTTGCGTTCCCAATAACTGAACATATTAAAGGTGCACATCCAGATTATTCTCTGGTTATTCCGTGCACCTTTAATATCTGTATTGAGAACTATCTTGCATTTCGTTCATGATGTACGCCTTTGATGTTATGGGTATTTTTCAATTCCGGTGAATTTATAGGGTGCATCCGTCATGTATTGTATGTGTTTTTATGGACTTTTTCATAGCATAAGTGCATAATATTACATTCGGTTTCATTGTACCTATATGTATAGATTTACACTATTATAATATTTATCTGTTTTTGTAGTATATATAGTGTATCGTACCATATATGTAACGTGCCTAATAATAATGGGAGACATGATGGACTCGGTAGACTTTTCTCAGATTTTATCTATACACAAAGAAAAAGGGTATATAACCAAGAATGAAGTATTGGATCTTATGCCTGATTCCGAAGATCCAGATGCTTTGGATAAATATTTGGACAGTGTACTTTGTAAGTTGAAAAGTATAGGTCTACATGTAGTGGAGGAGGTGCATGATATAGACACCGAGTTGGTGGTAGTAGAGTATGCACCAGATGAAGTAGAAAACATGCCACAAGAGTTGTCTTCCGAGCTTATTCAGTATACAGATATTCAAAGAATTTTTTATAGAGATATACGAGGACTCACAGTTCTCACCAGGGATGAAGAGTTTAGTTTATTTGAGAATTTGGAGCAAGAAAAGAATAATATTCTAGATATATTGGCTAGTTGTGCTTTTCTTATAGATTACATTCACAAGAGTTTACACTCAGCTTTTAATGATAGTGGTTCCATAAGCTCTATCGTCCGCAGCGTGGATGAAGAATTACAAGAGTCTGAGGATGAGTATGATTCTTCTGTCGATGTTTCCGCATTACTATCATGGATCGACGAAGTTAAAGCTTACCAAGATACTGAAGCTCGCAAGCAAGAGCTGCAGAAAATGATGCAGAGTATACAGTTTACTCATAACTTCATGGATAACATGGTTCAGCAGGTAACTCAGGAAGTCTCTGATGTATCTGCTTTGCATAAAAAGCTTATAGCTTTAATGACTCATCAAGGTGTTTCTGAGAAGACCGCCAGAGAAGTATTGAAGAAGCAGGAAAACGGTTCTTTATTTTTGAATAATTCCGAATTTTCCTCCATTAGTGAGGAGGCTGTAGGCATTATACATGATCTTCAAAGCAAAGAAGCATTGTATGGGATGACGGTTTCGGAATTTAGAGTCATAGGTAAAAGACTGTTTAGAAGCATACGTACTATAGAAAGTTTGAAAAACGAGATAGTATCCAAGAACATCAGGCTGGTTATGTCCATAGCCAGAAGATTCAATGACAACAGTATGTCTTTTATGGACTTGGTGCAGGAGGGTACTATAGGACTCATAAAAGCGGTAGATATGTTCGAAAAAGATAGGGGCAATAAGTTTTCTACTTATGCTACTTGGTGGATTAGGCAGGCTATCCACAGGGGCTTGGCTGAGCACTCCAAAACCATTAGGGTTCCCATTCATGTTTCCGATGCTTCAGGAAGAATGAAAAAAGTGTTCAAGCAACTGTATCGTGTGCTGGATAGGGAGCCTACCATTAAAGAGTTGGCTGATGCGCTCAGCATACCAGAAAGCAAGGTGGACCAGATGATGCGCTTGGATAAAGACATTGAGTCTCTGGACAACTGCATAGGTGATGATGAGAGCACTACCTTGAAGGATGTGCTATCTGATGAGACTTCCGATTCTCCTTTTGAACAAGTGTATAAGTCCTCCCTGAAGCAGTCCATTCATGAAATCATTCAGAATAGTTTGAATCCTAGAGAGGCAAAGGTCATTAGAATGAGGTATGGCATCAATTCTGGAGAGTATACCTTGGAAGAGATAGGAACCTTTTTTGGAATAACTAGAGAGCGTGTACGTCAGATAGAGGCTAAGGCTCTGCGTAAGATGAGATTCCAGTCAGAGATTCATAAAGTGCATTACTGATATACTATACTTTTTATTTTCATGTCATCCTCATGCTATATTATATGTAAATGAGGAGATAAAAGCCATGTTACACACTACCCATACTGTTGTGGAGAGTGTTGCTTCCGCACATACATACTCTTTTAGGGACATATATACGAGACTTCAGGACTTGGGATACTTGCCTGTAACCCCTGCATTCATTCATGAGCAGCATGATATGAAGTACATAGCATTTTTCAAGTGGCCTGTACCCAAGATGTTGCAAGAAGCAGCAGACCGATACCCTTGGAATCCTTACAATCCTTTTTTCAGGGGAGCTATTATTCCGTTCGAAAGGTACAATGGCATACTGCATCATACCGGAATGAGTGAAGGTCGCTTGCACGCACAGGTCATAAAGGTTCTCATGAGTTCCAGTGCGCGTCCCGATCCAGTTCCTTGGCAGTGGGTCATAGTATCCAAGAGCCGTCCTGAGAGCTTGCATGTATGGCAACGTAATAAGCACACAGGGAAGTGGGTGTGGCACACGGTGGTCAATACTGGGGTCATGCATTCTACTCCCAGTGGTACTTGGCCCATCTATCAAAGACTGCCAGTGACTACTATGATAGGGGAGTTTCCTTACTATGAGGGAGGGACTGTACATTGGCAGCACTATGATGACCCTGGCATTAAGTGGGTGAACTACTTCGATGCTGGCAGGGGTATTCACTACTATCCCAGAGCTTCCTATGGTTTCCCGCAGAGCGCTGGCTGTGTAGAGGAGCCTCTTTCTACTGCAGAGCATACCTATGATATACTACACTACGGAGTCCCGGTCACTGTTACGTCCCAGCCCTTTTCGTATACTTATTGAGTTATTCAAAAGGCTGCATATTGCGGGGATTATATCTCTTTGGGTGTGCTTTTACTATGTAGACTATGTTCTGTTTCATAGTCCTCACGCGATCATAGGGTCTCTATATGTGGCCGTCAATCTTAGCGTTATAGACGAGGTTTCTTGGTTCATAAGCTCCATACAGTATAAATATCGCAATACCAGATGGATTTTGCTAAAAACTGAGCAGATAGCCCTAATAGTAGGCTCCGCTGCTTTTGTTATCTTTTTGGGATTCACCTTATTTTTATATAATCTGTTTCAGTTCATTCTGACAGTGTGGAGATCTATCAGATTCTACTCTAAAGTGTGTCATGTGCACTTCAAGCCTATGCACTTGAATGCTTTTGAATCCATTTACAGGCCTCGCATAAAGATACGTGAACGTTGGCGCATTTGGCGATCTTACATAGATAGTCGACGCTTTTTCATGGCCACCAATGAGTATGGTTCGAGTGCCGAGGACAGGTTGGTTTGGAGCTTGGTTCAGTTGAGTAAGAGTGGTCGTAACTCCATTTTTAGAAACAGGAGAATCCCTGTGATGTTGGATTCTCTCAAGGGTAAAACTTCGGAGATAGATGTCATATGGTGGCATGGTGGCACTCTGTATTCCATAGAAGTAAAAAACTGGGCTGGTGTTTTGGAATATAAAAGTGATAAGGAGTGGGTGCGGACTTTAAGTGATGGTGCCAGGATGCACTGCATTCGTAGTCCATCCTTATATCATGTCATGAAAACTCAAAATTTGCAAAAGTTCTTGGAATCTCATGACGTTCATGTTCCTGTAGTGCCTTTGGTAGTCTTTGTCAATAGTCGCTGCACCATTGACAATCGGATTTTGGAGGATGGTGTGTCGTTGAATTGGGATGGATGGCTGTCTTTTCTCAAGGATATATCTTCGGATAGTAGTACTTCTCCCGGTGATATTCAGTCTTTGTTGTTGGAGTGCAAGGGGTGGGACTCAGTAGTTTTGCGCAGCGGAGAGCGCTTGAAGGGTGATATATTTGGAATCAAAATGTATGATACGATAGTAGGTAGAAGATTTATTCCCAATAAGAGTTATTTGACCATAGATTGGAGAAAGGGCATGACTTCTACTTTTCTGGACTTCGTATTAATGGGTTGGCCTTTAGGATATATAAAGATGCGTACTTTTCTCAAAGTTCCTGTAGACCCCAACGGCTCTATTAGATTTCAGCCAGTAGGCTCCAAGACTTATATAGATATTGGATTATTGGAGGTTATGGAGTGCACAGCCTCTTAAGAGACTGTGCACGGTGGGTTTTACTTAAGCTCTTCTGCCAAAGTGTTTCTGAACTCCGCAGATACTTTCAGACGAACTGTGGGCTTGGGAGTGATCATCACTTTCTGCCCTTCTGGGTTCTTCCAAAGTCTAGGAGCACTCTTTTTGACGTGCAAAGAACCTATAGGAGGAAGCTTGATAGAGCCACCTTTTTCCAGTCCTTCGGCCACGATGTGCAGAATGTTTTCTACCACTTCTTCACACTCATGCAAGGTGAGCTTGCGCTCCATTCTCTCATAGAGTGCTCTAATCATTTCTTTTTTATTGATATTACGTACATCTTCGTTACTCATATTTTCTCTCCTTTTGTGAAAAACAGTAACATACTATGAAGTCTTATGACTATAATCAGTATATCATCAGAAGCTTTCTGAGGATACGATGGATACTATAAGAAATCTTATAGTATAATGCAACATATGTGTGACTGTGCATTATATCTTTTTTATGGATATGATTCTATCTTTTATGGTAAGTACTTTGATGTGGTAAAAGCATAAGGAGATATAACATGGGAATTCCCAACTTCAATAACGTTCTTTCTGTAACCGCGTCTGCTGCTGAGAATATCAAGGAGGCGCTTTCCACTTTAGGTCCTGTAAGATTGCAGGAAGATAGTCATGGATCTTTGGAGCTTATCATCTCAGATGATACTTTCGAGGATGATATAGAGCTGGAGAGTTTAGGTGTTTCTATAGTAGCTCAAAGCTCATTGGTAGCTATGTATGACTTTATCGACGTGGATTATAAGGAGGATGAAGGAGGAGGCCGGTTTCTGATAACTGCAGAGTAATCTCAGAAAAAGTAAGAGCCACTACTTGGTAGTGGCTCTTTTTTTTGGTGGAGATGGCGAGAGTCGAACTCGCGTCCATAAACAGTACATTCCAGCCTTTATACGTGCGTTTTGCGCCCTGTAATTCGATACCAGCTTGGGCAGATGCCAGTATCTATCCGAAGATTCATCTCACCTACTGGGAAGGAAGGTGGACTATCCCAATAATGTCGACGCTGTGCAGTATACTTGGGAGCTTTACTGCACAACGGATCAAGCAGCTAGGGCTAGATCGAAGTTGCTGTCGTTGGCAACTACTTTTTTGCATGTTTTTGAAGAGAGTGCATGCGCTCTCTGCACGAGACTGAGAGTTTCCTGACTATGTCGAAGCCATTTCATCCCCTTTACTTATATAAAATCTTACTACATTCTTTTATGCATGTCCAGTTCTTTTTATATTATGCATGAGTTATAAAAGTCAGCACTGGACTTGAGACTTTTTATGATACAGTATTATTGCATCTTTTATTAAAGGAGAAAAATATGGGTTTAGGTATAAATACTGGTACTATAACCAGAAGTGTCATCACCACACTCAATAGTGACGCCAATGATGTTATGGGTTTGAATGTGGTGGCGTGGAAGTATCCTGAGACTCGATTCGTTTCAGGTTCTTTGTTGACTGTAGAAAGTAATCATTTTGCGGTGTTGAAGTCTAGAGGTGCTATTCTGGATATTTACGATACTGGTCAGTATGCATTGAAGACACCGGATAAGCCTTTGGTAGGTTCCATTGTGCAGGGCTTTTTTGGCGGAGGTAGTGATGCTAATCCTTGGCAGATGGAAGTTATTTACATTCAGCGCTCGAAGTTGAAGGTAACCAATAAGGGTTTGGCTACTAGCCGAGAGATGGCTGAGATGATGTATACAGTGGAGTATTATATCCACATAGATTCCAAGGAAGATGCACAGAAGCTGATTACTCATATGCCATTCGCAGGTAATGCCATTCTTACTGAGGAGGTGGCTGGTTATGCAGGTCCTGTCATCGAACAGTCGGTGAATCAGATCGTTCAGGTTACTCCTATGGAGAACATCAACGAGCATATTCATGACATCACCGAACTGTGCAAGAATCATCTTACTGCTTTCCTAGGGGTGTATGGCATTACCTTGAACGATCTGAAGATTCTTATTCTTCCGCGTGACGAGAGAATGCGTGAGTTGATTTCTTTTCAGGCTATAGGCTTGAATCCTAGAGAGGCTATTCAGTACTACTTGGCACTGAAGATGGCTGAGAAAGGACTGGTTTCGGCACCTAATGCTGCAGTTGCGGCTCCTTTCCAGATCGGGTCTTCCACCCTGGGTACTTGGGATGCCAAGTCCGTAACTGACATGCCCGGAGGCACTGGTAATGTCTGAAGTACTGCCCGATATCCCTAATGATATCCAGTCTGCAGGAGCGCTGCATAGATGGCTCATGACTGCTTACTTGGGGTGGGGATATAACGCGTACAATAAAACCAATCAGCTTCGCGCAGATGATCTTATTGTACGCAGTAGGGTGTCTCGCCTACTGCATGAGTTGCGCAGTAGGTGGAGTGACAGGCTCCAAGCATTCCGTGAAGAGCATCTGCCACCTCCCACCCGAGAGCACCCATTCCCTGATTCCAAAGCCGTAGCTGAGGCCAAGAAGATGGAATCGGTTATACTCAAAATTGAGGCTATGGAGGCCAAGATACGCTCTGCTCCAGCTCCGCAGGGAGACTGGGTATGGGATCGGCTTAGAAACAGAGACCAGACCTTGGAGCAGCTCAAACAGATAGATGAGAGTATGTTCTTGATGCTTGCTAGAGATATACATGCAGCCTCTTCTTGTGCTCCAGAAGACTTTCAGCTCAATGAGTTGGAGATCGCTTGGCAGAATCGCCAGAATGTTCTAGTGCAGTAACATACGCTGGGTTTTAGTTGCTTTCATGTGACTAAGACCTAGTTGGGTTTGTTATATAGTGGTAGGTTTGTGAGTACTCTCACCAAGAGAATGATCGTGGATTCAGTGTTTTTGTAAAGATAATATACTCTCTTGGCGACTTTACAGGTTATCATGGTGTAAGCTTTAGATGTTGACTAAATGAGACTTAAATGATTCAATGAGTATAAGTCTCATGGTAGACTTTTTAACTGACAAGGAGAAACGTTTATGAAGAAGTGGACTTTGGTAGTAGGTGCTAGTTGTATTTTTGTAGCTCCTCTGGCTCTTGCTGCTAACAGCAGCATCCTGAACGCCAACAACGAAGTGGGCGTTTACGCCAACGGGCAGCTGTTCAACTACCAGGAGAACATCACTCCTGGCCCTTCGGACACTGAGTCTGGATGGACTCCGGGCTTTGGTCTCAAGGGAAGCTATATGGGTGATCTGCTAGGTGTGCATAACGCTTACGCAGCCCTGCATTATCAGTATAATGGTGGTACCATCAAGTATATGGGCGCAGTGGCCAGCGGTGGCACTATTTCCCCATACGACACTGTAGACCATACCAACAACTATCGACTAACCGCTCGTGTTGGTGAGGGTCTGTCGCTGACTTCCCGTAGCATGATCACCCCTTATGTAGAGGGTGGCTATCAGCACTGGAATCGCTCATTCCCTGGCGTTTACGGGTATGCTGAGAGCTACAGTGCAGGTCTGATCGGTGCTGGTGCCAAGTATCAGTATGCTTTCTCCAATCGCCTAGTAGGGCAGCTGAACGGCAGTGTTCTGGCGGTGGTAGGTGGTGGAATGACTCCTACTAGCCCCTTGGATGGGTTGGATTTTGGCTCAGCCAGCTTCGGCGGTTCTGCCGAGGAGAACATCGGAGCTTCGGTGGATTACCGTATCGATGGGCCTCTGCACCTATTCGGTGGGCTTTCATACACCCACTACACCTACAGTGGCGGGCCTCTGGCGTATGGAGCGCGTGAGCCTTCCAGCCAGACCAATATGATGAACATCTATGGTGGTCTAGCCTACACCTTCTAAGGTGTGCAGCGGAGTCTCTTCTCAGGGACTCCGCCTCTCTTCTCTTTTATACTCCAAGTATACTCACCATCGATAAAGAATGACAGTGTTTGGTATCATGTAGTAAGATACTTAGTGGTTTCATGACCCATCTTATGCTGCACATGGTCGTGAGATCTGTATATACTTCGAGAGGATGGTGATGAACGCTCAAGATGTTTTGAACCTGTATTGGAGCAGAAGTGTTCCTGCAAAGACTCCCGTAGACCCCATCTCAATAGCTAGGAATGCTGGACTCACAGTGATATCCGATAATTCTATGCAGGGTGGATTCTGTGGGCAAGTTGCCATGGAAGACGGTGATGTGGTTATCAGGTATAGCTCTTCCGAGCATAATGTGCGTCAGCGTTTTACGGTAGCGCACGAGTTGGGGCACTATTTTCTAGGACATATGAGTGGTGTTGATCGTGATACTGTTTTTCAAGATGGTCCTAGACAGTTTTCTGCCAGCATCTGGCATCCCAAGGAAGCGGCTGCGAATCGTTTTGCTGCCGAGCTTCTCATTCCTATGGATACCCTCGATTACTACATCACCCATCGAAAGGTCTTGGATGGTCACAAGCTAGCGACCTTGTTTGGTGTGTCTACTGTGGCTGTGGACTTGAGGGTAAAGGAGTGGCAAAAGCTGCGAAGTAGATTATTGGTATAGACTCTCTCAAGATGCGCAGACATGCTTTATGTTTGGTTGTCGTGTATTGTTTTTCGCTTTGTGTTAGTGTATCTTGTTGAGTGTTTCCCTTCTGAATAGGAGTGATTAGGTATGACCTTGAGCAACAAGTTGTTAGCTGTGACGGACACCATACTGGACTTTGTTATCATCGTGGTTATGTCCATCATTCTTTTTGTGTTGTCTGATGTATTAGGAGCGGCTTTTATTTGGCTCGTATTGAGGCTTGTATCTCACCCGCACTTTGGCATCCAAGGCTATGCATTTTTAGGCTTTTTCTGGGGCGTTCCTGCGCTTCTAGTTATTTTTATGGTTTCGTGGGTACTCCGTGGATGGTATATGGATAACTCGCGTTATCGTTCCTGATGTATGCAGTAGAGTCTTGATAACAATGATTTTTTGAGTTGTATGGATGCACAACTTTACTTCATCACCTGCTCTTGATATAATAGTATTTATTACTTTATACTTTTAGTATTAAGAACTGAGTATGGTTTCGGAGGTGCTCTTGACTCATTGGATTCTTCCTAGGCAAAAGACTATATACTCTTGTGGTGCTGCTTGTATTCGTGCGGTCTCTCATATACTGGATGGTCCATCTTGGTCTGAGTCTGAGATACTTCTCAAGCTACATGCCGATCCTGTTTGTGGCATAGATAATGAGCGGTTGGCAGCTTTTTGTCTAGAGCATCTTCCAGTAATGAGAGTAGGTGAAGACATATGGGACGGAGACCATTTAGCTGTAATAAATATCCGCAATCCTTTGTCCGATGTGGGTCACTTTGTAGTGGCCTTGCGTCGTATAGGCGGTGGAGTGGTAGCTTATTGTCCATACTTTGCTAGAACTATTTTCTTGCCTGATTGGTGGCTTCAACATAAGTGGATGAGTGGGTGTGAGCGTTATCATCGTTGGGGTATAGTGTTTCATGCTATTTGGAGTTTGGAAGATACCGTGGTAGGTGAGGGATGGCCTGAGTTAGGTCTGGCAGAAGGGGAAGTTAATCCATTTTTCTTGCAACGTAGTGCATATACATTCTTGAATCGCTGGAGCTTTTGAGCACCACGTATCAGCGCTGTTACTTTGATGACTCATGCTCTACATCATATTTTATGAATGAAGTTTTTGCGCAGTTGTGCTATTATGTAAATATGTTTATACATAAGTAGATATGTTATGACGATGCATAATAAGCTTTTTACACGTTTTAAACTTTTGAAGTTTGGAGTACTTTTGCTTTTTGCTGTGTTCTCTTGGTAGACTCTTTTTGGTGCTACTATGTCATCCTTTCATTTTTTTACTTATTCTTTAACTTGGCTTTTTTACTGGATGTTCAGTATGCCACTAGTGTCTTTTCATTCGTACATTGAGATGAGGTTGTTTGGGCATATGCTCTTATTTTCTGTCATTTTCATGTTACTGCTGTGGACTCGTGAAAAGCTTTGAAGGGGTGGTGGGAACGTGCTTGATGCTGAAACTCATGGGTAGTGTTTATTTTCGCATGGTGCTTTGATATATCCCTTATTTTATTGCTTTTATATATTTTTTTATACATCATATAACCATGCCTCCCAGTAAGTTGCAGCAAGACATAGTTCAGGAAACATACTCCTGTTTTAGAAGAAGTCCTTGTATCTCACAGTTTATTCAAGAATGGTCTGAGGCCTTGAAGCAATGGGAACTTCAAGTGCATGCTCAGTGGTTAGATGCTCATGAAACGGTATCTGGTGACTATCATTGGCACTTTCAATCTCTGGATAAGACCTTAATAGTATCATTCGATAAGGACTTTTTCGATAGTTTATCTTCTTGCTTGAATTTCATAATGAGTCAGTATGATCAAGGCAGTGCATCTTGGTCTATACTGGATAACTTGGATTTTTGTGTGTTATTGTGGAACATTCCTTTGGGTGTACCTGGTTATGCCAACCCTGCTGCTTTAAGTGTTGTACATGATAATGCTCTTGGTGAGTTGGCTTCCATGTTGGAATCCAGCTCGCAACAATCTTTAGGTATTTCTTTTTCGGATTGGTTGAACAAGTCTGTCTGTTCCAAGGTTGAGCGCACCAACTTCGTTTTGTATGACGGCCTGCAGCCTTTTTGCAGGTTTTCCATGATCATAAAAGAGTTAGCACATGGTCATGTATTACTATCTTGGAGTGATTATCAATTCTTGAGTGATCTTAGTTTCCAGGAGATGAACGCTTCTTCGAATAGTGAAGACTATTTAGACGTCATTAATGGTGTTCTCAAAGAATTGAATGGTGTGCAAGGTGCCAATGTAGTTTTCATGCTGGTGGACATGCATAGTAGTGGGATCCCTGAAGATCATATGCGAGAGTATATGGGGATAGCATACCAGAGAATATCCGCTTTAGTCGAGCATCATGATAAGGTGAGTATCATAAGTGATAAGGAAATTTTAATTATTTTGGAAGATGCTCAGGACAATTATGTTCAGAGCGTGTTTAGTCGTTGCACTCAATCTTTGCAGGATCCTTTTTTGTATTATCAATCTGGAGAGATGAGTACTTTAAAGCCTCTTCCTAGTGCTATATCGGCTCTCAGGGTGTTCTCTGATTCCTTTTTAAGTTCTCTGGGCATTATAACCTCTTTAAGGGCGCTCATAATGGAAGGGAATCATGACCATTTGAATATAAAGGTGGAGATCGATGCCCATGAGATTCAGACTCCTTTTTTCAAGGAACATACTGTATTGGTGCATTATCAGCCTATTCTTAATCTCAAGACAGGAAAGATTGAGGGTGTAGAGGCACTAGCACGACTGAAAAAAGGAAACATCATACTCAGTCCTGATAAGTTCATTAAGGATATGACTTACGCGGATAAAAAGATACTCACTTTAGAAGTCATGCATATAGCTAAAAAGGATATTCTGGAAAGTTCTCATTGTGATCTTCTGGTATCTGTCAACTTGGATTTATCTACCGTGCATCAAGATCTATTAAATGTCATCAGTTCCTCTTCTAGCCAGTTGGGAGGTAGATTGGTGTTGGAGTTATTGGAGGGGAATGATCCGGTAAAGATTCCTGCTTTGAAGCAACACATGAGCTTTCTCAACGAGTTTGGTTTCAGATTTGCTTTGGATGACGTGGGCAGTGCTTACTCATCCCTGAGTAGGATCAAGGATCTTCCAGTACATAAGGTTAAGCTGGATCAGGAGTTTATTAGGTCCATTCCTGAGCACCCTCGCAATTTAATTTTTACCAAAATAGTTTCTGACTTATCCAGGTGGTTGAATTTGGAGCTTATTGTAGAGGGTGTAGAGACAGAAGGCATTTTAGAGGCTGTAGAGGTTTTGGGAGTTCAACATATTCAAGGTTTCTACATTTCCAAGCCTTTACCAGCGGAAGACCTGTTCAAGTTCATAGACTCTTTTAGACTGCCAAAAAAGGCGTGTCCAAGCACTCTTTTAGGTTTGTACGCTTTGCAAATGTTAAGGCACGATGGAGTTGTGTTGGGGATGTTGGACAAATCCTTTTTTCAAGTTCCATCACGATCTTTGCTGGAAGCTTGTTTTCAGCATTTGCGAGCCGTAGATAATGTGGCTGCTGATGTTTTGAAAAAGGCTACCGATGAGTATGATGCTACTATTCAGAAATTGGGGCATACCTCTGTAGATATTTTGTCTCAGGCTTTTGATGCTTGGGAGTCCCAGTGGTTATCAGTATACACTCCTTAGTTCTTATACTTTCTATGACTATTATTCTAAAAAATATGCTAGTTTCATCATAGCATTATGGAGGCTATGCATGAAGAAGTTTTATCCTTTTTTATGTGTCTGTTTGTGTGCGGCAGGATGTGCCACCTATCATACTCCAGTGAGGCCAGCCTCATCTGTTCCAGACACATCTGTTCCGGCCAAGCTCATTTTACCACCGATGCCAAACAATTTGCCTCCAACAGATTCCGCTCCAGTATCAGTTTCGCCTCAAAGCCATTTAAGTGAAGAGGTGTTGTCTCCCAATAGAACGGAGTTTCATAGGCTTTTACATAAGATTCAGCATAAAGTGGTAGCTTGTCTGAATACCCACTACGGAAGCAGCTATGTTTATAAAGGTTCTGGTTATGTAAAAGTACCTAATAAGCATATCTGTTGGAATCGATTGTCCTCTTGGGTTTCTGATCAAGAGAATAATTATTCAGGTGCTCAGCAGTCTTTTCTGCAAAAGACCGCAGACTGGATGCACGTGTGCTATAGACAGGGGAGTCATGTCTGCTTTCAAAGTACGTATACACAAAAGCTAAAAAAGTATAAGGAATATGCCCTATCTCATTAGCGATTATGGTAAGGTAATATAAGGTAAAAAAGTCAGGATATAGGAGAATATGATGCAATCACAGTTACTCAAAAACTCAGTCAATGCTACCTTTGCTTTTTCTTCAGTACAGGCTACACAGAGCAAGAGCATTTTATGCAGTATCGAAAATGGTGTGTTAGAGTCCCATTGCAAGGGTGATACCTTTGAGGTGGCTTACAAGTGTGACACTGAAGACCGTGAGGCTCAGTTGTCTCCTGTGTTGGTAGACGCTGCTGTACTTCAGAAGATTTCCAATGCTGTATCTGGTGATATTAGTGTCAGTCAGGAAGGTAGTACTGTAGAGATCAAGGGTGGACCTATTCATGCCAGTATTCAGGTCATGGCTGCTCCAGCAGATAAGGTGCAGGTAGACGTGGATTCTGATGCTGCTATTTCTATCAGTGTTTCAGAGCTTAAGAGCATTTGGTCCAATGCTGAGCGTGTAGCCTCTGAAGCGGCTGCCACCAGTGAAGCAGCTGATACTATTCTCTGGGAGGTTCGTGATAGGAAGCTCTTTTGGTATGTGTCTGATGGTCGAGTGGTGGCGTGGGAGCACGTCTGTGAAGAAGAGGTAGATACGGATAAGACTCTTAGTGGAGTAATCGCTTGTGATCACGTCAGAGCTGCGTTGAAGTCTATCGATAAGATTGCTTCGGATTATGTTCAGTTGAATCTGTGGGGAGATGATAAGGCTACCGGAATTTTGTGGTATGATGACATGACCCGTCGATTCCATCCCAACAAAGCCAAGTCTTACCTATACATTCGCATGAGCAACAAGAAGTGTAAGTACTTCAATGTTCATGGTATTTTGAAGAACAATGAGGATCGCAAGGATTGTGTGACGGTGCCCTTGAGTGCATTGAAGTCTTCTTTGAAGGTGATTGGCTCTTTGTCTGATGCCAAGAGTCATATTCAGGTGCATATTCATGACGACTCTATGACTCTCACCTCCCAAAGTAAGGGATGTGTCATTAGTGATACCTTGGGTATTCAGGGTAATGGTCGAGAGTATAAGTTGTATTTGGCCTATGGTGTTCTAGATCGTGCAGCGAGCATCTTCTCAGGAGGGAAGGATTCGGACATCCTTTTCTACGCAGGAGATGGTTCTTCTCCAGTGCAAATCAGTACGCCTAGTGACAGATTCATAGCTGCTGTGGTCAAGATGTGATGATTCACCACCTACAAGGTCATGTAAGCACTGTATATCCAGACTCTGTAGTTCTGGACTTACATGGCTTTGGGGTGTCGGTGTTATGTCCTCAAAGGTACTCTCAGACTTGGACTGAGAACGACGAAGTTCTTCTATACACACACTTACACTGGTCAGACTCCGGTCCTACTCTTATAGGGAGTCCATCAAAGTCTGATATAGCTTGGATAAGAAGTTTGTTGAAAATAGCAGGAGTGGGTGTCAAGTCGGCTCTAGCCTGTGTGCAGCGTTTCACTTTGGAAGAGTTCAAAGATATAATTCAAAAGCAGGACGTCGGTGCCTTATCTGCTATACCGGGTGTAGGCAAGAAGACTGCCAATAAGATTATTTTGGATATGAAGGGGCACTGGGACCACGAATCTGTAGTAACTCCCATTTATGTCAATGAAGACGCAAAAAAGGCTTTAATAGCCCTAGGTTTTTCCGCTCAAAAGGTACGCAATGCCATGAGTCGTTTGGAAAATCCTAGAGAGCTTACAGTAGAAGAAACTATCAAGAAGTGTCTTTCTATAATAAAAGAGGTATAATATATGCCATTGGATGAAGCATACTTGAACTTTACTTACATTCAAAAATCGCTATCTCAACTAGAGACTATATGGAAGGTTCCCATGCACGACTTTACTCTACTTCGTGATAAAAAAGATAATGTGTATCTGAGAAAGTTTGTGGAAAGTGATGGGGAAAGTGAGTTCTATATTCTTTTCAGAGTAGATGCCAAGCAGGTTATTGCTCTAACGCAGGGTAGCATGAGTGCCAAAGAAGCTTTTGAGCATTGTGTTACCGATTTATTTTATGTGCTAGCTATATCTACCAAGACAGGCTCTATGAGCATGGAGTTGGTAGATAAAGAAGACATAGAAGAGTTTATTTAGTACTCATTTTTCCAGCTTATGCATCCATAGATTATTACCACACCTATGTCCGCATGAAGAAAGCAGACAGACCTTACATCTGCCTACATTCTCCGTAGTATTACATACCCATAGGCATGTCAGGAGCTTCAGCTTCTACCATAGCGCCATTCGAAGGATCTATGCAGATAGTAGAGGCACCCTTTACTTTGAATCGATGGTTGCCATCTGGCGGAATAACGAAAGCTAGTCTAGCGTCTGGACATACACTTTCTGCCGAGAAATTACAACTGTCTTCGCCGTCAGTGAAGTATATAATGTTAATAATTTTCTTTTGCTCTTCACGCATCATTTTAGTGGCATCTTCTATGCACTCCTTAATCATGGTACCTCCTCTTCCTAGGAAGTTATAGGCATCCAAGTCATAAGGATCGATGGGTTCCATCTCTCCTCTCAGTACAGTGTCCGCAGACATAATGTACACTGGATGATTATACGAGGCACATTCTTCGGCAAATCCTTTTATTTCTGTAAGGAATCTAGCTAGCATGTGGTTACTGACCGAGCCTGATGTATCCACTAGTACTAAGGAAGCTGTATCATGCTGGAAGTTGACGAATGGGTTGGTGAATATGATGTCTCTTCCAGCTTGCAGACCTATGCTTTCCATGAAGTGGGCGTCATCTTGTACCGCGTTCCAGTCCTCCTGAATATCAGGCAGAGGACTCAGTTTGCCCACTCTACTCACCATCATATGAATCTCTTCGTCTAGAGCTTCCAGCCACTCTTCGCCCCAGCGTATGGATGGGTTACCCAGCGCCTTAATTCTCTGTGACATAGCTTCGGTCAAGAACTTGCCAGCTGCTCTACAGTCGCTGTTTCTAGCATCTTCAGCTGCTTGTCTGGCTACTTCATTAATGACACGATTCATACTTTCTCTATTGTACTTGGCTTCCTCCTCAGCGTCTTTGGGGAGTTTCAGCTTATCTGCTATTTCACCCAGCCCTGCTTTTTCTAGGGTGTCACGCATCTCGGTAGGACTCAGTACTGCGTCATCGGGCATACCATTCATACCGGGAGGTCCCTTCATGGGATTGCCACCGTTCTGATTGTTGGAGTTTTGCGTTCCTGATCCCTGTTGCTGGCTTCCTTGTCCATTGCCGTTCTGAGGCGTACTGCCTGAAGATCCTTGGCTGTTCTGCGGCTGTGATCCAGACCCACTTCCACCAGCACTAGACCCCTGTCCTCCGCTTCCAGGCTGTCCTTGAGGGTTTTTCTTTTTATTGGGGTTTTTATTCATTCTTTCTTGGTTTCTTTGAGCCTGAGCATATAAGTCATTCATGATTTCATACTCAGATTTACCCAAGTATTTTTCCAGATCCTGCTCACTCAATCCCATAGTGAACTGCTCTATGCCCATTTGTTTCTCTTCCAGACTCAGTTCTCCGGCAGTGAGTTTCTTCAGCTCTGGTCCTGGCTCGTAATTGAAGTCTTTCAATAGATTTTGTACGTTTACATTGACTGAGTACTCCATGGCCAGAGTATAGTAGCTCATGCGATCATTGACCATGGGAGCATTGAGTATGCTTCTCTTGGTGTGCTCAAACATGCAGTGCAGAACCTCATGCATAAGTACAGGCATAACTTCTAGATGTTTCTGGTTTTTATTGGCAACGTATTCTTTTTCTGTTTCTAGCATCTTTTTGAACAGATCCACGTTGAATAGTATGACGGACCCGTCTGTTACTGCAGTAGGAAACACCTTTTTCAGTGCTTCGTTATCGAATAGGTGTACAGGTATGAGTTCAGCCATGCGCCCCAACAAACCGAATCTTTTGGTAATCATGCCATCTGAAGTAGTATAAGAGGCCGTCAGTATCTCCAAGTATGCATGAAACTTCTTCAGCAGCTCCTTATTTTCATCAGTTAAACTCAAGAGTCGCACTTCCGACTTCATCTGCTGGAAAGCGCTCTTTTGGGCTTGGTGATAGTTGGGGTTGCTGGATACCGACTGCTCTGCTTCACTCATAGTATATTCTCCTTCTTTTATATTATACACTCATACTCATATCACAGTCAACCTGAACTTCATACTGTCTGGCAGTCCACTGAGATATCCATTGTAGTCGCTCTTGATCGCCCATTTGTTTCCACTGTTCCTTATTGTTGTTTTGCACGATAGAGTCTATTATAGGGAAGAACTCTTCATGCACTTGCTGCTGGCCACTTTTCTTTTTGAATGCCTCTGGGTCTTGGAACATGCTGTCTACCTTTTCATCGTTCATTCTGGCGATAAACTTGTGGTATAGGTACCAAGGACTCTTGACCTTGCATATGAACTCCCCAGTATCAGCTTCTCGCAACATGTATCCCTCGCCAGTGCTTTTCTGCGCCAGTTCCAATGCTTCATGCATAGATGTCTCCATGTGCGCTGGCCGCTTCCATGAGAATCTTTGGGCTATGTTATCCAGATCTTTTTCTGCGTAACACTTAGCTTCCCACGATGTATCACGAGCGCCTATGAGCCAAGCACCATACTGTTCCTCCGAGTAAGGTATGATGTGTGGATCTTTAGGACTAATAATCTCAAACATGAATGTGGTATCGGGATAATTATAGCACATTTTATATACTTTCCCCATTCCTTCCTGATTCAAAACCTCTTTAGCCAAGTCTACGAACTCGGATTCGAAGCTACCTGTAGTAGTTACCAGAAGCCCGTTTTCCTGATAAGGATGTAATCTCACGCAGGCCAAGAATCCATTCATCTTTTCTACAGCTACGACTTTCTGCTGAGAAGGCACGGATAGTCCGGTCTTTTCTTCACCATAGTTGAAAACTTTATCGAATGGGTGTTGTACTATATTGCCCCACTTATCCAACACCAATCCTCTGGTTTTGGTTAAAAGTGGACTTTTCTTCCATAAAGACTTGAAGAATGCTTTGGCTGAGTATTTATATATGCTCAGTCCATAATGCTTATCATCTTTTCTTTTTACCCACTTTTTCTCTTCCAAATCTTTAAGATCTCTTTTCAGCATTTTTCTTTTCCTATCTATTATATTAAAGTCGAATGATGTTGGCACTTCTACCAGATTTTTCTGAAAAGCATCTTTATTGGCTCCATCTTTTATGAAAGAGTCTATGGGCAACCCCAACATTCTTATGCCAAAAGCTTGTCCGTCTTCCAAAGAGAAGCAAGCATCATTCTTGAAGTAAGTGGGCACATGACCGTGGATAAGTTTGTACTGGTTTCTGTTTTTACTTTGCTTCTTTTTCCACAGATTGAAGTATTTATACTCGGTGAGCTTTTCTATGGGCCAGTTTACCTCATCGTTGGCTTTTTTGAAAGCACGTTGTGATCCATATAGCATTTCTCCTGCGGTAGTGAGGTCAGGATGGTAGTAGTCTAGATTTCCGTGACAGAATGCTATTTTCTTGGACTCTATAGTGTAGTGCAATGGCAGGCTCTTCATGAAGTCTATGTACTCTTGTGCCAACGACCTAGGAAGTCTTAGCATGTCATAGAATGTCTGCAGATTGCTGCCCTGTATCTCAGGGACTTCTCCGCTGCTCTGAAACTGCTCCCACATATGTATCATCTTTTTTTCGTGATTACCCATTA
>ERZ1669247.285-NODE-285-length-19192-cov-3.829440_pt1 | contig 19192 bp, 15 predicted proteins | sample MGYA00579297_ERZ1669247 | MGnify/ENA primary metagenome ERZ1669247 (study PRJEB41166, sample SAMN08046056) | hot springs metagenome | biome: hot spring; feature: acid hot spring; material: thermophilic sediment; isolation source: thermophilic sediment from acid...
GAAGATCCAGCTGGATGTCCGGCCCCTGCCGCTCGACAAAATCCGCTAGCCAGTGCGGCAGATCCAGCACCTGACTCGGTTCTTCCTGACCACTGCGGGCATAGTCCAGGAACTGGCGCAGGATCTCATCCATCTCCCGCAGATTGGCGATGAGCTCTTCCCGTACTTCGGTATTCGGGGGCAAAAATTCCAGGAGCATGCGCATCCGCGTCAGGGGAGTGCGCAGATCGTGGGACACCCCCAGCAGGACCATCTCCCGCTCCTTCCAGAGCTGGTGGACGTCGCGCAGAGCCTGATTCAGTTTCTCGGCCAGGCGCTGGACATCGGCGGGCCCGGCCACGGGTAGTTCCGGCAGGGTCTCGGTGGTGCGGGCATCCGCCACGCCGGCAATGATGCGGCTCAAGGGACGCGTCAACTGGCGGACGATGAGGAAGGTGCCGAGCAGGGACAGGAGAAGAATGGCACTGAGCTTGAACCACTGCGGCGATGGTCCGGCGGGCCTGGGCAAGGGCATGGCGATGGCGTGCGCGCTGGTGGGGCTTGCCCGTAACCAGAGGATATCGTGGCGACGGTCGAGACGGATCTCGGCTTCGGGCCAGCCGAGTCCGTGCAGGATCTGCAGGGCGCTCTGCAGGGGTGCCGGAAGCTTGCGGCTGCCGCTCATGGCGCTGGCCGGGCGCCAGTCCATGCCTTGACGGGCCAAGGTGGGAGCCAGCTCGGCCCGCGCCGCCGGCCCCAGGGATTCGCTCAAGGCGAGGATCTGCGCCCAGTTCTGGGCGGGAAACTGGGCCCGCCGCTCGGCCTGATAGACGTTGAAATACCAGTATATCGCGAGCTGGCTGGCGAGTAGCAGAGCACCCACCAGCAGAAAAATCCGGGCAAAGAGCGTGTCGCTCCAGAAACGGGGACGCATCAGCGGACCGGGGTCGCGCGGTCCTCGCCGGGGACGAAGACGTAACCGCGTCCCCAGACGGTCTGTAGATAGCACGGGGCGGACGGATCGTCCTCGATCAATCGGCGCAGACGCGAGATGAAGACATCGACACCGCGCGCTCCCGGGACCTCGTCGCCGGCGCGGATCATCTGGATCAGCCGATCGCGCGACAGGGTCTGCCAAGGGTGACTGGCGAGGGCGTGGAGGAGAGAGAATTCGGTTTCGGTCAGAGCGATACGTTCGTCACCCCGCCACAGGCTGCGGGTATCGAGGGCGAGACGGAACGGTCCGAAATGAATGGCGCCGGGGCTTGGTCTGGCCATGTCCGGCTCCTGACTGCGGCGCAGGACGGCGCGCATGCGGGCCACCAGCTCTTCGGGCTCGAAAGGTTTGGCTAGATAGTCGTCAGCGCCCAGGGACAGACCCTGGACGCGATCGTCCAGATCGCCGCGGGCCGTCAACATGATGATGGGCAGCTGCGGCTCTTGCCGGCGCAGACGTGCGCAGGCCTCGAAGCCGTCTTCTCCCGGCATCATCACGTCCAACAGGAGCAGGTCAAAGAACTCCCGCTCCAGCATACGGTCCATCAGCGCCGTGGAGGCGACGCCACAGACGCTGAAATCCTGCATCTCCAGGTAGCGCAGCAGAATGCTGCGCAGCTTGGGGTCGTCGTCCACCAGCAGGACGCGGGCCTTGGCCATCAGGGCCGCTTCCAGCCCGGATGACCCATGTCCTTCTGCCGTTTTTCCATGTCGGCATAGATCTGGGTGACCCTCTGCCACTGCTCCCGGGTCAGCAGCTTGTGGACGAACTCCACCTGGGCGATCCCTTCCTGCAGCATTTCGGCATGGTCCTTCAGCACCTGATCTTCCAGAGGCTTGAGGGTGGCCGCCGGCGCATTGTCCAGAAGCGCCTTGCGCAGGGCAAGGTTGTGCGCACGCCATTCGGGCCAACGTCCGCGCATCTTCTCTTCGGCTTCTTTGCGCCAGTTCTGCAGTTCCTTGTCCTGGGCCGGGGTGAGCTTGAGCTCTACCGCGTGCCTCCAGACGATGGGTAAGAGCATGGGGACGGGTGCATTGGCCATCTTGGCCATGGGGCCCATGTGTGGGCCCATGCCCTGCATGGGACCGTGACCGGCCATGGGACCGGCACCCATGGGGGCCGCAGGCATGACGTTATTACCGCCCATCATGCCGGTATCGGCGGCAAAGGCTACGGGGGCACTCAGAAGCAGACCGGTGGCAAGGATGCGTACAGCAGGCTGGAAAATTTTCATGGCATTCTCCTGAATCAGGGGAAGGGACTCCTTCCCGTGTTCTCAAGATAGCCCTGTCTTCAGATACCTGCCAGGACCAAACTATCAAGGCTTGTAAAAAACACTTCACATCCCGCAACAATTCCAAGCGGATCCAGCGCTTCCTTCGGCGGCGCATTTGCCCGAGAATGCTGGCAATAGCCGGTGTGGAGATGGAGCGTGAAACCTGGTCGATGGTCCTCTCTTGGTCTCGTCCTGACCCTCGTGCCGGTGAGCTCCATGGCGATGGGCGGTGGCCTCGTGACCGATCCATTCTCCACGCTGCACGGGTTACCGTCCGCCCCGGGCGTGCTTTGGCAGGGGGAGACGCAGCTGCCGCCCTTGCCCAAGGTACCTCCGGCAGCGGCAGATTGGGCCGGACGTGACTGGACACTGGCAGAGCTCACGGCCTATGCCCTAGGCCACAACCCACAGACGGCCGCCGCATGGAACGGCTTGCGTGCGCAGGCCGCGGCGCTGGGAGTGGCAGAGAGCGCCTGGCTGCCGACCCTGACCCTGAGCACTCCCATCAGCCGCCGCCAGGCGGTATCCACGGCGGGCTTCAGTGTGCCGGTCCGCAACAGCGTCAGTCCCAACCTGACCCTGTCCTACACCCTGTGGGACTTCGGCCTGCGTCGGGCCAAGGTGGATGCGGCCCGGGCGCAGGAGTGGGTGGCGGGTTTCACCCAGAACCAGAGCATCCAGGCCGTCGCCTTCAGCGTTGCCCAGGCCTACTACCAAGTACTGGGCGATCGCGCCCTGCTCCTGGCCGATCGTCAGACCGTGGCGGAACAGGAAAAGAATCTGGAAGCGGCGGAACTGCTGCACCGTGCCGGGCGGGCCACCATCGGTGCTCTCTACCAGGCACGCGCTGCCCTGGCCCAGGCGCGTTCCACCCTGGCGGCGCAGGAGCAGACCCTGCGCGCGAGTCAGGGGGCACTGGCGGCGGCGCTGGGGCTTGCGCCATCCACCGCCATCGGTCTTGCTGACCTGCGCCTGGAAGCGCCGCCACCGCCGGGGCTTGCCGAGGCGGCGGAAACGCTGATGCAGGCCGCCGAAAAGGCCAACCCCGCCCTGCAGGAATCCCGTGCTCAGCTGGCGGTGGCCGAGGCCAATGTACGCAGCACCCGAGCCGCCGGGCTGCCCAGTCTGGCGGCGTCCGGTAACTACGGCCAGATCCGGCAGGCCCAGGCGCAGGCCGACCAGGCTGCCGCCCAGCTACGCCAGAGCCAGAGCACCACGCTGGCACAGGTCTGGCAGGATTATCACAACTTCCAGGGTGCGCTGGCTTCTTATCCCGGTGCGCGCAGCAGTCTGGAAAATGCCGAGAAGGCCCTGGAAGTGGTGCGAGCGCAATACCGGGTGGGGCAGGCCACCATCCAGGACGTGCTGCTGGCCGAGTCCTCGCTGGCGCAGGCCCGCTACACCCTCATCCAGAAACTGGTCTCCAGTTACGTTGCTTTGGCCCAGCTCAGTCAGGCCGTCGGCATGCCCTTGGGAGAAGCGCAGCCATGAGTTCGTCCCGTCTTTGCTTGCAGGGCGCGCTGGCCCTCTTTCTCGCCCTTGCGCTCAGCGCCTGTCAGAAAGCTCCGCACGGCGCGCCACCGCCTCTGAGTGTCGAACTGGTGCAGGTCAAGACACAGGACGCGGTAGAGTACCGTGCTTTCCTGGCCACCGTAACGCCTCTACAGACCGTGACCCTGGTGCCGCAGACCAGCGGTATCCTGCAGACCCAGAGCTTCGTGCAGGGTGGCAAGGTCGAGCGTGGCCAGGTGCTGTTCCGGATCGACCCGGCCCAGGCGCAGGCGAGTGTGGCCCAGGCCGCGGCCAAACTGGCAGCGGACGAGGCCACGGCACGCTATCAGGGGCGCCTGGTGGAACAGGACGCACCCCTGGTGGCCAAGGATTTCATCACGCGCCAGAGTTATGAGCAGGCGGTATCCCAGGCACAAGCGGCGCGTGCTGCGGTGCAGGCCGACCGGGCAGCGCTGAGGCAGGCGCAATTGAACCTCGGCTATACGGTCATCCGCGCCCCTATCGCCGGTACCATCGGCATGGCTTTGGTCAAGCCGGGCAATGTGGTCACGGCCAATCAGACCCAGTTGGCCGTCATCAATCAGGTCCACCCCATCGCCATCGATTTCCAGATTCCTCAGGGTCTGCTGGCGGCTGCCCGGACGGCTCAGAGGGACGCTCTACCTCTGCCTGTCGTCGATGAAAAAACCGGTGCGTCCCTTGCCACGGCCCATCTGCGGGTGGTGGACAACGGTGTCCAGGCGGCGACGGCTACCGTCCGCCTGCAGGCCGAGGCGGACAACGACAACGACGCCCTCTGGCCGGGGCAATACGTGGAGATACGTTTGCCAGTGCGGCGGGTGCCGGATGCTCAGACCCTGCCCACGGGCGCCGTGCAGCAGGGCCAGTCCGGGAACTTCGTCTACCTCGCCCCAGGCGGGACAGTACGGGTGCAGAAGGTCGAACTGCTCTGGGAGGACGGACCGCTGGCCGTGATCCGCGGCCTGCCCGCCCGGAGCGCGGTGGTCTATCCCGTGCCGGCCCGCATCTACCCCGGCGCCAAGGTGCTGCTGCCGGGGGCGTCTGCCTCGGACCGCGCCGACGGTCACCGCAGCGGCGGCTCGGGCCATGAGGGACGCCGACCGTGAATATCTCCGCCCTCTTCATCCGCCGCCGGGTGCTGACCATCGTCCTCACGCTGGGGCTCGTGGTCTACGGAGTCTTTGCTTTCCTGCGTCTGCCAGTGGCGCTGCTGCCCAGCGTCGATTTTCCGACGGTGGTGGTGGCGGCGGCCTTGCCGGGGGCCAGCCCGGAGACCATGGCCAGTAGTGTGGCAACGCCGCTGGAGAAGCAGTTCTCCGCCATTCCCGGGCTCGCCTCCATGAGCTCCACCAGCAGTCAGGGCTCGTCCCGGATCATTCTGCAGTTTGACCTCAGCCAGAATATCGATGTCGCCACCCAGAATGTCCAGAATGCCGTTACCCAGGCCGCGCACCTGCTTCCGCCCGGTCTGCCCAGTCTACCGCTGGTGCGCCAGATCAATCCCTCGGCGGCGCCCATCGAGTTCATCGCCCTGTCGGCTCCGGACATGCCCATCTATACGCTCAACCGCTACGCGGTGGATCGCATCGTTCCGGCCCTGTCGGGAATCCCGGGGGTTGCCCAGGTACAGGTCTTCGGGGAGCAGAACTATGCCGTACGCATCCACGCCAACCCCTTCTCCATGGCGGCCCGCGGCATCTCCCTGCAGACTCTGAGTCAGGCCATCGCCAGTCACAACGTCAATCTGCCCCAGGGGACTCTGCTGGGGAGCGCGCGCAACTACGCCGTCCATGTTCATGGACAGCTGCACGATGCCCAGGCCTTCCGCGAGATGCCGGTGCTCCAGAGCGAGGGCACGGTCATCCCCCTGGCGGATGTGGCCACGGTCAGCAATGGCGTGGACAACGATCAGATAGCCAGCTGGCTTGGACCGCAACGTGCTCTGATTCTGGCCGTGGTACGCCAGCCCAACGCCGATACCGTCGCCATCTCCCGCGCCATCGCGAAGCGTCTGCCGGACCTGGCCGCGAGCCTGCCCGGCGGGGCGCGGATGCAGGTAATCTATGACAAGGCCGACTACATCCGCTCGGCCGTCCGTGAGACGGAGGTCACCCTGCTGCTCGCTTCGTTGCTGGTGGCGGGGGTGCTGTGGCTCTTTCTGCGCCGCGGCAGCCCCACCCTTATCGGAGCCTTGGCCATCCCCACCTCTATCCTCGGCACCTTTGCGGTGATGTCCCTGTTGGGCTACACCCTCAATACCCTGACGCTCCTGGCCCTCACCTTGGCGGTGGGTTTCGTGGTGGACGACGCGGTGGTCATGCTCGAGAACATCGCCCGCCACGAGGAAATGGGTGAGGAGCCAGAAACGGCTGCCCTACGCGGTAGCGCTGAGATCGGCTTTACCGTACTGTCCATGACCCTGTCCCTGGCCGTGGTCTTCCTACCTTTCCTGCTCATGGGCGGCATCGTCGGACGGCTGTTTCGGGAGTTCGGGGTAACCATCGCCGTGGTCATTCTGCTCTCGGGCCTGGTCTCATTGACCTTGACACCCATGCTCTGCGCCCGCTACCTGCGGGTCAAGCACGCCGAGGCCAGCGCCTTTGAGCGCTGGTTTCTGCGCCTGCGCGACCGCTACGGACGCAGCCTGCGCTGGACCTTGGCGCACCGAGGATGGGTCTACGGCGTGGCCGGCCTGTCCTTCATCGCCATGATCGGGCTCTTCGTGATCCTGCCCAAGGGTTTCATCCCCAGCGACGACAGCGGCATGGTCATGGGCAATCTGCAGTATCCCGAAGGCATCTCCTTCACGGAGCTTGGCCGCCAGCAGCAGGCCATCGCCGCCGTGGTGGCAAGGAATCCGGCTGTGGAGTCGGTACTCTCCAGTGCCGGTCAGGGCGCCGGGGCCTTCGGCTCGGCCAATACCGGGCGTCTCATCATCCGTCTGAAGCCCCAGGGCCAGCGTCCGGCCGGCGCGACGGTGGTCCAGCAGCTGCGGCGTAGTGTCGAGGGTTTTCGCGGGGTGCAGGTGAGTTTCATGATGCCGCCGGCCATACAGATGGGACCCATAGCCTCGCAGTCCAGCTATCAGTATGTTCTGCAGAGCGAGGACCAAAGCAGTCTCGACGCTGTTGTACCGAAGTTTGTGGAGGCGCTGCGGGCGACACCGGGTTTCCAGTCGGTGACGAGCGACCTGCAGCTGGCCAATCCGCAGGTGGATGTGCAGATTCTGCAAAAGCGCGCCCAGGCCTTGGGGGTGACGCCCCAGGTCATCGAGCAGGCCCTGAATTTTGCCTTCGGGGGCACTCAGGTGGGCACCATCTACGCCGCTACCAACCAGTATCAGGTCATTCTCGATCTGGCCAGGCGTTTTCAGCAGAATCTCTCGGCGCTCGACAACATCCTGCTGCCGGGTACTGGCGGCCTGGTTCCTCTCAGCTCCGTCACCCAGTCCCGCTATGGCGTGGGTCCCCTGAGCATCAGCCACTACAATGGCATCCCGAGTGTGACGGTGTCCTACAATCTGGCTCCGGGCGTAGCGCTCGGTTCGGCCAGTGCCAGAATCCAGAAGCTTTCGGCACAGATCCTGCCGGCCGACGTCCAGGGCACTGCGGGCGGCACGGCGGCGGCTTTTCAGCAATCCAGCGGCGGCCTGCCGCTGCTTTTGCTGGCGACGGTGGCCCTGATCTACGCCATCCTTGCCATCCTCTACGAGGATTTCCTGCATCCCCTGACGATCCTCACGGCACTGCCCCTGGCCGGCTTCGGCGCCCTGCTGGCCCTCTGGATCTTCGGTAAGGAGCTGGATCTCTTCAGTTTCGTCGGGATCATCATGCTGGTGGGCCTGGTCAAGAAAAACGGCATCATCATGGTGGACTTCGCCTTGCACCGGCGGCGTGCCGGCGACGATCCCGTCACCGCCATGGTCGATGCCTGCATCACCCGTTTTCGTCCCATCATGATGACCAATCTTGCTGCAGTTCTGGGGATCCTGCCCATCGCCATCGGTTTTGGCGCCGGTGCCGAGTCGCGCGTGCCCCTGGGGGTGGCCGTGGCGGGCGGTATTATCGTATCCCAGTTCCTGACCCTGTACGTGACACCGGCCTTTTACGTGCTCCTGGAAAATCTCCGAGGTCCCCGGCGGGCCGCGCAGGCTGCCATCGTGCCCGGCAGCTGACGCAGCAGACCCCGCCAAGCTGTGCTATAAACCTGTGGGGCTGGTGGCGGGAGGAGTGGGGTATGATGCGCAGGTGGCTTTTTTCCGGATTGACTATCCTTGGCCTGGGCGGCTGTGCCAGCAATGCCATGATGCCGCCGTCTCCGGCGGGTGTTGCAGGAACGGCGGAGGCGCGCTCGCAGGCGGCCGCGCGGGCGGCACAGGAAGCACAACAGAAGCTGGCCGCGACGGCCGTTCAGCGCCGTGCCGCCGAGGGACAGTTCTGTACTTCTTGGCGCCGGGCTCTGGAACTCGCCCGCCGCGACGCCATCGGCTGCGCCCGCATGGAGGCAGACCAGCAGGCGGCCTGCTGGACGGCGGTCTCGCAATGGGCAGGCGAAGAGAGCCGATATTTTTCGGCACTGGAAACCCTTTTCGGCGCGGGCCCCTATGCCAATTCTGCGCGAAAGGCCGGCGAGTTCTTCGATCTCACGCAGAGCTGGGCCAGCAGCTGCGGCAACAGCCTTGCGGACTGCACGGCCGCTTCCCAGCGGGCTACCATGGATCAACGCAAGGACGAGGTGAATCGTTTCTGCCACTGAACGCCGCAACTCGGACAAGGAGCAGCCGGTGACTGGATTTATTCAAGATTTCAAGACCTTTCTGCAGCGTGGCAATGTCATCGACCTAGCCGTGGCCTTTGTCATAGGTGCTGCTTTTTCGACCGTGGTCAACTCCATGGTGACCAACATTCTGATGCCTCCTTTGGGTCTGCTGCTGGGCAAGGTGGACTTCAGCAATCTCTATCTCACCTTGCACGCGGGCAGCGTCCCCGGTCCCTACCCTACCCTCGCAGCGGCGCAGAAGGCGGGGGCGGTCACCCTGAACTATGGTCTTTTCATCAATGCGGTGGTGGGCTTCATCATCATCGCCCTTTTCATCTTCAGCCTGGTGCGCCTCATCAATCGCCTCTATCCCCAGCCCGCAGCACCGGTGGCCAGCAAGGACTGCCCCTTCTGTGCCAGTAGCATCCCCCTGGCAGCCCTGCGCTGCCCCCACTGCACCTCGGATCTGCGGGTTGAATAGATTGCTCCGTGTGGCCGGGGATCGGCACGCCGGGCGGTTCGTACCGGGCTCGGCGCCCTAGGTCGCATCCCTTGCTCATGGCTTCCTGGTGGTGGCTCGCCCTGAGTGCTGCACTGACGGCAGGGCTTCTCGTGGTCGTCTGGCAGTGGCGACAAGTGCGTCGTGATGGGGATGCCCTGCGCCTGCAGAGGGATCAGCTCAACGCCGAGCTCGAGCGCCAGCGCGCCCAGGATGCCCGACAGCAGGAGCGTATCGTGCAGTTGGAGCGCGAACTGCACGCCGAAGCACTGGCCGCGGCGGAGCTGCGAGCGGAGAATCGGCAGTTGGCAGAGCTGCGACGGGAGCAGGAAAAGCTCCGGCAGGATCTGGAGGCCAGCCGTCAGGATGTCGGCCACCGCGACCGTCGCCTGGCCGAGCTGGAGGAGCGCCTTCTGCAAGAGCGGCGCCAGGCCGAGGCTCGGGTTGCCAGTCTGGAGGAGGCGCGTGAGCATTTCCGGCAGCTTTTCGAAGCCCTGTCGGCAGAGGCCCTGCGCCGCAACAGTCAGTCCTTCCTGACCCTGGCTCAGGAGAAACTGGCGGGCTTTCAGGAAAGTGCCCGGGGCGATTGGGAAAAGCGGCAGGCCGGTCTGCAGCAGCTGGTTCAACCCATCCAGGAGTCTCTGGGCAAGGTGGGTGAGCGCCTGGACATGCTGGAGCGGGCTCGTATCGACGCCTACAGCAGTCTCAATGAGCAGTTGCGGGCATTGGTGCAGGATCACCTGCCGCGCCTGCATCAGGAGACCGCCAGTCTGGTCAAGGCGCTGCGGCAGCCGGCGGCGCGCGGGCGCTGGGGCGAGTTGCAGCTGCGCCGGGTAGTGGAGATGGCGGGGATGCTCTCGCACTGCGACTTCGTGGAGCAGGAGAGCCTCGCCGGCACCGGGGACAGTGGGGTTCAGCGCCCCGATCTCATCGTCCGACTGCCCGGCGGCAAGCAGATTGCGGTGGACGCCAAGGCCCCCCTCAATGCCTATCTTCAGGCTGTGGAGGCCGCGGAAGAGGGAGACAAGGCGCTCTGGCTTCGGAAACATGCGGCGGAGCTCAAGACCCACATGGGCCAGTTGGCCAAGAAGGTCTACTGGGAGCGGCTGGTACCGACGCCCGAATTCGTGGTGCTGTTCCTGCCCGGTGAGGATCTGTTCAGCGCCGCGCTGCAGGCAGATCCGGGGCTCATCGAGTATGGCGTGGAGCAGAAGGTCATCGTCGCCACGCCCACCACCCTCATCGCCTTGCTGCGTGCCGTGGCGTACGGTTGGCGCCAGGAGTCCTTGGCGGAAAACGCCCAGGCCATCAGTGCGCTGGGCAAGGAGCTCTACGATCGACTGGCCACCTTGGCGGAGCACTGGGCGCGGGTCGGTAAAGGCCTCGGGCAGGCTGTGCAGGCCTATAACAAGGCGACGGGCTCGCTGGAGAGCCGTGTGCTGGTCACAGCACGCCGCTTTCGCGACCTACAGGCCAGCGAAGCGGGGAAGGATCTGGAGATTCTGGAGCCGGTGGACAGCATTCCGCGGCACCCGCCGCAGGGGCTGGGCGAAGCTCCACCGGAAGACCATGGCGAGCGGTGATCGGACTCGTCACCGCCCTAGCGCGATGCCGTGCCGCTGCGTTGGGAGAGAGCCAGGGGCAGGCTGAAGGTGACCCTTTCCTCGACACCGTGGGTTTCCACCGGCACACCCGCACCCCACTCCTTCAGGGTATCGATGATTTCCTGAACCAGACTCTCGGGGGCGGAGGCGCCCGCACTGATGCCGATACGTTCCACCCCCGTAAACCAGTCCCGCCGCAGTTGGCTGGCATCCTCGATGAGATGGGTGGCGGTACCCAGGCGTACCCCCAGCTCTGCCAGGCGGCTGGAATTGGAGCTGTTGGGCGCACCCACCACCAGAAGGATATCGACGTCGGGTACCAGCCGCTTGACGGCATCCTGACGGTTCTGAGTGGCGTAGCAGATGTCGTCCTTCTTGGGCCCTTCTATGGCCGGAAAGCGCTCGCGCAGAGCCTGGATGACCTCGGCCGTGTCATCCATGCTGAGGGTGGTCTGGGTGATGTAAGCCAGGCGCTCGGGATTGCGGGGGGACAGCGCGGCGACGTCGCGGACGTTGGAGACGAGATACATCATACCCTCCTCCACCTGACCCATGGTGCCCTCTACCTCTGGATGCCCGGCGTGGCCGATGAGCACCATCTCCATGCCCTCGCGGCTGTACTTCTTGACTTCCATGTGCACCTTGGTGACCAGCGGGCAGGTGGCGTCGAACACCGTCAGGCCCCGCTCCTGCGCCCGCCGACGCACCGAGATGGGGACGCCATGGGCACTGAAGATGACCGTGGCGCCGTCGGGGACCTCGTCCAGCTCCTCCACGAAGATCGCGCCTCGCTCGCGCAGATCGTCCACCACGTGGCGGTTGTGGACGACTTCGTGGCGCACATAGATGGGGGCGCCATAAAGATCCAGGGCGCGCTCGACGATCTGGATGGCGCGATTGACCCCGGCACAGAAACCGCGCGGATTGGCAAGCAGTATGTCCATGGTGGCAAGCTCCCGAAAATAAAGGCGATGGTCACCCGCAGACGGGCCCCTGTCAACCGCCGAGGTCGCCGCAGAAGCCCTGCGCCAGGGTCAGGGCGGTGATGGCCGCCGTCTCGGCGCGCAGGATGCGCGGACCCAGCTGCGCGCCCACGAAGCCCAGGGACTCTGCCCGCTCCAGTTCTGCGGGGTGCAGGCCTCCTTCGGGGCCGCAGAGCAGCACGATGCTGGCGCAACCGGGACGCGCCGCGAGGATGCTGCCGAGTCTCTTGCTATAGCCTGGATCGCAAACCACGGCCAGTTGCGCGGCGGGCGCCTCCAGTTCGGACAAGGCGCGGGCTGGCAGCAGTTGAGGAATGCGGGTGGCGCTGCTTTGTTCGCAGGCGGCTATCAGGATTTCCCGCCAGCGCTCCTGGCGCCGGGCTGCCTGGGCCTCGCGCAGAGGGACCAGGCTGTGGCGGCAGACCACGGGCTGTATGGCGTGGACGCCCAGCTCCGTCGCCTTCTGCAGGGCCCAGTCCCAGCGCTCTGCTCGGATCAGGGGAAGCCACAGGCAGCAGTGCAGCGGTGAAGCGGTGTCCCGCTGGCGTGCCTGCCCCACGGCCAGCAGTGCCTGTTTGCCCTGGGCTCCCACCAGTTCGGCGGGATAGTCGCGGCCATCCCCGGTGAAAAGCGTCAGTTCCTGTCCCGGTCGGGCACGCAGGACGCGCAGCAGGTGGTGACTGGGCTCTGCCGGGAGCAGCCAGTGGCTGTCTTCGCTGGGAGTCTCGGCGCTGTATAGGTGGATTCGGGGCATGTCCGGCGCAAAGGCTTGAAGGAAGGGCGATGAGGCTGCACGATACCATGAGCCATGGGCGGACCGAAGAGAAGGTGCCAGCGAACGATGTTTACCAGTTCCGAAAGCGATATGGCCTGGATCGGCGGAATCCTGCGCCAGGCGGCAGAGCGCTTCATCCTGCCCCGCTTTCACGAGGTGGTGTGCAGCCGCAAGCCCGATGGCAGCGTGGTAACCTCTGCCGATCTCGATAGTCAGGACTTTCTGCAGGCGATGCTGGCATCGCGCTACCCAGAGTTGCCCTTGCTGGGTGAGGAGATGACCCGCCCGCAGCAGGAGCGGCTGCTGGCCCGGGACGTGCCCCTGTGGTGCCTCGACCCGCTGGACGGTACCAGCAACTTCGCCGCCGGTGTACCCATCTTCGGGATCTCCCTCGCCTTATTGCAGGGTGGGCAGGCCATTGCCGGCTGGGTCTACGACCCGATCCGGGACGAACTCTTCACGGCTCGCGCCGGCCACGGCGCCACCCTCAACGGTCAGGCCCTGATGCCGCGGGAAGCGCCAAGTCTGGACAAAGCCGTGGGGGTGGTGGACTACAAGCGTCTGACTCGGGCATTGTCCCTGCGGCTCATCGACGAGCGCCCCTTTCACAGCCAGCGGAATTTCGGCAGTTCTGTCCTGGAGTGGTGCTGGCTCGCCGCCGGACGCTACCATTTCTACCTCCACGGTGGTCAACAGCTCTGGGATCGGGCGGCGGGGGCGCTGATCCTGACGGAAACCGGCGGCAGCCTCAGCACCCTCGTCGGAGCCCCCCTGCCCGTGGCGGATCTGGCCTGTAGCTCGGTACTGGCAACCCTGGACCCACTCCTGCATGCCGCTTGGCGGCGTTGGCTCGGTGATGACCGTCCCGCCCCGTGCGCCGAGTTCCCAAAAAGGGAACATTGATTTATGCTGAATGCCTATTGTCTCCCATGCGCTACCAGGAATCGCTAATTTATGGCCACCATCCGTAATCTCGCCCTTTCCCTTTTGCCCGTCACCGAGAGCGCGGCCCGCGCCGCAAGCGCCTGGATCGGCCGAGGTGAAAAAGAGCAGGGCGATGGGGCGGCGGTGGATGCCATGCGCGCCGCCCTGAGCGAGGTGCCCATGCGCGGTCTGGTGGTCATCGGCGAGGGCGAGAAGGACGAAGCGCCCATGCTCTACAACGGCGAGAGCGTCGGCTCGGGCAGTGGTCCGGAGGTGGAGATAGCGGTGGACCCGGTGGAGGGCACGACCTTCATGGCCGGCGGTATGCCGGGCTCCATCTGCGTGCTGGCCGCCGCACCCAAAGGGGCGATGTTCCGGCCCGGTCCTGCCTTCTACATGGATAAGCTGGTCGTGCCGGCCCCGGCGCGCGGTAAGATCGATCCCGCCGCACCCATGGCCGACAAGCTGGCGGCTCTGGCTCGGGCCCTGGGCAAGGAGGTGCGCGAGCTGCGTATTTTCGTCCTCAAGAAGCCGCGGCACGAGGGGATGATCCGCGAGATCCAGGCAGCCGGCGCCGCCGTGCGTCTGCAGACCGACGGCGATGTGAGCGGCGGCATCATGGCGGCGCTGGGTGTCAAGGTGGACGCCATGATGGGTATCGGTGGTACGCCCGAGGGGGTCATCAGCGCCTGTGCCGCTCGCGCCATGGGGGCAGATATGTTCGGTTGCCTCGCGCCGCAGAAGCCGGGGGAGGCCGAGGCCATCGCCGCTGCCGGCCTCAAGGCCGGGCAATGGTTGGGCCTTAACGATCTGGTAGCCAGCGACGATGTACTTTTCGTGGCCACCGGCCTCACCTCTGGCGATATCCTCGACGGCGTATCCCGGTCCCACTACTTCGTCGAGAGCGAGAGTCTGGTCATCTCCGGCCACGACGGCATTCTTCGTCGCGTGCGCACGCATCAGCGGGTGGACGCCTGAATCTTTGACTGCAACCCCGGCGGTGCGCCCGTCGCCGCCCTTGTAAGGAGCTTTTTATGACCGTCACGCGCAGCGATCTCGCCAACGCCATCCGTGTCCTCAGCATGGACGCCATCGAGAAGGCCAAGTCCGGCCATCCGGGCATGCCCATGGGCATGGCGGACATCGCCGAGGTGCTCTGGAACGATTTTCTGGTGCACAATCCCGCCGATCCGCATTGGCCTAACCGCGATCGCTTCCTGCTGTCCAACGGCCACGGTTCCATGCTGCAGTACGCCCTGCTGCATCTTTCGGGCTACGAGCTCAGCATCGATGACCTTAAGCAGTTCCGCCAGTGGCACAGCAAGACGCCGGGGCACCCCGAGTACCGTGATACTCCGGGGGTCGAGACCACCACGGGCCCTCTGGGGCAGGGTCTCGCCAACGGGGTCGGCATGGCCCTGGCGGAGCAGATTCTGGGCAAGCATTTCAATCGCCCGGATCACGAGATCATCAACCACTACACCTACGTCTTTCTGGGCGACGGCTGTCTCATGGAGGGTATCTCCCATGAGGCCTGCTCCCTGGCCGGCGTCTGGGGGCTCAACAAGCTCATCTGTTTCTACGACGACAACAATATCTCCATCGATGGACACGTGGACGATTGGTTCGCCGACGATACCCCGGCGCGCTTCAAGGCCTATGGCTGGCACGTCATCGCCGGTGTCGATGGTCACGACCCCGAGGCCGTGAAGCGCGCCATCCAGGAGGCGCGCAAGCAGACCACCAAGCCCACCCTCATCTGCTGCAAGACGGTCATTGGCCACGGTTCGCCCAACAAGGCCGGTACCCACGATGTCCACGGCGCGCCCCTGGGGGCCGAAGAAATCGCCCTGACCCGCAAGAATCTGGGCTGGAGTGGTGCACCCTTCGAGGTTCCCGAGGCCATCTATCGGGCTTTTGATGCGCGCGCCAAGGGCGAGCAGGCCCAGGCCGAGTGGAAGGAGCGTTTTGCCAAGTACCGCGAGCTCTTCCCCAAAGAGGCCGCCGAGTTGGAGCGGCGTTGGGCAGGCAAGGTCAGTCCCGAGTTCGATCGCGCCATCGAACACCTCATTGCCGAGTTCCGCAAGGACCCGCCCAAGATTGCGACCCGTGTGGCTTCGGGCAAGTGCATCCAAGCCGTTGCCCAGGCCGTGCCGGAATTCGTCGGTGGTTCGGCTGATCTCACGCCTTCCAACAACACCCGTTGGAAGGAAGCCCTGGACATCGGCAAACACCGCCTCATGGGTAATTACATCCACTACGGCGTGCGTGAGTTCGGTATGGCCGCCATCATGAACGGCGTGGCCCTGTACGGTGGGCTTCTGCCCTTCGGCGGCACCTTCCTGATTTTCTCGGACTATGCCCGCAATGCCATCCGCATGTCGGCGCTCATGGGCATCCGCGTGATCTACATCATGACCCACGACTCCATCGGTCTGGGTGAGGACGGGCCTACCCACCAGCCGGTGGAGCAGGTCAGCAGCCTGCGCCTCATTCCCAATCTGCACGTATGGCGTCCGGCCGATGCCGTAGAGACGGCCATTGCCTGGGAATCGGCGGTGAAGCAGGAGCGCACCCCGAGCCTGCTGGCCCTCAGCCGCCAGAATCTCGCCCCCTTGCCCCACAGCGACGCGAGCATCGCCGCTGTGCGGCGTGGTGGGTATGTGCTCAAGGACGCGGAGGGTGCTGCCCCGGCGGGTATCCTCATCGCCACGGGCTCGGAGGTGGAACTCGCTCTGGCAGCGCAGGCGCGCCTGGCGGAGCAGGGTGTGGCGGTGCGGGTGGTGTCCATGCCCTGCGTCGAGCTCTTCGATGCGCAGGACGCCAGCTATCGCGAGTCCGTGCTGCCCAGCACGGTGACCCGCCGGCTGGCCATCGAGGCCGGTGCCACGGCGCTCTGGTACAAGTACGTGGGACTTCAGGGTGCCGTCATCGGCATCGACCGCTTCGGAGCCTCGGCGCCGGCACCGGTGATCTTCGAGAAGCTCGGCTTCACCGTCGATCACGTGGTCGACACCTTCAAGGGGCTGTGAGACGCGCTGGCGCGTCCATCTCGGAACAGGTTTCTATTGTCAGGCTTTTCAAGGAGTGAGACATGGCATTGCGGATTGGTATCAATGGTTACGGGCGGATCGGTCGCAACATCCTGCGGGCGGTCTATGAAGCCGATCGACAGGGCGAGGTAGAGATCGTCGCCATCAATGACCTCGGCAGCCCGGAGACCAACGCCCACCTGACCCAATACGACTCGGTACACGGTCGCTTCCCCGTCCCCGTCAGCGTCGAGGGACAGGAGATGCTGGTGGGCAAGGATCGGGTAAAGGTCCTGGCGGAGCGCGATCCCAGCAAGCTGCCGTGGGGGGACCTCGGGGTGGACGTGGTGCTGGAGTGCACCGGCATCTTCACCACCCGTGAGAAGGCCTCGCTGCACATCCAGGGCGGTGCCAAGAAGGTTCTGATCTCGGCCCCGGCCAAGGATCCGGTGGATCTCACCGTGGTCTACGGCGTCAATCACCATCTCTTGGACCCCGCCAAGCACCAGATCGTCTCCAATGGCTCCTGCACCACCAACTGCCTGGCGCCCTTGGCGAAGACCCTCAACGATCTGACGCCCATCGTCGGCGGCACCATGAACACCATCCACTCCATGACCAACGACCAGCGCATCATCGATGTCTACCACAGCGATCTGCGGCGGGCCCGTGCGGCGAGCATGAGTATGATTCCCACCAGCACCGGAGCCGCCAAGGCCATCGGCCTCGTGTTGCCGGAGCTGGAAGGCAAGCTGGACGGTTTTGCCATCCGCGTGCCCACCACCAACGTCTCCATCGTCGACCTCACCTGCCTGGTGGAGCGGGAGGTGTCCGTGGCCGACATCCACGCGGCCATGAAGGCGGCTTCGGAAGGGGCCCTGAAGGGCGTCTTCGGTTACAACGACAAGCCCCTGGTGTCCATCGACTTCAACCACAACCCGGCCAGCTCCACCTACGAGTCCTCCCTGACCAAGGTCAAGGGCAAGCTGGTGAAGGTCTGCTCCTGGTACGACAATGAGTGGGGATTCTCCAACCGCATGATCGATACCGCCCTGGCCATGATGGGCGTCAAGCGCTGAGGAGTCGCTCATGAACGTGCTGCGCATGACGGATCTGGACCTCAAGGGTAAACGGGTCCTGATTCGGGAAGATCTCAATGTGCCCATGGACGAGACGGGGCAGATCGCCGACGATACCCGCATCCGGGCAGCCCTGCCGACGCTGCGGGCCGCTCTGGCGGCGGGCGCCAAGGTCATGGTGATGTCGCACCTGGGGCGGCCGAAAGAAGGCGTGTACGACGAGAAGGCGAGCCTCGCCCCCGTCGCCGCGCACCTTGGCAAGCTTTTGGGTCGCGAGGTCGCCCTGGTGCGTGACTGGCTGGGCGCCGGCGGCGCCGCCCTCAAGACCCTGGGCGATGGCCAGATCGTGGTACTGGAGAACGTCCGCTTCAATGCGGGCGAAGGCAAGGACGACGAAACCCTGGCCAAGCAGATGGCGGCCCTGTGCGACATCTTTGTCATGGACGCCTTCGGCACGGCGCACCGCGCCCAGGCCAGTACCCACGGGGTGGGTCTCTACGCCCCCGTGGCCTGCGCCGGCCCGCTCCTCGTGAACGAGCTGGAGGCCCTTGGCAAGGCGCTGCAGAATCCCAAGCGGCCGCTGGTGGCCATCGTCGCCGGCTCCAAGGTCTCCACCAAGCTGACCATCCTGAAATCCCTGGCGGAAAAGGTCGATCAACTGGTGGTAGGCGGTGGCATCGCCAACACCTTCCTGCTGGCCGCCGGCCACCCCATCGGCAAATCCCTCTGCGAGTCGGATCTCGTGGACGAGGCCAAGGCCATCATGGCAGCGGCCAAGGCCAAGGGCGGGGATGTGCCCCTGCCGACGGACGTCGTGGTGGCCAAGGAGTTCTCGGCCACCGCCGCGGCGCGGACCTGCCCCGTGGATGCCGTTGGTGAGGACGAAATGATCCTTGACATCGGCCCCGACAGTGCTGCGGCCCTGGGTGAAATTCTGCGCAAAGCCGGAACCATCGTCTGGAACGGGCCGGTGGGCGTGTTCGAGTTCGACGCCTTTGCCGGGGGTACCCGGGCCATCGCCCAGGCCGTTGCGGAGAGCAGCGCCTTCTCCATCGCCGGTGGCGGCGACACCATCGCTGCCATCCACAAGTTCCACATCCAAGACAAGGTCTCCTACATCAGTACGGGTGGAGGCGCTTTCCTCGAGTTCCTCGAGGGCAAGACCCTGCCGGCGGTGGCCATGCTCGAACAGCGCGCGCGAGGCTGATGCTTGATCCGTCGAACCAAGATCGTTGCCACTCTCGGCCCCGCCAGCTCGGAGGGCGAGGTCATCGACCGTCTGATCGAGGCGGGCGTGGATGTCGTTCGTCTCAACTTTTCCCACGGCACGGCGGAGGATCACGTCCGCCGCGCTGAGCTGGTGCGGGAGCGGGCCCGGGCCCACGGGCGGGCGGTGGGGGTCCTTGCCGACCTGCAGGGCCCCAAAATCCGCATCGGCAAGTTTGCCGAGGGCAAGATCCAGCTGCGCGAAGGCGATTCCTTCATACTGGACAGCGCCTGTAACCTGGGGGACCAGAGCAGGGTCGGCATCACCTATCCCCAACTGGTGAGCGATGTCGAGCGCGGCGCCACCCTGCTGCTCAACGATGGCATGATCGTGCTCTGGGTCGACAAGGTCCAAGGGACGGAGATCCATACGCGGGTGGTGCAGGGCGGCGAACTGTCCAACAGCAAAGGCATCAATCGTGCCGGTGGCGGGCTCACGGCGCCGGCCCTGACGGACAAGGACCGCGCCGATATCCTTACGGCAGCG
>ERZ1669247.289-NODE-289-length-19008-cov-8.858439_pt1 | contig 19008 bp, 18 predicted proteins | sample MGYA00579297_ERZ1669247 | MGnify/ENA primary metagenome ERZ1669247 (study PRJEB41166, sample SAMN08046056) | hot springs metagenome | biome: hot spring; feature: acid hot spring; material: thermophilic sediment; isolation source: thermophilic sediment from acid...
TATTACGCCAATACCTTAAGAGAAGGAGTTGAATCCGGACGTATCCCAGAATCTTTAATCAATAGATCCGTAAAACGTGTCCTGAACTCGAAATTGAAACTTGGACTTTTTGAAAAGCCATTTGTAAATGAAAAGAATGTTTTTGCCTTTTTTGATACCGATGCCAATCGTGCCATCGCTTTAAATGCGGCGAGAGAATCGATTGTTTTACTGAAAAATGACGGAATACTTCCACTCAGGAATTTGCATTCCATAGCCGTTGTGGGGCCTAATGCCGCAAATGGCAGAAACATGTTAAGCGATTATTCATATCCATCCCACATAGAAGCCTTTGTGAATAACGAAGTTCCGGACGTTATCCCAACTTCGAGATATCTCAAATCGACTGAAGGAAATGTAAAGATAGTATCGATCTTGGATGGGATAAGAGAAAAGGCTAACGAGAAGATAGATGTGAAATACGCGCGCGGTTGCGATAATTTAGATCCTTCCAAGGATGGCTTTGAAGAAGCAGTAAGGATCGCGCGAGAATCTGACCTTGTCATTGCTGTTGTCGGCGACAGATCTGGTCTCTCACTTTCTGCAACAACGGGAGAGAGCAGGGACAGATCTACGCTCGATCTGCCCGGAGTTCAGGAAGAATTGGTTGAAGAACTTTACAAAACAGGCAAACCTCTTGTCGTTGTACTCGTAAACGGACGCCCATTTTCGATAAAGTGGATTGCGGATCATGCAAATGCCATATTGGAAGCGTGGCTACCGGGAGAAGAAGGCGGGCATGCCGTTGCCGACGTTTTATTTGGAGATTACAATCCTTCCGGGAAACTGCCAGTCTCTTTTCCGAGAACTGTCGGGCAGGTACCAGTCTATTATTCTCATAAGCCGACGGGAGGAAAGTCTAATTGGCACGGCGATTACGTCGAAGAGAGCACAAAACCGCTTTTCCCGTTTGGATTCGGATTGAGTTACACGAAATTCGAATATTCAGATCTCAAAATAGATCCGTTAATCGTGAACTTTGAAAAATCGGTAAATGTGAGTTTCAAGATAAAGAACACAGGAAAGATTGCCGGAGATGAAGTCGTACAGTTGTATGTCAACGATAAAGTCGCGAGCATCACAAGACCTGTTAAGGAGTTGAAAGGTTTTGCGAAGGTTCATCTCGAGGCAGGAGAAGAAAAATCAGTTACTTTCGAATTGCCAGTTGATCTGCTTGCCTTTTACGATTCAAAGATGAATCTCGTTGTGGAGGCTGGAGAATTCGAAATCATGGTAGGCAGTTCTTCCGAAGACACAAGGTTAAGAGGAAGTGTGGAGTTGAAGTCTGGTCTGAAGGCGAGTAAAAAAAGGCCGAAGTTCTTTTCAACGGTCAAAATCGAAGGAGGAAAAATATGAAAGAGTATTTCAAAGGCATAAGCAAAGTAAAATACGAGAGAGGATCTAACGATCCAATGACCCTTCGCTACTACAATCCATCTGAAAAGATAGGCGACAAAACGATGGAAGAACATCTCAGATTTGCAGTCGCATACTGGCACACATTCGGCCATACCGGTGCCGACATGTTCGGATCGGCGGTCAACAAAAGACCGTGGTTTGAATATTCGGATCCGCTCGATGCGTCTTTGGCGAAAGCAGATGCGGCATTTGAATTCATGTCAAAATTGGGCGTGAAATACTTCTGCGCCCATGATAGGGATTTGTATCCCGAACAAGAGACATTGAGAAAGACGAATGAAGGACTCGACAAAGTGGTTGAACATATAAAAGGCCTTATGAAAGAGACAGGTATAAAGATGCTTTGGGGAACGGCGAATCTTTTTTCCCATCCAAGATACGTCCACGGCGCGGCCTCATCGTGCAACGCAAATGCATTTGCCTTTGCCGGCGCTCAGGTAAAGAAGATGCTTGAAATAACGAAAGAATTGGGAGGACAAAATTACGTCTTCTGGGGAGGACGTGAAGGATATGACACGCTTTTGAACACGGACATGAAATTAGAGAGGGACAACATGGCGAGATTTTACAGGATGGCAATAGATTACGCAAAGGAAATAGGATTTAAAGGTCAATTTTTGATAGAGCCAAAGCCCAAAGAGCCGACAAAACACCAGTACGATTTCGATGTCGCAAATGCACTTGAGTTTTTGAGGGCGTATGACTTACAGGATCACTTCAAGTTCAACATAGAGGCAAACCACGCGACACTCGCAACGCACACATTCCAGCATGAGTTGAGAGTCGCGAGGATAAGCGGGAAGTTGGGAAGCATAGACGCTAACATGGGAGACATGCTACTGGGATGGGACACAGACCAGTTTCCCACGAATGTCTACGACACGACTCTTGCGATGTATGAGGTTCTAAAGAATGACGGGATAGCGCCCGGAGGACTGAACTTTGACGCGCATGTAAGGCGCGGATCTTTCGAAGAGCGTGATCTTTTCTACGCACACATTGCGGGAATGGACGCCTTTGCGCTCGGACTGAGAATAGCGAAACGTTTGTTAGACGATAAAGTCTTCGAGAAATTCATAGAAGAAAGGTATTCGAGTTATAATACAGGCATAGGAGCAAAGATAATCTCACAAAAAGTAACGCTTAAAGATCTTGAAGAGTATATGCTCGACATGAAAGATGCTGGCAATGTGTCCTCGAGGCAGGAGATGCTCGAGAATATTCTGAACAGATATATGTTCAAAGAATAGTAAATCATAAAGAAAGCGAAAAATCGGAGGAAAGAAATTGGAAATAAAGACGATGAATTCAGAGAGCATGGGCCGATCAAACAGACTGGCCATTCTCGATTTGATTAGAAAGTATCCGGGCATAAGCAGAAGAGATCTTGTTGAAATGACGGGCCTTAACCCGAGCACGGTCACAAACATAGTCTTTGATCTTATGGAAAGCAATTTTGTCGAAGAAGGAGGGAAGAATGCCTCCAACAAGCCGGGGAAAAGAAGGGTTAATCTGCTTCCGGCAAAGAATGCCGCTAACGCCATATTGATAAAAATGGGAGTTGAAAATACCCAGATAGGAATCGGTTACCTCAACAACGATTTTGAAAAGATAGATGAATTTTCTACCCCCTCTTCCGCCGATGCTTTTTTGAAAGAAATCGGTAGAAGAATAGCAAAAATACTCAAAAACTCAGAAAAGATAAAGGGAATATCAATCTCCGTGCCCGGGATAGTAGACAAGCAAGATATCTCGATGAAAATACTTCCCCATCTTGGATGGAAGGACATAAAGGTAAAAGATGAGATGGAAAAGATACTCGGAAAGATAAATATTCCCATCTACATAGAAAATGAGGCAAAACTTTCTTTGATGGCCGAAATGTACTTCAACGATGCCATTCAAAAGATGGTAAATGGTGTGTACATATACATCTCTCAAGGAGTCGGAGGGGCATTGCTCATAAATGGAGAGATCTTTTTGGGCACATCCTTTACGGCGGGAGAGATCGGTCACATGAGTATAGACGCGGATGGTCCAAAGTGCCATTGTGGAAACAACGGATGCTGGGAAGAGTACATCTCGATAGACACCGTTGTTCAAAAATACAATTCTCAAAAGCAATTAAAAGGATCCAACTTCAAATCCCAGTTTGAAGATCTTATTGCAAAGAGCGAACGCGACAGATTTGCCGATGAAGTGTTAAATGAAATGATGCATTATCTTTCTGTTGGAATCGTGAACATAGTGAATATCTTAAACCCTCAATTCGTGATGATAGGAGGAATGGGAGAAAAAATTCCCAACAGGTATATCCAGATTGTAAGAAATGAAGTCAACAGGAAAGCGCTTGGCAGCGCGACAAAAGATCTTTTAATATTGACGTCCTCGATGGATATGATCCAGTCAGCGCTTATGGGTTGTACGCTTATGGCGATGGATGAATTCTCGAAGGGGGTCTTTTTGTGAATTATCTCGGCATAGACGTTGGAACGACAGGAATAAAGGGCCTTGTTGTAGAAGAAAATGGTCAAATTCTCGATAGATTTGATTTTCCCTTGACCGTGAACATCGTAAAACCGGGATGGTCTGAACAAAACCCATACGATTGGTGGAAGGGCGTAATTGAAATTTTGAAAAAGTCCGCAAAGTACAAAATAAATTCAATAGGCCTTTCGGGCCAGATGCATAGCCTTGTGACTTTAGACAAAGATGGAAAGATTGTCAGACCCGCGATACTGTGGAACGATCAAAGAACGACAAAAGAATGCCAGGAGGCAACGCAGATTCTTGGAGGAGAAAGGAACGTCATAGCCGAAGTTGGTAACCCTATCCTCGAAGGATTCACCCTTGGAAAGATATTGTGGATAAAGAAAAATGAACCCGAGAATTTCGAAAAAATAAGATACGTAATGATGCCAAAAGATTATATCGCATACATGCTAACTGGAGAGGTCGGCACCGAATGGTCTGATGCATCCGGAACGGCCTTTTACGATGTGAGAGCAAGAAAATGGAATTCGAAGGTTCTCAAAACACTTGGCATAGATGAAAAAATTTTGCCGTCCATTTCCAAATCTTACGATGTTCGCGGTCTTCTTGAAAGATCTCTTGAAAAAGAACTCGGATGGGAAAATGTAAAAGTTGTGGCCGGAGGAGCCGATAATGCGGTTTCGGCCCTTGGAATAGGGGTTTTCAAACCCGGAGATTGCATGGTAAGCGTAGGGACATCTGGCACAGTAGCCGGGGTTACATCGTCAAAGGAGCCAGATTATGAAGGTAAATTGCATTATTTCAACCATGTTGTCGAAGGTATCTCGTATTACATGGGTGTTATGCTTTCTGCGACAAGTTCATTTGACTGGGCAAGAAAGATAGTCGCAACTAACGATAGCCTCGAAAAGATAGAAGAGATGATAAAGGGTTCCGTACCCGGCTCAAACGGGCTTATCTTTTTGCCGTATTTGAACGGTGAAAGAACGCCGCATCGGGACCCTCATGCAAGAGGCGTTATCTTTGGTATATCTTTGATCTCACAAAAGTCTGACATTTTAAGAGCGGTAATAGAAGGTATCTCCTTCGGACTTAGGGACTCATTTGAACTTGTCAAAGAGCGCGTTAATGTGAAAAGTATCAAAATAACCGGAGGCGGTTCAAACAACTTGGAATGGGTTAAAATCATAGCTTCAAATTTCAAAGTGCCCGTGGAGATTCCGGAAATAAACGAAGGTGGTGCTTACGGTGCCGCGATGCTTGCGGCGGCTGGAAGCGATAAAAAATTAGAAGAGATCTCGAAATGGATTAATGTGAAAAATACAGTTGAGCCTGAAAAAAGATGGAGCGAGTTTTACGATTCGTGGTATTATGAATACAAAAGTCTTTACAATGATTTAAAAGAAAGATTTAAAGAGATCGATCTTAAGAGTTGAAGATGCTCTTTCTCCGTTGGGGGTGACAAGATGTCAAAAGAACATATGAAGATTATAAAGTTAAAACGTGTGTATGACGAGCCTGAAATGGATGATGGGAAACGTTTTTTAGTCGAAAGGCTGTGGCCAAGGGGAATCAAACGCGAATCTATCAAAATCGATGGATGGCTTAAAGAGATTGCGCCGAGCACGGAATTGCGTCGCTGGTTTAACCATGAACCCCAAAAATGGGAAGAATTCAAAAGAAAATATACCGCAGAAATCGAAGAGAAAAAGACTTACCTTTATCCAATTTTGGAAGCAATAAATGATGGAAATGTCACATTGCTTTACAGCGCAAGGGACAGAGAACATAATGGCGCGGTAGTTTTAGCAGAATATATCCAGAAAAATTCAAGTACATAAAGTATTCAAAAAAATTCATACAGATAAAAGTATGATAATGGTATAATTTTCACAAAGGATAAAGGGGGTCCATCTGATCGCCAGAAAGGGAGATGGTCTTTTTGTTTGGAATTCCTGAAATAACTACTTTCGAAGTAGTTTCGATCTGGGGAATTTTGATCATCGCCATCATAGCCTTGATATATGCCCTAATCCTCAGAAATCAGATCATCAAAGAAGACAAAGGACCAAAAGAAATGCAAAACATCTGGGAAGGGATAAGAAGAGGAGCAAATGCCTATCTCAGAAAACAGTTCAGATCCATTCTTCCACTTATTGTAATTCTCGCTGTCGTACTTTTTCTCTCAGTTTATTTTGTTCCACCGAGTTCGGCCGCATTGATAAGATTTAAAGGTATGACAAACGCCGAGATCAATTTGATAGTCGGAATTGGACGCGCCCTTGCCTTTGTCATGGGAGCCTTCTTCTCTTTGGCCGTAGGTCAACTTGGGATGCGTATGGCAGTCCAGGGCAGCGTTCGCGTAGCCGCCGCTTCGAAAAAAGGTCTCAATTACGCTTTAAAGCTCGCCTACAGAGACGGGACCATAACGGGAATGCTCACAAACGGTCTCGGACTTTTGGGATGTATAATAATTTTTATGATCTTTGGAATTGATTCGCCCGATGTGCTTTTAGGATTTGGACTTGGCGGTACCTTACTTGCGCTATTTATGAGAGTAGGAGGAGGCATATACACGAAGGCCGCAGATGTCGGAGCGGATCTCGTCGGCAAGGTAGAAGTTGGGGTTCCCGAAGATGATCCGAGAAATGCCGCTGTTATAGCCGATCTTGTTGGAGATAACGTCGGAGACTGTGCTGGAATGGCAGCAGACATCTTTGAATCCTACGAGGTCACGATTGTTGCAGCCCTAATACTCGGAGTGGCCCTATATCTTTCCACAAAACAGATAATGTGGGTACTCTTCCCCTTACTTGTAAGAGGAATAGGAGTTATTTCCTCAATAATAGGAACCTACCTTGTGGGAGTTGGAAAAGAGAAAAATGCTATGACCTCGATAAACAGGGGCTTTTACGTCTCGGCCGTGATATCCGTTATAGGATTTGCCCTTATCGCGATATTTTACATGCATGAATGGAGATCTTTCTTCTCTGTAAGCGCTGGAATACTTCTTGCGCTTGCTCTAAATGAAATAACGAAATATTTTACGGATACGCGCTACAGACCCGTTAAGGACATAGCGTCTGCCTCAAGAACGGGCGCGGCCACACTCATATTGAGAGGCCTTGTTGTTGGTTATGAGGCGACGGTCTGGCAGATACTCGCAATAGCCGGTGCGATAATAGCGGCCGTTGGTATTTACTGGGGTCAGGGTTTTACCTTCACCCTTTATGGAGTCGCGATGACCGGAATAGGAATGCTTACACTGACAGGAAACTATCTGGGAATGGATTCTTTTGGACCTATCTCTGACAACGCAAACGGGCTTGGAGAAATGTCGAACATGGACAAAGAATCGAGACAGAATCTCGCAGATCTTGATGCCGTCGGAAATACCACAAAGGCAATAACGAAAGGTGTTGCAATAGGCTCTGCTGTAATAGCGGCCGTTTCTCTCTTCGGATCCTTCCTTACAAGCATATCTCTTGTTCAAATTCAAATGGGAGTTCCTTCAAATCAAACAATTCTTTCAAAGGGAATAGACGTTTCATCACCGATAGTCTTTGTCGGTCTTTTGATAGGCGGTGCGATCCCATGGCTATTTTCCTCTCTCATGATAAATGCCGTTGCAAAAGCGGCAGGTGCCATGGTCGAGGAGGTAAGACGGCAATTCAAAATTCCAGGTTTGATGGAAGGAAAGGTCAAGCCTGATTACGAAAAACCAGTCGAGATAAGCACAGCAGCCGCTCAAAGGGAGTTGATAACTCTCGCTACCTTTGTCATACTCACGCCGGTCGTAGTCGGTCTTGTGCTTGGAGAAGAATCACTTGGAGGATTTCTCGCGGGAGCCATTCTTTCGAGCCAGTTGCTTGCCGTCTTCATGGCGACATCTGGAGGCGCGTGGGATAATTCCAAAAAGACAATTGAAGATGGAATTTATGGAGGAAAGGGATCTGAGGCGCATAAGGCATCGGTAGTCGGCGATACGGTCGGAGATCCTCTCAAAGATACAGCAGGTCCTGCTCTTAACCCGATGATGAAGGTTATAAACCTTGTAGCCCTCATAATAGCACCTATAATAATAAGAGTCTCGAATACCAACCCGATATCGATAACAATAGGCATACTCTCGATAATTGCAATAATGGTCTCGGTAATGTATTCGGTTCAAGGAGGATTTAAGAGAAAAAAGGTTGGAGAAGCTAATTTCTGATTCTATGGCAACGGCCGAAAGGCCGTTGTCCAAATTAATTGTTGACAATTTTTGATTTTAGTGGTATCATGTAATTGAAAACGATTATTGTTTTTGAAAGGAGATATGAAATTGGAAAAGTCTCAAATGAGACTTACTTATCAGAGAAAGATAATACTCGAAGAACTCAAAAACCTTGGCAACCATCCCACAGTTGATGAGGTATATCTTGCTGTAAAAAAAAGATTACCGAGAATAAGCATGAGTACTGTTTATAGAAGTTTAGAGGTGCTGTCTAAAAATGGACTTATAAAAAAGTTAGAGCCCATTGACACACAGAAAAGATTCGATGATAACGTAGGAGTCCATTACCATTTCTATTGTCTTAACTGTGGAAAGATAAAGGATGCCCCGCTCTATGAAAATGAATCTAAAGAAATTGAAGAAGCTATAAAATCCGTTGAAAAAGTGATAGAGAAGAGAGGCTACAAGGTAAGCGGATACACACTTGAATTCTGGGGAAATTGCGATCATTGTGAGGGTGGTGAGTCATATGACCGCGAGAAAAATAAAAAATGATGTTTTTCATGTCGGCGTTCAGGACTGGGACAGAGAACTTTTTGATGAATTGATACCTCTTAACGAAGGCACTTCTTACAATTCCTACTTCGTAAAAGGAAGTCAAAAGAATGTCCTCATAGACACGGTAGATCCTTCCAAAACCGATCTGTTCATTGAGAATATAAAAAGCCTTGGTGTCACAAAAATAGATTACGTGATCTCCCAGCACGCAGAGCAGGATCATTCAGGATCCATTCCAAAGATACTTGAACTTTATCCGGAGGCCAAAGTTGTAACAAATCAAAAATGCAAAGAATTTCTCAAATCTTTACTTTTAATAGATGATTCTAAATTCATAACGATAAACGACGGGGATGAAATCTCCATTGGAAATAAAACTTTACAATTCATTTTCACGCCATGGGTTCACTGGCCAGAAACTATGTCAACGTATCTAAAGGAAGATAAGATACTCTTTACTTGCGATTTTTTCGGTTCCCATGTTGCATCGAATGAACTCTTTGTAGGCCAAAAAAAGGAAAGGGTTATAGAAGGGGCCAAGAGGTATTACGCCGAGATCATGATGCCTTTTCGTTCTTCAATAAAGTCGAACATAAAAAAAATAGAAAATTTGGAGATAGATTTTATAGCCCCAAGTCACGGACAGGTTTACGACGAACCGGATATCATAATAAACGCTTACAAAAATTGGATTTCAGATGACGTTGAAAATAAAGTCACGGTACTTTATCTGTCGATGCACGGCAGTACCAAAAAAATGGTGGAAAGATTCATAGATGATCTCACCAAATTCAATATCGTTGTTGAACCCTTCAATCTAACGAATATGGATGTGGGAAAGTTGGCAATTTCACTTGTCGATTCCGCAACGGTTGTTGTTGGAACACCAACAATGCTTGTTGGAATTCATCCTAACGTCGCATATGCCGCGTATCTTTTTAACGCCTTAAGGCCAAAGACAAAATTTTTAGCGGTTATAAATTCCTACGGCTGGGGCGGTCAGGCGACGGAGCAAATCAAGGGAATGGTTTCCTCTTTCAAAGGCGAAATCCTGCCTCCTGTTATGGTGAATGGGTATCCAAAAGTCGAGGATATAAAGATGATAGATAGCCTCGCAGAAACGGTTTTCAAAAAGCATAAAGAAATAAGAATAGCATAAAGAGGAGGGGTTTTTATGATCAGTAAACAAATTGAGCAGGTTTTAAACGAACAGATAAATGCCGAATTTTACTCTTCGTACCTTTACATGGCAATGGCGGCGTATTTTAGATCTATAAAATTGAATGGATTTGCAACATGGATGGAAAAACAAGCGAAGGAAGAAGAAGAGCATGCACTTAAGATATATGAATATCTAAACAAAAGAAATGGCAGGGTTTCACTTAAATCGGTAAAGGAGCCTCCTTTCGAATGGAAATCTCCTTTGGATGTTTTCGAGGCTACCTACGTTCATGAGCAGGAAGTTACAAAATCTATAGAGAGAATTGTGTCTTTGACAGATGGAGAAAAAGATTATGCCACATCTTCTTTCCTGCAGTGGTTTATCGACGAACAGGTAGAAGAAGAGTATTCGGTTTTGCAGATCCTTGAAAAATTGAGAATGATGAAAGACTCCAATCAGGGTCTTTTGATGTTAGATGCAGAACTTGGCAAAAGGAATGAAGATTGAACAAAGGGGTGATCTGTAATGGCAAGTTTAAAAGAAGTTATAATGTCGGATGATTTCAAAAAGGAGAAACACGTACCGGTCATAGAAGCACCAGCCCATGTCAAAAAGGGTGAAAAGGTAAAGGTAAATGTCAGTGTTGGAAAGGAAATTGCACATCCAAATACAACAGAGCACCATATCGCATGGATAGAGGTTTATTTCCTGCCATCCGGTGAGAAATATCCTTACGTCATAGGAAAATACGAATTTCAAGCCCACGGTGCATCGACACAGGGTCCAAATACAAGTACCATTTATTCCGAGCCTGAAGTAACTATATCTTTCAAAACAGAAAAGTCAGGAACGATAATAGCCTATTCGCACTGCAACATTCACGGTCTTTGGTCCAGTCAGGTTGATTTAAAGGTCGAATAATTTTCCTTAAGATCAAAAAAGAGATGGACATATGTCCATCTCTTTTGATATACTATCAAAAAATTCACAGATAAGGAGAAAAAATGCTAAAAAAAGAACTTTTAGAATCACTTTACTCAAGGTACAACAAATATGAATATATTCATCCCGATCCTCTCGAGTTTCTATATAATTATCCCGATCTAATGGACAGAGAAATAGTTGGTCTTATCGCCGCCTCTCTTGCTTACGGAAGAGTTACGCAGATTCTAAAAGACGTCTCTTTTGTACTTGACAAAATGGGAAAGCCTTATGAGTTCGTAATGAATTCAGATCGTGAATCCCTAAAAAAGAGATTTGAAGGCTTTGTTCACAGGTATACCGATGCAAAAGAACTAACGGAGTTTTTGATGAATCTGAAATCACTTTTACAAAAGTTTGGATCTATTCACGACGCTTTTAAGAGCGGGATGAAAGTTGAGGATGAAAACGTAATTCCTGCACTTTCAAATTTTATAAGACTAATAGTTCCGGACGGAAGGAAAAATACACTTGTACCTTCTGCTGAATGTAAAAGTCCATGTAAAAGATTGAATCTTTTTTTGAGATGGATGGTAAGACACGATGAAGTGGATCCGGGAGGATGGGATGATATTTCTCCTTCAAAGTTGATCGTACCGTTAGACACGCATATGCACCATATCTCTCTCGTTTTGGGTCTAACCTCACGAAAGCAGGCAGATATGAAGGCGGCGTACGAAATAACTCAAGGATTTAAGATGATATCTCCAGAAGATCCCGTTAAATACGACTTCTGCCTTACAAGGCTGGGGATAAGGGACGATACCGATATGGACGCCTTTTTTAAGGAGTACAAAGATGCTTAGTTTGGGCGTTATTGTTAACACTTTGACGGTCATCGGCGGTACTTTGATAGGCATACCACTTGGAAACAAACTTAAAGAAAAGCACAAATCCGTCTTTTTTACCTCTATAGGCATATTGACGATTTTAATAGGGGTGAGTATGGGTCTTAAAACCGAAAATTTTCTTGTAGTCCTTGGCAGTCTCGTGATAGGAGGTCTAATAGGAGAAATCGCCGGGATAGAGGATAAGATTTCAAATCTTTCAAAAAGATTTTCAAAGGGAGATTCGAATTTTTCAACGGGTTTCATATCCACAACCGTTTTATTTGTCGTAGGTCCGATGACAATTCTCGGATGTGTTAATTCCGGACTTACCGGAAACAACGAGATTTTATACGTCAAGTCGATAATGGACGGAATAAGTTCCATAGCCTTTGCTTCCGTTTATGGAATAGGTGTTCTCATGTCTGCCGGAAGCGTTTTTGTAATAGAAGGTGGTCTTGCCTTACTTGCATCGACCTTTCAATTCTTGACTTTGCCTGCCTATTTGAATGACTTTACCGGCACTGGTGGGGCCATGATGCTGATGATAGGTTTAAGGATATTGAATGTAAAAGAAATAAAGGTTGGCAATTTCCTGCCAGCCCTCATCATATCTCCTCTGATAGATTTTTTTATACTCTTACTTCACTGATGAAAACAACTTCGATGCCCACGCCTTTAGAGTATCTATATTCCCATTGGTTGCCATCACGATGTAGAGATCTTTGTATTTGACAGCCATAGATGTGTACCCTTGAGATTTGAACTGGCTCACGAGCGGATCTGGAGAAACCTTTGAATTCATCTGGAAGAGATAGCAAACAACGTTATTTTGAGGAGATATTATCCCGCTTACTATCGTAAAATCAACGCCATTCAATTTTAAAGACATTATATTGGCATTTGTAAGGTTGGATATTATCTTCCAGACAACTGACTCGACGGTATCCGGAGTAGCTTCTTTGCAAATCTTAAATGATTTCAAAACACTTTGAAAATATCCTGCCGATACTGGAATTATCTGAGTGTATATCATAGAAATCGAATTTTTATCCCTTTGAACTTTCATGAATTTGATTATTAGGCTACCCTTTGAAACTATAGCGATATAAGTTGAATTGGGCGTTATCAAATTCACCTGTATTGAAGGCTCTCCCTGGTAAATAATGTTCTGCGTCGATATTATTGTTGTGGTTGTGGCCGAAGAAAGCAATTCCATAAATTTTTGCTCCACGTCCGAAATCGGCACTGGAGAAGGCCTCATCTCGTTGCCTTCTATTATGTAGGTATCGCCATTTATCATTGCCCATTCAAACGGCATTGGTGCCATAACTTTTATTATCTCATTTCTACCGTCACGCAAAACGCTTTCATATCTGACTCTCGAATTTTGTCCTTCTTCAATAACAATTCTCTGACCCTGAATGATCTGCGAAGCGTAAGAAGTGATGAAGGTGTTTATAAATGAAGATCCAAAGACATATGAAACGAAGATTAAAAAGGTTAAAGGATAAACTAAAACCCTCAAAATTGATCACTCACATACTTTATCTTTAAAAGGTAATCAAGATTCGAATTGCTCTGGGCATATGTAAGGGTGGTGCCCGGCTCTGATTTCAAAAGCGATATTCCAGCAGAAGCCACTTTATCGTAGGCGAAATTAGAATTAACGGCCGGATTAAAGACATAAAAGGCTAAAATCACCGACACGGCAACAGCGGCAGTTGGAAGCCCAAAGATCAATCCCTTTTTGATCCTATCTTTTCTTTGTATCTTTGAGATTATCTTTTCCTCAAGCGCTTTTGAAGGTTTGAAGGTGTAAAGAAGTTTAACGCCATCTTTTATCTTCTGGTAATTTTGAACAAATACTCTGCAATTTACGCATACTTTGAGGTGATCTTCAAATTGAGCCTTTTCTTCCTGACTAAGTTCTTCATTTATAAACTTTTCCCTGAACTCCTCACACTTCATCGTTAATCTCTCCTTCGATGCCCAATTTATTCTCTAATATATTCTTAAGCCTTTCCCGAGCATAATGAAGTCGACTTTTGATCGTACCAACTGGTTTGTCCATTATTTCCGCTATCTGTTCGTAACTCATACCTTCTATTTCCCTTAAATTTATGAGAAGTTTATCCTCTTTCGAGAGAGAATCTATTGCTTTCGATATCTCTTCTGCCGAAAGGGTTTTCATAAGTTCATCCGATGGCATTGAATCATCTACAGGTTCCCGTATGTTGTTCCTGGTGTCTTCATCTTCCTGCTCACCAAAATTCGTAAGAATCTCTCTTCGCCTTTGTTTTTTTCCAAGCATATCCTTACATACATTGACTGTAATTCTGTAAACCCACGTTGAAAGCGAAGAATCTCCGCGAAATTTTTTTATGTTTTTATAAATTTTGATGAAGACTTCCTGTACGACATCCTCAACATCATCCACGCCCAAATAAGACCGTGCGATTCCACCTATTTTTTCAGCATACTCTCTGTACAATTCACTGTACGCGTTAGAATCAGAACGCTTTAAACCTTCTATGAGTTTTTGCTCTTCCAAATTTTAAATCCCTCTCCTGATTTTAGACACAAAAAAATAAAGATATGTTCAAAAACAAAAGATCTCCGTTAACCGGAGATCTTCTTCTACGCAAAAGATCACTTTTGAACAGTCTGGATTTGAGCCTGAAGAGATCTCACTTTCTTAACAAGTCTTGACTTCCTTCTCGCGGCCTGTTTTTTGTGAATGGCGCCAACCTTCGCCGCCTTATCGATCTTCGAAAAGGCCTCACTCAAACTTTGAGAAACATCTTCTCCTTTTTGTGCAAGCAAAAGAACCTTTTTGACAGCGGTTCTGAACTGGGACTTTCTTATTTGATTTTGTAAACGCCTTTTTTCAGACTTTTTTATGTTCTTTATGGCTGATTTTATATTTGCCATTTAAACCTCCTTACAAAAAATTACAGAATCGACATTCATTCTGTCCGCTTTTTGAAGTATATCATATATCATTTAAAAATTCAATATACTGAATTGACAATTCTACGAACCAGGTGCTAACTGCCACTTTCTAAAAGACAAAGCCCCGCCATATGGCGACGGGGCCGTTCACTGAACTTCGATTTCATTTAACTTCTGTCCAGCGCGGTGTAAACGGATATGACTCTATCGGGCTTATATGCTCAATGTATTCTTTGACAACATCCGCAAGGACATATCCCGTATTGTACTGCTGGGCATTTTTAAGCATCGAATAGTTATCTCCACCATTCGCCATGTAATCATTCGTCGCGACAGTGTAGATCACATTTGGATCTATTGGTTTGCCGTCAAGCAATATATTCTCGACTCCTTGCGGTGTAACGGTGTAGGTTAGTCCCCATTCATTCAATCTCGCACCGGTATCTTCTGGATGGTAGACCGCCCCCCACTGAATAGCCTTAAGTAAATCTGATCCCTTTATTTTCAAAATTACAACTGTGTTGCCGAATGGAAGAACGGTCAAAACAGTTCTATATGTTATCGTTCCAGCCGGAATAGGAGCGCGAATTCCTCCACCATTCATCAAAACGGCCTGAATGCCCATGTCTTTAAACTTCCACGCGACAGCATCGGTTATAAGATGTCCAATGAGTGTGTCGGCCTTGCGCGTACTGTCTTTTTCATTAGCAAAATTTACCTTTGAATATCCAATGGGTTCATTCAATTTTGCGGATCCGACTATTTTATAGGCATTGAGAAGATCTTGAACTGCTTCGTCTGGTTTTATATCTTTAGAAACAGTTATGAGTTTGTATGTATAGGTTGCAACATGACCGTTTTCAACTATGAGATCAAGGCGTGCTATGTATTTTGAATAAGATCCGGCCTGAACTATTAAAGTACCATTGACATTGAAAGGAGAGGTTACCGCGGTGTGACTGTGACCATCAAAGATCGCCGCTATCCCGCTAACACTCTGGGCAAGAGAAACGCTCCCGCCGTAAGGATTATTGGGAGGATCTAATTTTTCTGCAGTTTCGACCGCACCTGGCGTTCCGGCAACTGTCTGTTCGCTGTATCCGAAAATTCCAAGATGCGTAAGAGCGATGACTATTCCATCAGGCTCTACCATTTTTTGAAGCATCGGAACATATTTTTGCGCAACCTCATCTGGAGAGAGGAAATCATATCCTTTTACATATTCAGGGTTTCCAATGTATTCAGTTGTCTTAGTCGTTAAACCAAGAATGGCAACCTTCAAATCCGGAAATTTCTCAATAAGATATGGCTGGCCAACTGTCTTATCGGTGCCCTTGTAAACTATATTCGCAGACAAGAATGGAAAATCTGCCCACGCCATCTGCCTTGAAAGTACCGACCAGGGATGATCGAATTCGTGATTTCCTATCGTCATTGCGTCAAGACCCATCATATCGAGAGCGAGTATATCCGGCCTTGCGTAGAGCATGTCCGATTCAGGAATTCCAGTGTTAACGTCGCCTGCATGAAGGAAAAGGAAATCCCACCCGTTAGTCTGCGCTTCGGCTCTTACTTGATTGACAATCGTCGCTATGGCCGCAAATCCTCCATAATTACCGTAAGGCCAAGCATGTCCATGCGTATCATTGATCTCAAGCACAACAAGATGCGCGGAAAGACCAACGATGGCAATTAGAAGTACAAAAGTCATCAATGCCGCAAAACTTCTTTTCATAATCCCCAACCTCCTTAATTTTCTTTAAAAGATTTTACCACAAAATTTTTAAATGCTAAACCAGAGCATGCTAAGTAATGTGTAACGATTTTTCGATTCTGAAGAGTTTTAAGCCCGTTTTTAACATAAATCCGATTAATGTACAATCGTTATATACACACCTACAATGTGATATAATTTCAAAAGTTAAAATATTTGCCTCCAAAAATACAGGTACCTTGTTTAATAGGGAAAATGGTGAAAATCCATTGCGGCCCAGCCACCGTTACCGAGGACGAAATTCGCAGAAGGCCACTGATGTATGTCGGGAAGGCGCGAAAAGTAGGATGATCCGGAAGCCGGGAGACCTGCCTTAATTTTTGGGAACTTCTCAAACCTCTAGGGAGGAATGAGAAGATTTTTATTCCGGAGGTGTTTAAATGAAACTTCATGAATTTGCCTGCAAAAGTACCCCCCGTGCGTTTAACGATTTAGCATATTTATGCAAAATGCGTAAGAAGGAATAATGCCATTGTACATTATCGTTCAATTTTTTGTCATATGGTTATTCATTCTATCAATTACTTTCTCAATTTGTTTTAGAGTAAAACCATACAGTTTACTTAAAGGGAAAGTTTTGAGAAACAGACGCAGGTCTGTTGATGTAACCATAGACAATGTCTTCAATGTACTGGAAAATCGGAAAGAGTGCAGATTTGAAATTTAAAGCTGTTAATTATTCAGCCTACAAAGGAGGATAATATGGGTAAAATGCCAGTGTTGAAAATAGGTGATTTAGAAGCGCAAATACCAATCATTCAAGGTGGTATGGGAGTTGGCATCTCTTTATCAGGTTTAGCATCTGCCGTTGCAAATGAAGGAGCGATTGGAGTTATTTCATCTGCAGGAATTGGTATGTTAGAACCTGACTTTGCTAAAAATTTCAGAGAAGCCAATGCAAGAGCCCTTAGAAAAGAGATAAGAAAAGCAAAGGAAATGACAGATGGCATCATTGGAGTAAACATAATGGTGGCTCTTTCAGATTATGATGAACACCTTGCCATTGCGGTAGATGAAGGAGCCGATCTTATCATTTCAGGAGCGGGGCTCCCTCTTAAAATCTCAGAGAGAATTTTGGAAGATAAAACCGAAAAGAATAGAACAAAATTTGTTCCTATAGTTTCTTCGGGAAAAGCTGCTGATCTCATTTTTAGTTACTGGGCAAAACATTACAATTTGATTCCTGACGCTGTGATTGTTGAAGGGCCCATGGCTGGTGGCCATCTCGGATTTAAAAAAAATCAAATCGATGATCCAAATTATGCGTTGGAAAAGATCTTTCCAGATGTGGTCAACGTGATAAAAACTTACGAGCAACGTTATGGCAAAAATATACCTGTAATCGCAGCGGGTGGTATATTTACAGGTGGTGACATTTATAAGTTCATCCAGTTGGGAGCCAGCGGAGTGCAGATGGCGACAAGATTTGTTGGAACTTACGAATGTGACGCATCTATTGAATTTAAAGAAACTTATATAAAAAGTAAAAAAGAGGATATCGTTATAATTGACAGCCCTGTTGGAATGCCTGGTAGAGCGATACGAAATAAATTTTTAGATGATGTTTCCGATGGAATTAGAAAGCCAACAAAATGTCCATGGAAATGCATAAAAACCTGTGAATATATAAACTCTCCTTATTGCATCGCCCTTGCATTGACCAACGCTAAAAAGGGATATCTTCATGACGGTTTTGTGTTTGCCGGTGCCAATGCATATCGTGTTAATGAAATAGTTTCGGTAAACACACTTATCAACACCTTAAAAACGGAGTACGACATAGCATCGAGATGCGCTTCTGGATCACTGTGATCACATTCTGATCGCATCATTCTGTCCCGTAATTCTTTAGGTAAATATATGATAATGTGATCGCAACTTGGTTTTTTCCGGCAATAACAGGAATTAAACACATTTCAAAAATGGATAAGAGGCTTGTCCTCTTATCCATTATGATAAAGAAGGATGGACTATATAGAAAAGTGATACTTATCTTTTAGTGTTTTGTATATAGTTTCACCAATGTAGCCCGGATTTTCTATAATATGAACATTTGCTTCTTTTAGAGCGGCATATTTCGACTCAACAGTTCCTTTTTTCCCCATTATGATTGCACCTGCATGCCCCATTCTTCTGCCTTTTGGGGCGCTTGCACCTGCAACAAAAGCGAACACAGGCTTTGTAACATAAGTTTTGATGTATTCTGCGGCTTTTTCTTCTGCATCACCACCTATTTCACCTACTATCATTATGGCTTCCGTTTCAGGGTCTTGCTCAAATTTCTCAAGCCAGAAGATATAGTCTGTGCCTACTATAGGGTCGCCTCCTATACCCAAGCATGTAGATTGACCAAGACCTACTTTTGATATCTGATCTGCCGTCTCGTATAGCAATGTTCCGCTTCTTGAGATTATGCCAATCGAGCCTCTTTTAAAGATATAGCCTGGCATTATACCTATTTTTGAAGCATCTGGGGTTATAATACCTGGACTGTTTGGACCGATCAATATTATGCCTTCTTTTTCAATCACCCTTTTTACCTTTACCATATCAAGCACAGGTATACCTTCTGTTATACATACAA
>ERZ1669247.291-NODE-291-length-18895-cov-4.617516_pt1 | contig 18895 bp, 21 predicted proteins | sample MGYA00579297_ERZ1669247 | MGnify/ENA primary metagenome ERZ1669247 (study PRJEB41166, sample SAMN08046056) | hot springs metagenome | biome: hot spring; feature: acid hot spring; material: thermophilic sediment; isolation source: thermophilic sediment from acid...
TTGTATTCCTTGCAGTAAGCATAGCAAGCAGATTTTTTGTAAGCGAAGAGCGCACGGGCTATAATTTGCTTTTAATGCTTGCAGAGGCAGGCGTTCTTGGCCTATTCCTATCTGGAAATCTTTTTATACTTTACCTCTTCTGGGACTTTTCGATAGTAGCTTTGTTCTTTATGCTCTTCCACTTTGGCGGCTATGACAGGCGCTATGCGTCGCTGAAGTTTATAATTTATTCAATCTTTTCAAGCTCACTTCTTCTCATCGGGATAATGCTTATCTACTTTTATCTTCCCAGCCATAGCTTCGAGATAGCGCAGCTTATGAGCACAGGCTATATGATACCTAAGAATGCTCAACTCCTTATACTAGTATTGCTGCTTTTTGCATTTATGATAAAGATGCCAGTGTTTCCTTTCCATTCTTGGGCTCCAGATGCATATTCAGAAGCCCCGCCAGGTGGCGCTATGCTGCTTGCTGGAGTTCTCTCGAAATTTGGAATATACGGCCTTATTATACTATTCGTTTCACTGCCTCTTGCAAAGGAGTATGCGCTTTATATCGCAATACTTTTTGTGCTCTCATCGGTTTACGGCGCAGCCACAGCCCTGGGCCAAAAAAACCTCAAAAGAATGCTTTCCTACCTAAGCATAAGTGAAATTGGCATGATAGGCTTTGCAATAGCAACAATGAATACACTTGGCATGAGCGGAGCACTTTTTGGATCGCTAAGCCATGCATTGATAATAAGCTTGCTTTTCCTGCTTGCATTTGTTATAGAGAAGCTCTTCGGCACATCAATTATAAGTAGGCTTGGCGCTCTTATTAAAAGAGATAAGCTTGTAAGCTATCTCTTCCTGTTCGGTATTTTTGCAGCTATAGGATTGCCGCTTACGAGCGGATTTGTAACTGATTTGCTTATCTTTTTGGGAGGGGCAAAAAGCTTTGGTATTCTTATCCTTGTCCCTGCTACTGCAATAATAATAAATGCGTCATACCTTTTCTGGATTTATAAAAAAATCTTCCTTGCTGGAAGCGAAGCTGAGATGTTTGATCTGCTCGACAAAAACGCCAAGGCTTCGATGATATTGCTTGTGCTGCTTATAATATTTATAGGTGTATTTCCGCCAATTATCTTGAATAGCATAGGTGCAATCATATGATAACTTTATTTGAAACGCTTGCAATGGCTGTTTCAATGTATATGCTTCTTAATATAATTGCGAGGTTGGTAAACAACAAAAAACTCCATTTTGCACTTACTGTCTTCATGCTTGCGTCAATCTTCTCGCTTCTTCTGATGATTCTTTATAGCGATAGCTTCGGTACACACTTTGATAGTATGCTTTCAATAAATCAGTTCTCTTCGCTGATATCCCTCATGATTACATTTGGAATGCTCCTTGTACAGTTTATAGCATACAGCGAACCTGTGTATCAGGATTTCTCCCTTCTCTCAAGCTTCTCGTTTTTTGGGATGCTGCTTGTTATAATGTCAACCTCAATATTGACCCTTTTCATAGGGCTTGAGCTGCTCACAATACCAACTGTCATTTCCCTTCTCCTTTCGAGAAAATGGCTTGAGGCTGGAATAAAATACTTTGTGGTTGTTGCACTCTCAGCTGGGCTCTTCGCTTTTGGAGCGGCAACATTTTTCCTTCTGAACGGAAACCTTCAGATAACAGCACAGAACACCGCCGGAGATATAATTGCACTTCTCTTCTTCGTTGTAGCTATTGGTATTGAATCCGGAATTTTCCCTTTCAACCTTTGGATTCCAGATGTCTACCAGGGTAGCCCAGGATTCATAACCTCGATGCTAGGTGGTCTAAACAAAAAGGTAGGAATAGTGGCGCTTATTTACATAATGCTGGTAATATTTCCTTACATATCTCAGGACCTTCTTATTTTCTTTGCTGTACTTACAATGTTCTACGGAAACCTTGCTGCACTTATGCAGAAGAACGTAAAAAGAATTTTGGCTTACTCCTCTATATCACAGGTTGGATATATATTAATAGGACTTTCCACACTAGGCAGATACGGCCTCTCTGCAAGCATCTTCCAGATTTTTGCACACATGTTCGCATTCATAGGCATATTTGCAGTTATAGCCCTGCTTGAAACAAAAGGAAGGATAGAAACAAAGGATTACATAGGCTTGAACAGCGAAAACAAGTTTATGGCGCTCACCCTTTCTGTGCTCCTACTCTCTATGGCTGGGATTCCGTTCACCGCTGGCTTCGTAGGCAAGTTCCTCCTTTTCTCCAGCGCAGTCTACTCTAATCTTGTATGGCTTGCGATACTTGGGATAATTAATACAGTAATATCTGTTTATTATTACGCCAAAATAATAATAGCTGTTTATACAAACAAAAAAGATGCAAGGCATGTTAGGGCTGATTTTTCTATTTCTTTTGCTGCTTTAGCAAGCCTGGCAATTATAATTTTCTTTGGTGTTTATCCGGCTCCGATGATAAGCCTTGCACAGGCTGCTGCTGCAATCCTAATATAATTAACGCTAAAAAATTTTCTTGAGCAATACATAATATGGAAGATCCGCGCGACTTTTATTCCGGTATGGCAAACAAAGAAAATGCAGCAAAATTTACTGCAAAAAAGGTGAAGATACAGGATATTTATAATGGCAAGATTGAGTTGGGAAGCATAGTAGAAATTGAAGAGTATGTTTACAGGTTGTTTAACCCGAAGAGATTTGAGAGAGATGGAAGAGAGAGATTCCTAAGGACTATGGTGCTTGGAAGCACAAATGGTAGCATAAGGGTTGCGCTCTGGGATAAGGCCTCTATTTTAGCAGATACAATGCCGATAGAAAGGGGAGATAAGATCTTGGCGAGCAACCTCATGCTAAGGAAGGGCCTTACAGACCTCGAACTTTCTAGCACGAAAAATACATTTTTCAACAGAATTGAGCCTGCAAAAGAAGGTATTTGTGATTTTTCCACGTTGAGTGTTGGTGAAAAAGATATTGATGTCTTTGGTAAGATTGTAGAGATAGGTTCTCCAAGGTACTTCAATGACCAAAATGGGAAAGAAAGGAAAGTGGTAAGGTGCACGCTTACTGATGGAGTAATAAATTTGAGCGCCGCGTTTTGGGATTCTTCCTGTGATTATGTAACTTCCTTGCACCCCGGAGACTTTATAAAGATAGAATTTGCTTCGATAAAGGATAACAACGGCATCGAGATAAATGCGGGCAACTTCTCAAGAGTTGCGGCGAACAAAATATTCAAGAATAGGCTCAAGATGCTCAGCTAACTCAGCTAATTAGCGCTGTCCATAGGTGGAGAGGAAAGAGAGATATTTTCCTACAACCATACTTGGCGCTGAAGGTCTTGCTTTTTCGATAAGCTCTTCGAGGTCCTTCATGCTTATCTTTACTTCCTTGTTTTGGACCACCGAAGCTTCGAGAGCGTTCATCTTAGCCTGCCTGCACAGATTTGCAATGTCTGCACCTGTAAAGCCTGGCGTTTCATTGCCTAGTTTTTTGAAATCTACATCATCTTCTAGCGGGGCCTTTTTGAGATAAAGTGCGAATAGCTCACTGCGCTGTTCTTCATTTGGTGGTGGTACAAAAATGAGCTTGTCAAACCTGCCTGCCCTAAGAAGTGCAGAATCAAGCGCATCCGGCCTGTTTGTTGCACCTACAAGAACAATATTGTACGCAGCCTTCAAGCCATCAAGCTCCTCCAAGAATTCTCCCGTAAGGTCTACGCCAAATTCGCTCGCCGTTTCTCTGTTCGGCACCACGGCATCTATTTCGTCTACAAATATTATTGATGGTGCATTTTCCTTCGCCCTTTCGAATGCTTCCTTTATTTTTGTTATCGCCCTGTCGAGTCCGGCTTTTGTTATCTCGGCGCCGGAGATTGAGATCATGTGCACGTCACCTATCTCTGAAGCAACGGCGCGCATGAGCATGGTCTTGCCTGTGCCTGGTGGGCCAAAGAGAAGTATACCTTTTATGTTCTGTATGTCATATTTCTTTACAAGGTCCGGATGTAATATAGGTATTTCAACAGCCTCGTAAATCGCCTTCTTCGCTTCGTCAAGACCGATTACATCCTCGAGCGATACTTTCTCCCCTTTCTCCTTCTCAATCATCTCCGGATGAAGCCTTCTCTCATAGTCCATTTTGAAAGTATTATATTCTTCTATCATGCTCAATGAAGTAGAGGGCTTAGTGGCTTTGATAACATTTATCATATCCTTCATTGTTATCTCTAGCACCTTGTTCATTGCTGTAGCTTCTTCTGCAACCTCACGTGCAGCCTCATCACATACGTTTTTTATGTCGGCACCGGAGTATCTTTCTGTTAGTTCGGCGAGCTTGTCAAAATCTATATCATTGCCAATAGGCAGTTTTGTCAGGTAGTATTTGAATATCTCGGCCCTTCCGTGGGCATCTGGCAGAGGCATATAAATAAGCTTGTCAAACCTGCCCGGCCTTAAAATACTTGGATCTATCAGATTAGGCGCGTTAGTGGCGCCGACTATCACAACATTATCGAGGCGCTGAAAGCCATCCATCTCGCTAAGCAGCGTGGAAAGAATCTGCTTTCCTGCTTCTGTCTGCTGCTCGCCCCTTGTCCCGGCTATGCCATCTATTTCATCAAAGAACAAAACACATGGGGCGTGCTTTTTTGCGATTGCAAATATGTTAGAAATTCTTTGTGCACTCTCTCCAGAATAAGGAGAAAGTATAGAAGAAGCCTTAACATAGAAGAAGCCAGCCCTTATCTCATTTGCAAGCGCCCTCATTATGAGTGTCTTGCCTGTGCCTGGAGGGCCAAAGAGAAGTATGCCTTTCGCAGCCCTGACACCATACGCACCAGATATCTCCCTATGCTCAATTGGGGATATTATGGCTGTCTTAAGCTCTTCTTTTGTCTCTTCATAATTCGCTACATCATCAAGGGTCTCATTTGTCCCGCTTGTCAAGTCCTCGAACCCCTCTCCAAAATGGGCCCTAAAATCTTGCTTCATGACCTCTAATGCCTTTATCACTTGTATGTCGTTAAGCTCGAAGAAGAGAAGCACAAATGGAGTTATTGCAAAGCCTATAAACGGAAAGAGCATATACGGGCTCTTTGTAATGTAAGAGAGGGCTACGTATGCTATAGGTATGAGCACGCTAAATGTGCTCGCCACTGTTCCTTTGTATTTTGACCTGCTGTTTACAACATAATTACCCATCACAATTACAATGATTGCCCAGAGCATAACCTCTACTCCTGCGCTTACAGGCTGTGAAGCAATTGAGAGTGTTGCAAGATAAAGCGCACTTGTTATACCGCCAGTCACCTTTAAGCTGGCAAATTCGCCAAAGGCATTTGACCATGCAGAGCTCATGTTATAAATGGAAGGTAGGGGCTTTGAAGCAACAAGATATTTGACATAGGGGCTTGCACTTATTAATGAATGCGCATAGCTTGCATTGAATGCTACGCTACCAGTATTCTGCAAGCCTGTAAGCCCAGAGATCGCAGCAATAAGCAAAACAGCAACAATGGCACTTATCACACCTCGCTTGGTGCCGACTACCATAACAGTAAGGACAAATGCTGGAATTTCGAGAAAATAGCCTAGATAGGAGAATGGAAGGGCTATAAGCATGTAGATAAAGGTTATGGTCCTGTAGTGCTTGAAGCCAAACAAAAAGGCTACGCTCATGAAGAGCATGAAGAGCCACGCTAATAGCGGGGCCTGGTAAATGAACATAGGAAGCGATTCAAATAGAAGAGCCATGAGGCCTATCAACGGATGAACCATTGTAAGAACAAATGTGAGGATAAGGAGAACAATTATTACCGGCAACGGGAAGAATGGGACAGCAAAGGAGATGCTCGCTAATGCGAACACTGTTGCAAGCGCATCTGGAAAGTTTGCATGGGATACAAATTCCCTAAGTATGTCCTTGAACTTGTAAATTGAAAGGGGCGCCCTTCTTGCTATGGCTTTATTGCTTGTCTTCGCCCTTTTTTTGATAGCGGGTTTTGCACCTTTGCTGGCCTTCACGCTTGTCGCCTTCGGATCATTGCCGCTCGGAGCTGGCATAATTTTTATAGCTATCTATAGATATAATAATATTAAGTTTTTACCCGTTGTAGCTCAATGGCTAGAGCGGCCGGCTGTAGTTTGATCCCCTTTCATCAAAAGGATACCGGCAGGGTGGGGGTTCGACTCACCCCAACGGGAAATAAATGGTGAAGAGTTGTTAGTAGCAATTCTCGGATATGTTGCTGGAATTCTTACAACAGGGGCGATAGTCCCTGAGATACTGAAATTGGTAAAGAAAAGGAGAGCCGATGAGCTTGCCTATAGTTGGCTTGAGATAATTGTTGCAGGAATGATATTGTGGACCATTTATGGCTTTTTGATAGAAAGCTGGCCGCTCGCTATTTTGAGCGGTTTATCTGGAGTGCTTTATTTTATGCTTATGGTATTGAAGTATAGGTATGCACAAAAGCGATTTAAAGGATAATGCAAAATATAATTGAAGCCTCGGTAGTGTAGTGGTCTAGCATACGAGCCTGTCACGCTTGTGACCCGGGTTCGAATCCCGGCCGAGGCGCTTATTACAGAGTTAAACATCTACACTAAAACTTTAAAACTTCTCGAGATATTTACCTGACTACAAGATTTAATCCCATGACACAAAATAATAAGGAGTCAATGTAGCTTTCATCGATTGGCAAGGCAAGGGGTCTGCACATCAAGTAATGCGTTTATTGTATTCATCTAGCCAGTAACAGCCACGTATAACAAAATATTTGTCTTTATCGATAACAATTTTGGCCTTGCCTCTTATGCTATCTTTTCTGATTTTATCATATACCTCATCCTTAATGTACTTCCATGAATTTGCAAAGCTTCCTCCAATTACTACCAACTCTGGATCAAAAAGCATAAGCAATGATACTATGTAATCGCCAAAGATTCTACCAATACTTTTGAAGACTAAAATTGCAGGTTTTTCGTTCCGTGCTGCTTTTTCATATAACTCTTTACCTGTCATTCCAAAATGTTTAATCATACCCTTTCCACCTATCAGATCTTCTATTGTTTCGTCGCTTTTGTCAAAGACCTTTATGAGGCCAAGTTCTGATGCATAGCCTTTACCCTTATAGATTCTTCCGTTTATGATTAGTGCGCCTCCAATTCCCGTTCCCCAACTTATTACTATTCCGTTCCTTATGTTTTTCATAGACCCACGCATAAGCTCCTTCATTGCAAAGCAGTTGCCGTCATTTTCTATGCTAACTCGCTTGTAAAAATCTGTAAATTTGCCTTTAAAGCTTATTCCTTTTAAAGGAGGATCTACCCAATCTCCCATGCTATAATTAGGACTTAATCTAGCAGCTATTGCAATGTTTAGAATATCAGAGTATTTTGAGAGCTCTCTAAGTTTTGTTTCCAAAGTTTCAAACAACTTTTTATGGTCAGCGAATGTAGGGAATTCAAAAGACTTTATGATTCGGAGATTTTTGTTAACAAGTGCTACTAGGGTTTTTGTACCCCCTATATCTACACACACCTTAGCTCTATTGAATTTTGAAACCATTAAACAACCCTACAGTATGAATTGGTAACATTAGTATTATTTAGGTTTTCTTTTAAGCCTAAGAGTTTTAGCCTCTTTTATTTTAGAAACAGCACCTATCCAGAACAAAACATACCTACTCTGAAATGGATCCGAGATTATTACCAATTGCCTTGCTTGTATTCCCAAATAATAAAGGCTTAATAATTTGAACTATTAACTTTAATTGTGGTTTTGTGAAACAATCCGAAATATCAGAACTATTCAAAGAGAGATGGAACGAGCCTTGGAAGCTAAGGGAAGCAAGGGAGAAGGAGATGAAAAGAGATAGGGGCAAAATAGTTGAACTCCTTGCAAGCACGCCTCTTCCTACAGAATACGGCGCTTGGACATACATGGTCTTTGGCGACTATACAACAGGAGAATTCCACACAGCAATAGTATATGGAGACGCCAAAAAGAGCATTAGAGAGAGGGGAATGCTTCTGAGAGTCCATTCTTCCTGCGCAACAAGCGAGCTTTTCCACGCAACAAACTGCGAATGCAGAGAAGAATTGGAGGAAGCGCTAAAGAGGATAAGGAAGAAAGGGCAAGGTTTAGTAATATACATGAACCAGGAAGGCGCTGGCAATGGAATAGGGCCAAAAATAAAGGCTTATTCCAAATCCTTAGTATGGAAAAACGGTAAGGTTGTTGAGGCAAAAGACAAGCATGGCAAACCGATCAGCGTATATGATGGCTACAAGATGCTTGGCTATCCGCCTGAGAATAGGTCTCTTCTTGCTGCTGCCGAGATACTTAAGTTCCTTGGGATAAAATCAGTTGTGCTCATGACAAACAACCCAAAGAAGATAGAGGAACTAGAAAAATATGGAATAAGTGTAGAGCCGATGGGCATACATATAAAGCCTAAAAACGAAATTGTAAGAGAGCACCTCAGGACCAAAGCTGAAATGCTTGGGCACAGGATAAGCGAGAAGGATATTAGATAGCTTAGCAGCTTATCATGCCTTTCTAATGCCGTGCTTGTAAGCTGCGTGGGTTATGAAATACGCTATAAGAAGAGAGACTACCACAATTACAAGTGCGTTTCCTCTTCGCTCTTTAGAGATTATGTTTACAGATTCTTTGAATCCTTCGATATAGCTTGCGATATCCCATACCTCTGCAAATGTATTCCACAAGGCTATGAGTATGCTTCCTATGCTTCTTCTCTTTGCAGCTATTATTATTGATTGAACTGTTATCATGAAACCAAATCCAATTATCATCAGGCCAAAAACTATGAAATTGAAAGCAAGTGCATATTCAACAGCGCCTATGCCTATGTATCCCAAAACATATGCCACAAAACTAAGTATGATCACAAGCACATATGTTATGCCAACAAATGCCAGGCCAAGACCAGAATATGCTGCGGCTTTGAAGAAAGTGCTTGTGCGCCCTTTTCTTATCAGGCCAATATTGTAGCCGCTAGCATATGCGTTCCATACAGAGATTGCAAAATCGAATACCAAGATTATTATTGCGAATATACCTATCATGCAATCAGAAAATTATTTTGAAACATATTATATAAAAATACATTGTGCGCCACGCCCTCTTGTTTATGCATTTTATCATATTTTTTACCTTTACTACCATGTTTTTATCGGCTCTTTTTTAAATTTTAAATTGCTTATCTTTATCGAGAGCATGTACTCGGATACGCGTTCACTTATAGTCAATGATGTGATGAGCAAACCTGTAATCACGGCTAGAGGAAACGAGAGCATAAAGGAGATTGCAAAGAAAATGAACAAGTACAATATCAATTCTGTTGTAATTGTTGATGAGAAGAATATGCCAATCGGTATTGTTACCGAAGGGGATATAATAAGGAGGCTTCTCTCAAAGAAGAGAAACCTGCTCTTTGCAAAAGCTTCACATGTGATGAGCAAGCCTGTTGTTACAGTAAAGAAGGATCTTACCCTTGAGGACGCAGCAAAAATGATGGTTAACAAGAAGATAAAGAAGCTTTGCGTTGTAGATGATGCTGGTTCTGTGATTGGTATAATAAGCGAGGGAGACATTGTAAAGAATGCAAGCTACCTTATAGACGTGCTGAAGGAGATCATCGAAACAGGCTACAGGGAAAAGGAACTCTAGCTAGCTTACGTCTATGCTATCTTCTGGATAGCCCAGCTTTATGAGGGCTTTCTTTACCTCTTCCTTGTGCATGCCCTGCAATTCTATTACACCATTTTTGAATGTTCCGCCGCAGGCGAGCATGCTCTTCAGCGATTTGGTTACCCTCTCTAGCTCCTCGCCATTCAAGCCCTCCACTATAGTCATGTATTTTTGGAACTTCTTCTTCTCTGCATATACCTTTATCTTCCTTGATGTTTCCCTTTCCAGTATATCGCAAACACAGAGCTCCTTGGGCAGGCCGCATTTTGGACAGATTTCAGACATTAGAGTTTCACACCCCTCTCTCTAAGTAGAGTTAGAATTTGAGCAACAGTCCTCCTGAGCTCCCTTACCTTCGCCTTTTTGCTAGAAACGCCCGTTGAGGCTATCTTCCTCTTTTCTATGCTAAGATCAAGCCTAACCTCGTCTAGCCTAGCCTTGAGGGCGTCATTAGACAGCGACCTTAAATCTTTTATTTTCATAAATATCACTTTGCCTCTGCAATGCTTCTTGGCAGGGCAACCTCCTTTATCTCCCTGTCAGGGAACTTTGTACCCGGCTGCACGATCCTCACAGTGACGCCAATCGCGCCGTATTTTGGATAAGCCGTCAAATGAACTTCATCGACAAAGTTTCTCACCGCTCCTGCCTTGGGTATGTAACCGTGCCTCACCTTTATAGTTCTGGCTTTTGCGCCCTTGGCAGCAAGCTTGCCTGAAGCAATGATCTCTGCACCCAGCGCGCCTTCAGCTATTATGTCCCTAAGCACAGAATGAAGCAGGCTCCTTGGGTTTGCACCCCTCTCTAGAGAGTTTGCAACATATCTAGCTACTATCCTGGGTTCGAGCCTTGGATTCTTGACCTCTGCAACGCTTATCTGCGGATTCTGTATGTGGAACCTTTCCTTAATGTCTTCTGTAAGGGCATTTATTGTTTGGCCTCCGCTTCCTATAACCCTTCCTGGATTCGTCACATATACAGTTATTCTTGTTATAACAGGAGTCTTCTGTATCTCCACCCTAGAGAAACCAGCCTTGTTCAGCGCTTTTTCAAGATAGCTCGATATCTTAAGCTTGACCAGCGCATCAGAAATGAATTTTCTTTCGACCACCATTAAACTTTCACCTTCTGCTTGTTCTCTTCCTTATTTTCCTCTTTTTCTTTTTTCTCCTTCTTCTCCTTCTTTTCCTTGTTCTTGCTTGGCTCTTTCTCCTTGCTTTCTTTTTTGCCCGTCTTTTGGCTTTCCAGCTCCTTCTTCCTTATGAAATATTTCATGCTTCTTGTAAGCCAGGGCTCATCCTTGCTTGCCAGACCTATCTCAACCTTTGCATACTCAAGGTCGCTATGCATAATTGAAGACCTGCCGTACATGCCCCTTCCCCATGCAAGAGTTCCTCTTGATGGATACCTCCTTTCTATCCTCGTCTTGTTAGCTGATGCGTGCACTATATACAAATCCTCTCCAGGCAAGCCTTTATTGTTTGCATTGGCAATTGCGTTCAGCAATGCAAGCCTAACCTCCTTTGCTGCCTTTACAGGATAGGCACCTTTTCTTCCTCCAAGCTCGTGCCTTGCTCCCATGTGCTTGTTGTGCCTCTTGTATTCTATTGGGGTCTGCATTGCTATAAGTCTTTCAAGCATGTCAAGCGCGGCAGATGCATTCATGAATCTTATGGCATCGCATACAGCGCCAAGATCCTTGTAGCTAGCGTTAATGTCGTATCTCTGTGCGAGAGCTATGTTTGAATTTTTTATGTTGAATGAATACTTCATTACTTCACCGCAAGGAACTTGCTTCCACGAGTAGCTCTAATGCCTGGCGCAGAGTGCAATACTCTCTTCGTGGTAAATACAAACTCGCCCAGCCTGTGGCCGAGCATCTCCGGGGCTATATAAAGCTCCTGAAACTCCTTTCCATTGAAGACTGCAAACTTCTTTCCAACCCAGGAAGGCAATATGACAGCACTCCTTATATGTGTCCTTATGATCTTGTCTGCCCCCTTCTTGTCAAGCTTTTCCACCTTCTTTATCAGCTGCTTCTCCCTTATGCCCATCCTCATAAGAGACCTCCTCTGCCTTGACTTCAGAAGCTTTGCAAAATCATTTATGCTCATGCTCTTGAGCTCTTCAAGCGTTTTTCCTCTAAATGTAAATACTCTTGGCACAGGATCAACCTCTCTTCTTCCTTCCCACGCGCCTCGCTGCTATGTGGCCAACCTTTGCGCCTGGCGGAGCTCCTCTTGCAACCATGCTTGAAGCACCTTTGTGGTGCTGCTTGCCGCCAAATGGATGATCAACAGGGTTCATCTTTACTCCCCTGTTCACAGGCCACTTTGCATTTATTGCGTGTTTAATATAAAAGTTCTTTCCAGCTTTCATTATGGGCTGGGTTTCCATTCCCCCTCCGGCAACTGTGCCTATCTCTGCCCTGCAATTTGCGTTGAGCTCTATTGTGCGTTTCGATGGAAGCCAGATGCTTACCTTGTCACCTGCATGAGAAACGAGCGTTGCATAAGCCCCTGCAGCCCTTACAAGCTTGCCGCCGTCTCCAGGCACAGACTCTATGTTGTATATGGGCATGCCGTCTGGTATCTTTGACAATGGCAATATGCTTCCAAGAGAGATGTGCGCCTCTGGGCCTTCTTCTATCTTGTCCCCTATCTTTATGCCCTCCGGCGCTATCAATATTGATTCTGACATATCCTCATATCTTATGCGCATGAGCGGGGCTGTGTGACCAGGATCGTCTATAAATTCTATTACCTCGCCGACAGCCTTGTTAGCTACGCTAGGCCTGAAAGCCACGTCAGCCTTAAATGTGTTTGGAGGCTTCCTATATGCATTGCTTCCTTTTCCACGCCTTTGCTGCTTTAGTTTTTTGCCCACTCTTTCACCTTCATATGAGCTTCAGCTTCAGTGCTATGTCGCTAGCCTTGTAAGCTGGATTCAGTTTTATGTAAGCCTTCTTTTTGTTTGTAGGATCTCTTAATATAGATACCTTATCAACCTTTACATTGAACCTCTTTTCGAACTCTTCCTTTACATTTTTCTTTGTCGAGCGCATGTCGACTATGAACGATATAATATTATCTCTCTCTATCATATTTATTGCTTTCTCTGTTGCTATCGGATACAAAAGGACTTCCATCTTATCACTTTATCTTCAGACTATTTATCGAATCTTCAAGCTTTTTTACTGCACTCTCGCTCCAGATTATTATCCTTGGAATGGCTCCTGGCGCAAGCCTCTCTACATTTAGCTCGCTGAGTTTTGAATACTCCACTCCGGGTATGTTCCTGCTTGCCCTGCCTATTCCGTTGTCGTTCAATGTGACTATGAGCACGCTCTTCCTGAATCTCCTTTGCTTCGAGCTTCTCCTTATGCCCTTCCTTATCTTTGGCTCGTGAGATTTTTCAAGCTCTTCTTCAAGGCCCATCTTTTTCAATATTCCAAGAAGCTCCTTTGTCTTTGAAACATTCTCTATCTTGTCCTCGATAACAACAGGCAAGTCTCTGCCTACCTTTACGACCATGCCTACAATATCTTTTTTGGTAGAGCCGCCTATCGCAGATTCGATTGCCTTCCTGTACTCCTTCAGGTTTATAAGCTCGACAAGCTTTTTCTCTATCCTGTGTGGATGAGCACGCCTTCCTTTCGTACTTGAAGGGATCCTTCTTACATCACCCATGGCACCGCCGCCTAGCTTCTGTCTAGGCCTGATGGCTATGCCCATGTGCCTCCCCGACCTGTAGGCACCCATCCTTCCAACATATGTTGCTGTTGTCTGCAAGCCAGCAAGAAGGTAGTGACCTTGAGGCTGATAATTAAGGCTTTGCTCGGCAAGCAAAGCTCTTCTAACAAGGTCTATCCTGTAAGGTGCATCAAATACTTTGGGCAGTGCAACCTTACCCAAAACCTCTCCATTCAATGAATAAATATCAGCTTCCATTCTCATGCACCCTGCTTAGAGCTCGTAGAAACGTAAAGGAGCTTTACCTCTCCTACATTCTTGTGCGCTCTCAGCGCCTTTCTTATCCTCACAAGTCTTTTTGCTGGCCCAGGTATTGAGCCATCTATTATGATGAAATCGTTCTTGATTATACCATAATTCAGGAATCCGCCCTTTACATTTATGTTCTTCGCCTCTTCGGCTGTGCCAATCTTAAGTATACGCTTGTTGAGCTCTGTCCTATAATTGTAGCCCATGTGGCCTGCATGAGGAACAGTGTAGAGCACCTTTGGGGGATGCCAAGGCCCGAGAGTGCCAACATGCCTTACCTTGTTAGTTGCTTTTCTTACCTGCCTCGCAACGCCGAACCTCTTTATCACTCCAGCCCAGCCCTTCCCTTTTGTTATAGAGGTAGTATCTACTATCTCGCCCTCTTTGAAAACATCTTTTGCTTTTATCTCCTTCCCTATATTGCTCGCGAGAAACTCTATCTTCTTTTCCAAGGACCCGCCGACATGAACTTCGAACCTCGAGATCTTCTTCTTTCCAAACCCAAGATTCGAAGGGTCTGCAAAGAGTAGCGCACTTGCATCTACATATTGCGAAAGATCTTTCTTTACCTCTTCTAGCTTTTCTGGTCCGTTTTTAACATTTTTTATTCCCACCCTGGGTGCAAGCTCCCTTGAATAGATTTCAAGCACTGGTTCCTTGTACTCTTCTTTCTTGTAGAACCTTATTCCATAGAGATATACCTTTGGCATTTCTAAGAGCGTAACCGCCCTTGCAGCTTCTCCCCCCCTTGAATCAGAGGTATCAAGAACGCTTGCATGGGTCATACCTACTTTATATGCAACAATGCCGAGAGGCAGAGGCTCGGCTACTTTCGGCCAGCTCCTTACCCTTGGCAGCTGGCGCTTTGCCCTTCTATGGGGCCAAAACTCTAGAGAACCTCTTCTCATTGTAAAACCTTCCGAAAAACTTAGGAGGAAGACTTAAGAGATTATATTCGATTACATTTATATTATTATCGCTGTGCTGTTTTTAGTGGAAGCTCTCAACAACCTTCCCAATACTGCTTATCACCCTGAACTGCTTTATTATGCTGTTCAGCGACGCAATCATGGCTACGGCATCATTGGAATCTATCTCAATGCTTATTTTTCCTTTTTCCTCCTTTATCCTTATTTTGCTCCTTTTGTAATCCTTTGGCATATCCATTATCTTTATATAGTTCTTTGCATCCTTGCCTAGATATATTTCTAGTAGAGCCTTCATAAAATCAATCTATGATAAACTGCCCGTTGTAGGGTTTCCAAGGTCCCTTGAATTCCTTCTCACCTTCCGTGTAAATTTTGAGCTCCTCGACCGTTGCCATGCTTCCTTCGGCAAACCTTATCTCTTCTGCGAAATTCTCAATGTTTTTCTTGTCGCCTTCTGCAAATATCTCCACCGTGCCGTCGGGAAGATTTCTAACAATCCCTTTTACGCCGTTTCTTAAGGCTGCGCCTCTAACAAAATACCTGTAGCCCACACCTTGTACAATGCCCTTAGCGATAAGCCTTGCCTTCATTTATATCCTCGGATATTTGACCTAACGCTCGGTCTACTCTTGTTTGTTCCGAATCCCTTGTTAAGCAAGCCGCGATGCTTTCTTCCTGAGCTGGTCAAACCCCTATATGCGCGGCCTTTTTGCTGGATAATCTTTGAATACTCTTTGTCGTTGGCTATTGAGGGATTGCTCCTGTCTACAAGTATAACTTCATAAAAGGCATAATTGCCATCCTCTCCGACATAATATGAATTAAGCACCTCGGCGTTTGAAAATTTCCTGTTGGCCCTTTCCTCAGCAATTGACTGGTGCGACTTTCTATACACGACAAACCTTGCGCTCTTTGAAGGCTTTCTTCCTCCTAGGGGCTTTTCCCTTTTTCTCATGCCCTTCCTTACCTTTACCCTTGCCAATATAACGCCCTGCTTGGCCTTGTAGCCGAGCTCGTGCGCACGGACAGGGTTTGTTGGCCTGTCTATCTTTACCACACTCCCTTCCTTTCTCCATGCAGAAAGCCTCTCCCTGAGAAGAGGGCTTCGCTCAGCGTATTCCTGCCTGAAGGTTTCTTTTATATATTTAGCCATTCCCATTTTTGGCACCGACAATTAGTTTAAGTAGATAATTTAGATAGCACAAAATATTTAATCTTATTTACTTATCTCAAGAATCTGCGCAAGCCCTTTTAGATAGAGGTAAATTCCAACATAAGAAGGCACATAGAGCTCACTCTTTTCCAAAGGCCCGTAGAACTCGCCGTTGAGCGTTATGGCAGGAATTTTTTCTACCCTTATCTTCATCTCCCCCCTCTTGAATACAATCGCTTCTTTGAGCGGATCAAACTTCTCCAAATCTGGCAAGCTAACTTTCTTAGCAAGCAGGCCTGTGCTGCCGTGTATCGTGTTAGGCAACCTTATGGTATGTGTTGTATAACTAGTTACATTCTTGTCTATGATGTCGCTCTGCTTTATCACCTGCTTCTTGAGAATATTCTCCCAGAAATCCTTCTTCTTTTTTATGTATACCATGTCCCAGTTGCCGTTCTTTATGCCCATCTCTACAAGAGCCTTCTTCCTGTAAAGGTTCTTGGCCATGAGTGCATCGGGCCCGCTTTCAAGGGCCTTAAGAAAGTTCCTCGCGATCTTGCCGCCCCAGCCGTAGTCGTCTGGTTTCGGGCCCATGAGAATGCCCCTCTGCCCCATTGTGGGAAATATCTCTGAAAAATTCAGATTCCTGCCGGAGATATAGTCTGCCACCTCTTTTCTCGCATCCTCGCTCAGCTTCATAGCAGAAGGGGAGATAACATGTATGTGATAGCCCCTGTTTCCGCTGAAATTGACCTCTATTTCATCTTTGCTGAAACCAAAGTCAGGAACTAGAAAATCCTCTATGAGCTTAAAGGCTTCCTCCTTGGCCACGCCAATGCAATCGTTGCACACCAAGTCCTTTCCGTGCACCTTTTGGCATGGGAGATCCATGTCTGTTATATCTATATCAAATGTGAGCTCTGCACCAAGAAGGCCCTTTGCTTCCATAGGCCTAGCATCGTGATATTTGTATAGGGCAGGCGAGTAGTGCACGTGCATAGGCGCCTTCTCAACAAGGAATTCCCTCAATTCCTTCTCGCCCTTGAACGAGAGGTGCCTCTGAAGGATCTTGTGCTCGAAATCGCCGTAGGCAAATTCCCTCTTCTCTATGCTACTGGGAGCTAGGGCGGCAGCTTTGCTATAGTATTCGCGCACCTCAGACAATATGAATTCCTTTGGATCCATAGCCATACCAAATGTTCGTCAAATATAATACCCTGTGCAAATCTTTTAAAGCATGGCTTTAGTGTAAGTAAGCATGCGAAACGGCAGATTGGTTGTAGGCATAGACTTTGACGGCACTCTTGCGATGAGCATAGAGAAGAGATTCGACGAGTTTTTCCCCAATGGAAACGATGTAAAATATGCTGTTGAAAATTTGCTCTTTGCGATTGTAGACATCTTGGGGGTCGGGCAAAAAAAGGCTAAAAAAATGCTGGAAGAGGGGGTGCCGCTAAACGATGGACTTCTGGATCTGATCAAAAGGTACATGGAAGAATACAAAGAGAGTGTGGAGTTTGTCATTGTTACTTCAAACAAAAATATAGAAGGAATTAAGAAGGTGCTAGAAAAGTGTGGGCTTGACATTGATATTTATTACTCCAAAAGAGGAGGCAAGAATGGCTACAGGTTTATAGACTTGATACTTGACGACGGATATTTTGAATTGAGGCACAAAGTCTTTTGGGAATCGAGGCACAATTATGTGTTTGCAGACCTGTTCAGGCGCATGAACGGGAATGTTGTTTCGTCCCCTACTGAATTCGAGCAGGTACTAAGAGACAAGATGAAGGAGAAAAACCTAATCAAATAGCTTTATAGCCACAGGCTTCTTCCTCTTCAGCTCCCTAAGAAAATAATAGACAGATATAAGCAAAATTATCAGTATAACGCCGAGAGTAAGGGCTATTTTTGGCATGCCGAGCACAAGGACAAAGAGGAAGAATATGGTAGCTAGAGGAAGATAAGGGTAGAACGGCACCGTAAAGCTAGATTTCACGCCGATCCTCCTAAAATGCAGAAATGCGAAGCTTGCCATAAGATAGGAGAAGAGCAGGCCGAAGTTGCTTATCGCCGCCATTGTATATATGTTGCCTGAGAAGAGCATTATCACGCCTATTATCGAAGAGACTATGACACCGTTTATAGCAACATCCTTTTGGCTGTTATAATTCCTGAAGGGCTTGGGCAGGAGCCTGTCCTTGCTCATCTGATAAAGGAGCCTGGACGAGCTAAGTATCATCGCTATGCTCGCTGAGGTAGTCGCAATAAGAGCTCCTATGTCGACAAGCACAAAAAGCCATTCAGGCGCATGAGCACTAGAAAGTGCAAAAGAAAGTGGGTCTGCGCTTATCTTGTAAGATGAAGCAGGCATGAGCGAAAGAAGTGCGAAAACGACAAGCACATATATGACAAGGCTCACGGCTGTAGCAATTATTATCGCTTTGGCTGCTCCGTTGCGCCCCTTTATCTTTGAAGTGAAGGTAGAGATTGATTGAAAGCCAGAGTATGCAAAAAAGATTGCGACGCTTGCAGAGAATATTGCAAGCATGATGTTGCCTGTAGGCTTTGAAAAGTTTGCAGTGCTAAAAGTATGGTGCGAAAAGGCGATGAAAAGGGCAGCGGCAATGAACAAGACCAGTATTGATACTTTTATTGCTACAAGAACAGAGTCTGCATTTGCAGCTTTTTTGATGCCGAGAATATTGAGCAGAGAGAGCACAAAAATCAACAATATAGCAAAAGGTATGTTGAATGTAGCAGGTAAGCCGAGCACGCTGCTTAGATAAGAACCGAAGCCCAGAGAAATTACCGATATGCTCGAAGCATAGCTGAAGAAAAGCAGTATGCCTGTAATGAAGCCGAGCTCGCTTCCGAAAGCCCTGAAAACAAAAGAGTATGTAGCACCAGTTTCGTTAGGCATCAGGGATGAGAGTTCACCTATCTCCAAGCTCACAAGAAGCGCAACAAGGCCAACGAGTAGGAATGCGAGAAGAGCGTAGCCGCCGGCTATCGCTATTGCCGTACCGCTCAGAACAAATATGCCCGCACCTATTATTGCACCAAGCCCTACGGCTACGGCAAC
>ERZ1669247.293-NODE-293-length-18883-cov-3.451880_pt1 | contig 18883 bp, 17 predicted proteins | sample MGYA00579297_ERZ1669247 | MGnify/ENA primary metagenome ERZ1669247 (study PRJEB41166, sample SAMN08046056) | hot springs metagenome | biome: hot spring; feature: acid hot spring; material: thermophilic sediment; isolation source: thermophilic sediment from acid...
AAACTAAATACAAGATAAAATTAAATATATTCTTGCCATATAGGTTTTGAGTGATTGTAATGAGGATCATTATCGTTGGTGGTGGGTCTGGAGGAACAATAGTAGCAAATAAATTGGTTCGCGGATTATCCACTGATGTTGATAGAGGAAATATTGAGGTTGTTGTCTTAGATAAATCGGCAAAGCATGAATATCAACCCGGGTACCTTTTTGTGGCTTTGGGGGAAGAAGAGCCAGAACATTTCGTAAGAAATGAAAGGGATTTACTAGATGAAAAGGTAAAATTTTATTCAGGTCCACAGGGGGAAGTAGTAAATATTATTCCTAATGAAAATAAATTAAAAACTGCAGATGGTAAAGAGTGGCAGTATGATATATTGGTCTTGGCCACAGGTTCTGTTCCTGATGCTTCACAGATTCCAGGACTAAAGGAGTCTGCCTATTTCTTTTATACAATGCCTGATGCAATTAAACTTAGGGATGCAATTAACAATTTCAAAGGTGGAAAGGTAGTAGTATCAGTAACATCATTGCCATATAAATGTCCAGTTGCACAATATGAAATGTTATTTGCTCTCCATGATAGATTCAAAAAAGAGAATAAAAATGCCGAATTTATTTACCTGTTTCCAATAGATGCAACCCATCAACATCCAATGGTCAGCAAAGTAGGAGAATCATGGATGAATGAAAAAGGTATTAAAATAATGAAAAGTTTTGTTATTGAATCTGTTGATCCAAACAATAGAATTATCAAATCAAAGGATGGTAGAACAGTCAATTACGATTTGTTTATAAACATACCACCACACAGGCCTTCAGATGTTATAATAAAATCAAATCTTGGTAATCCTTGGATACCAACAGATCCATATACACTTAAATCAAAACAATATCCAAATATATATGTATTAGGTGATACAACAGATATTCCAAATGTTGCAAAAGCAGGTTCTGTTGCAGAATATGAGGCAGCCGTTGTTACCAAGAACATTATTGCAGATGTTAGAAAAACAAACAATTATTATAAATATGATGGATCTGCATTTTGCTTTATAATGCACAGCCTGGATAAGGCTGGGTATTTATACATGAATTATTCAACTCCACCATTTATATCAATGCCATCCAAATATGCAAAATGGGTTAAGCTGCTATATAATGAGTTGTATTGGTCAATGTCAGAAAAGGCTGAAATATGAGGTGATGAAAAATGGTAGAAAAAAAGGATGTGGCAAATAAAACATCACATTCATTGCTAGAACTAATGCCCCTAATTAAAAGGGATGAATTGGTAAGGCTAATAAAGGAAGTAATAGAGCTTCAAAAAAATGGAACATTAGATAAACTATTAGATATCTTAGACAAAATGTCCAAAAAGGGTGTCATAGATAACTTATATTTAAAAGTAAATGATCTTTGTGAGAAAAATACACTTAAAAAATTATTGGAAGGAAATGTATTGGACAAACAGATCGAGGCCATTATAGGATTAATTACAGATGGTTCTTTAATGAAATTATTAGACCTGGTTATAGAGATGCAGAAAAAGGGACTTATAGACGAACTTGTCAATTATTTACCAAAGATGATGATATTGCTCGAAAAATTCATGGAACTTGAGAAGAAAGGACTGATAAACTATGATAAAATAATATCAATAACAGAAAAATTGATGCAACTAATAAATGATGGAACAATAGACAAACTATTAGAATTGCTGGTAATGTTATCTGCAATGCTAGATGCTTTCAACGATGAAATGATAAAGAGTATTGGAGAAAAGGCAGGAAAATTGCTAGAATTACTAGAGCCAAGCAAATTATAAAAATAGGCCATTAGGCCTTATATTTTTTTATTAATTTTTCTGGCCTTGTGTAGTTGAAATAGAAATCAAAAATGCTATCCATATGTCCCTTTAATGTCATCCAGTAAATATAAGACATTGATTTTTTCATAAAATGTTTAAATCTTGTCGGTGGTAAAGGAATTACTGGATGATTATAATCTGCAATAACAAATGTTCCTTTACCATAAGCCATGTCAAATGGACAATTTATTCTCCCATCAAATTTCGAATCTTTTCCATTTAATATATCGGCAACAACCTTGGCCTCTAAATGAGCGGTAACTCCTGATTTAGATGTTGGTAAATTATTTACATCACCTATTGCAAATGCATCATCATAACCTAAAATATTCATTTTATATTTATCTGCTTTTATAAAATTATCTTCATCTTTAATATTATCATTATTAAATTTTATTTCCGTTCCTTTACATGGTGGAATTATAATGGGAAGATCAAAATTTATTGAATCGCCCTCAAAAGAATTTATGGTTTTCTTTTCCAAATCTATACTTTCTAAATTAAAAAATGTAACAATTTCTATTCCCCTTTCCTTCATTAAAGGTTCAACGATTTTATTCATTGGTTCGGCTGGATATGGTCTTGGGTAAGGTGTCACAAAAATTAATTTAGTTTTATCTTTCAATTTATTTTTATTTACATACTCTTCAAGCAAAAATATTCCTTCAGATGGAGATGGTGGGCATTTACATACTGGGGAGGCCTGAACTAAAACGATGTTACCACCTTTGAATGATTTAATGTTATTCCAAATTTTTCTGGCATTTTCAACATTGCTATGATAATTACCATATTTATCATTTATTTCTTTTAATCCCTGAATTTCATCTGGTTTAGGATATGTTCCTGTGGATATTATAACATAATCATAATCAAAAGATTTACTTTTTGTTTTAACTACTCGATTATCCAAATCTACTTCATTTACATTATCATTAATTAGCTTAATTCCAGGTTTTAATAATTTATCGATCCTTCTCCAAATTTTCCTATTCGATCCTTGAAAAGCAATATATAAATACCAGGGTTGATAGAAATGATATTTTTCTTTATCAATAACTGTAATATCAAATTTATTGGGATTCAATGAATTTGCTAAAATTAATCCTCCTGATCCACCTCCTATTATTAATACCTTTTTCATTCTACCACCAGATAATAAATAAATCAAAATAATATAAAGTTTACTAATTTATTTTTATTAAAAATTTAAATAACGAAATTCGTTAAATATTTGCTTCTTCTAGAACTTTTTCACATTTTTTCGTATCTATTGTATCAATTTCTTTTATAGATTTTCTTATTATTTCCTTAGCTTTAAATTCATTTTCTTTCATGACTTTTGCTACCTCGGATGCTGTTACAGGTTTTTCGGCCCAAACATCATAATCCGTTACCGTTGCTAGAGTACTGTAGCAAATACCCAATTCCCTGGATAAATTAACTTCAGGAACTAAAGTCATTCCAATGATATCGGCGAAATTTCTATACATCCTTGATTCAGCCCTTGTTGAAAATCTTGGTCCTTCTATGCAAATATATGTAACATCTGGATGTATTGTTATTTTTAATTCTCTGGCGCTTTTCAAAAGAATAGCATTCATATCTTCTGAAAATGGATCTGCCATGGAAATATGAACAACCTTTGGGCCATCGTAAAACGTGTATGTTCTTCCTTTTGTGAAATCTATAAATTGTGATACTAAGGCAAGATCTCCAGGTTTAATATGTTCTTGAAGTGAACCAACAGCGCTTATAGAAATAATTTTTCTTACACCCAATGAATGGAGTGCCCATATATTTGCCCTGTAATTTATTTTATGTGGTGGAATTCTATGGCCTCTTCCATGCCTTGGTAAAAAGTACAATTTTACTCCAGAAATTTCCCCCAAGCTAATGTAATCTGACGGTGCTCCATAAGGCGTATGCACGTTTATGTTTTCAATTTCATTAAAAATTTCTCCAATTCCTGATCCTCCTATTATTGCTATTTGAGGTTTCATATTATTGTTAATTTAAAATCCATTAAAAATTTTTATTCTTGATTTATAAAACATTAAAATATTACTTTGCTTTGAATGAACATTTAAAATGACAGAAAAATCAAAAATATTAAGATCTGTTGGCTTTGTTAGTTTCCTTCGATCTTTTGGGTATGGATCGTTATGGTCTTTTGTTGTTCTTTTTTTAACAGAGAAATTCCATTTATCATTGACTTTTGTTGGTTCCTACCTATTTTTTGTGGGGATTATTGGTGCATCTTCTCAAATTTTTTATGGTGCATTGACAGATTCATATGGTAGGAAAAGGTTTTTATTTTTAGGACAGATTGGCCAAGGATTTTCTTTTTTCCTCTTTGGTATAGGTGGATTCATTGGAAATGTTATAATTTTACTATTTTCAATTTTGATACAAAGCTTGTTTAGCAATATGGTATTCACATCAATTAACACTATAATAGCAGATATATTTGAAGAGAACGAAAGATTTAAAGGTTATGCAATACAAAGGGCGTTGGCAAATTTAGGTTGGGGAATAGGACCAACTGTAGGTGGAATTGTTTATGAATTAAATGATTTAACAACATCTTTTATTATTTTAGGCTTATTATTGTCTTTGGTCTCGATAATTTTTATAAATATACCAGAAACAAATTTGAGGAGAAATTATTTCAAATTCTCAGATATCATTGAACCTTTAAAAAATAGGTTATTTTTATTTTATAATATAGCAAGTTTTTTAACATTCGTAGTTTTTGGACAATTAACCAGTACATATCCTTTTTATGAAAATGAAATAGTAGGAATATCTGTTTTTTATATAGGTATTACATGGACATTAAATGGTATTTTGGTGGGAATATTCCAATATCCAAGTGCAAAAAAGGTAAACAATCAAAATGCATTTTACTTTTTGATTTATGGATCTTTGATATACGGGCTTGGATATTTTATTTTGCCTTTTTCTTCATCTTTGATAATATTGTTCATATCAATAATTATAATAACGTTCGGTGAAATAATATATTCATCAAGCGCTACAGCTACAGCAGTAAATTTTGCAAAGGATAATGAAAAAGGAAAATATGCTGGGTCCTTTGGTTTTTTTACAAACATTGGAAGATCTATGGGAGCTCTATACGGTGGATTGATATTTTCATTAACAGCAGATTATAAAATTAAATGGTTTTTAATATTTTTGTTATCCATAATATCATCAATAATTTATTTCATAATATTTAAAAATAAAAAAAAGAAAATATTTTAATACGGTATTTTATTAATAATAATCATGGCAAAAATATATGTAGTACATATGTGGGAAGACAACCAAAAAGAGGCAGTGATGCAATTCGCTGAACAAATAAAAACCATGGCACAACAGAAAAAATTACCAGCTGGGCTAAAATTATTAAGCATTGATCTGGCAGAAAATAAAAACATAGCGATATGTCAATGGGAGGCACCTTCAGTAAACGATTTAATGAATGCAGCAGCACAATTAAAGCCTTCATGGAAGATTGAGGCTTTTACTTATAAAAACGTTTATAAAAAAGGATTTCTGTAAATTTTATTTTTTATATTTTTGCGGAGGTTACCGAGCCTGGCCAAAGGTGCGAGATTTAGGGTCTCGTTCCGTAGGGATTCGGGAGTTCAAATCTCCCCCTCCGCATCTTTTTTAATGAAAAGTTTTTAAAAAATTATTATAATATAGTATCATGGAAGAATGGTATGGTGAAAAACAAACAAATGACGTAATGCTATCTTTTAAAGCCTCTAAGTTGCTATATTCTGGAAAATCAAAATATCAGGATATAAAAATAATAGAAAATGAAACATACGGTAGAATCTTATTGTTGGACGGAACAATTCAATTGACTGAAAAAGATGAATTTATTTACCATGAGGTGTTAGCTCACATCCCATTGATGTCATTAAATGATCCAAAAAAGGTTTTAATAATAGGTGGTGGGGATGGGGGCCTTGCAAGAGAAGTATTAAAACACAATGTAACCAATGTAGATTTGGTGGAAATAGATGAACAAGTAGTTAATCTATCCAAAAATTATCTACCATTTGTATCATCCTCTTTCAAAGATCAAAGAGTGAAAGTACATATAAAAGATGGTGCAGAATTCGTTAAAAGTAAAAAAGGGAAGTATGATGTAATATTAATAGATTCAACAGATCCTGTTGGAGCAGCTTCCGTTTTATTTACAAGTGAATTTTACAAAAATGCAAAAAATTTGTTAAAAGTAAATGGTATTCTTGGTTCACAGACGGGATCACCTTTCATGTTTCCTGAGCATTTTAAAATGGCTTATGAAAATATGAAAATTTATTTCAAAACACTCAAGGTATATACTGCACCAATTCCTACATACCCTGGAACTATTTGGTCTTTTACTTTTGCCACTAATGGGGATCTAAAAAGGAAAAGGTCGAGAAATTTCAGAACCCTTTTTTATAACGAAGAATATCATGACAACAACATAAATCCTGAATTTTTAAAAGATTTAATTCATTGAATTTTCCAATATTTCTTTTTATTTTCCAATTGATCTTTATATTTTGGCCCTAGTTGATATGAAATTATTTCCAATTCTTTAAGATTGGATATAAATTTACTTTTACTATCAGAATTTATCAATTCTTTGAATTTCTTTAATTTTTTGAAATAATCAATAAAATAATATAATGATATGAAAAATCCCAAAAAGCTGACCCCTAATATCCATGATTTCCAATCACCTGATATATTATTATAGGATGAAACAATTGGGGCTGATGAATTTATAAAAATTGCATATATTGATAAAAATATTAACAGGAAAAATATTATCACCAATAATAGTGAAATATGTATTATATAATGCCTCCAATTTTTCCAGTTCATGATTGGAAATATATATCATAGATATAATATTTTTCATTGTTTTAATTGATTTCATAACTTTTAAATAAAATAATCTTTTATTTCTTCCAATGATTAATCCTGGAATTTTTTTCGGTGCCCTAGGAATAACGTTATTGGAAATTTCCGAGGCTGCCGCCATAACAATTGCTTTATATTCTGTAGGTGGAAATAAGGCCATTTATGGAACTTCTCTTGGTGTTCTTATAGTATTTGTTTTAACATTCATAATAGGAAATTTGATTTCAAATTTACCTATTCTATTGGTTAAGATTGTTTCTGGAGCATTATTGCTATATTTTGGGATTAGATTGATAAAAAGTGCAAGAAAATCTGTATTGAGAGAAAGAAATGGTTTAAAAAATGAAGAACATTTTGAAAAAGGTGTTTTTTACACAACATTTTCAGTAGGGGTAGTAGAGGCATTTGAAGCTGCAATTGTTTTGGTAGCATTAATACCGTACGATTTCTATGCATCTCTATTGGGCGTTATTATTGCAATTATAATTATTATAATCGCAGCATACATATTAAGAAATCAAATCAGAAAATTGAAGCAGGCTGTTGTAAAAAATATAGTTTCAGCAATTTTATTGTCATTTAGCCTATTTTGGTTTACAGAATCTGTTAATTTAATAATAAAGAATTCAATTCCTTCTATATTATTGATGGATTATATTTTGATTCCATATTTCATCATATTTTTCTTGATTAGTTATTCAATAGCTTATAGAAAATGAAAAGCAAAATATTTTGATTTTTTTATTTTTTAATTAATTTTTATATAAAATCATCTTTTCAATTTTTTAAGGATTATTTAAAAAATCACGAGGAATGATATGAAAAAATGTTTTTATACAAGGAATTGATAATATATAAATATGGGAGAGAAAGAATTATCTCAATATCCATCTGAAATTGAAGAGTTTTTATCTATATCTACAGGAGCTTCATTAATAATTAAAGGAAACCCTGGTGCAGGTAAAACAACGTTAGCTCTACAAATTCTTGAAAAATTGCAGACAAAGTTCAAGATAATATATTTCTCTACAAGAGTAGGAGATGCTAGTCTATATTCACAATTTCCATGGCTAAAAAACATGGAGAAAAATCTCAAACTGTTGATAGCGTCAAAAATGTTATTACAGGAACTTTCAAAAGAGCAGGAAACTAAAGAGGAGAAACCTATTAAGGACTTTGGTAAAAGGTTTTTACAAGAAGTGACTGGAGAAACAACAAAGCAGGTATACAGAACATATTACAACATGTATTTCAAGAATAATCCTTCACCCGAAGTTAAAAGAGTATATGATGATGTGGAAATGAACCTTCCGCAAAAAACATTGATCGTTGTTGACTCAATTGAGGGTATTGCTAATAAATATGGTATTTCAGAGGCAAATTTCATTTATATGATGCAAAAAGACCTTGTCGAAGCTGCTGGGGCATCAATAATATTCGTTTCAGAAAAGGAGCATTTAACACCTGAAGATTATGTTGCAGATGGCGTTATTTATGAAATGCATAACATAGAAGATGGTAAAAGGGTAAGAATTATTAATTTAAGTAAATTGAGAGGTATTGAAATAAAGCAGCCAAGTTTTGCTTATACATTGCAAAATGGTAGATTTAGGGTGTTTTATCCAGAACAATATATGAAGGAAGAGGTTAAAAAATTTGAATATACCCCAAATACTGAGAAAAGGTATAAGACTGGAATACCAGAATTCGACCAAATGTTATACGGAGGCTTAGAACCAGGATCATTCTTTACTATAGAGGTTGATAAGAACGTTTCGCATGATGAGTTTCAATTATTCATTAGGCCAATAATGCTCAATTTCCTATTAAATAATATTGGAATATTCATGATACCGATAGGCGGATATTCTGTACAAAAATTAAAAGATGATCTAGTAAGGTTTATACCAGAAAATCTATTTGAAAGCAAGATTAGATATATAGACTATTTTGTTGAAGAAACAAGCGCACCATATCATGTTCCTGCTGGGGGAAGTGACTATAATGCAATTAATCAAAGGATATTTAGAGCAATGCTTGATCTATCCGGCATGGAAACTAAACCAATGCTTCATTTCATGGGGATGGATACACTTGAATACATAAAGGGTACTGAATCTGCAATAAAAGAGATTTTCAGCATGTCACAGGCAATTAAATCATCAAAAGATGTTGGAATTTCAATTGTTAGGGTAGGACAATCATTGAAAGATGAAATTATAAACATATCTGACTATTATGTAAAGTTGGTTTCAATAAACAGTGTTCCATTTATAACAGGCATAAAACCAAGAACGGTCTATTATGCTGTAGAAGTAAATAGAGATAAAGGATTGCCCAATATTAGATTAGTACCAATGCTGTAAATTTTTTAAAAAAATTTAAATTATTAATTCTTTTTTTAGTTTAATATTAAATTAGGGGATGGTTTTATGCCTAATTTATCAGATGCCGGAAGAGAAGAATATAAAAATTCTGAATTTATATTAGAGGCCGCCGGCATCGATTTTACTTATTCCAATGGTTATAAAGTTTTTGAAAATGTAAATATTCAATTAAAAGAAAATACGTTTGCTGCAATTATAGGGCCATCTGGAATAGGAAAATCAACATTATTAAGAATATTGGGGGGATTTTTAAAACCAGACACAGGGGCCGTTTATTTAAAAGGAAAAAAGATTGTCAAGCCCACTTCTGATATAATATTGATACATCAATCGATAGTAACTTTTCCATGGATGACAGCTTTAGAAAATGTTATGATGCCTTTAAAGATAAAAAAAATTCCAAATGAATTAGCTGAAGAAAAGGCCATGAAATATTTGGAACTTGTTGGCCTACAAGGTTTTGAAAATTTGTATCCAAAGGAAATGAGTGGTGGGATGAGACAGAGAGTCGCAATTGCCAGAGCATTGGCTGCTGAACCTACAGTGTTCCTTATGGATGAACCTTTTGCACATTTGGATGAATTAACAGCAGAAGGTTTAAGACAGGACATTTACAACATATTATTTAGTCCTGAAACACCATTAAAAGTTGTTGTATTGGTTTCACACAATCTTACGGAAGTTGTTGAATTGGCAGATGAAATATTTGTTTTAAACAATATACCAGCAACAGTAATAGCAAATATACCTGTTACAATATCTAGGCCGAGGAATCCTAGATCAGATGAATTTAATCAACTATTGGATAATTTATACACACATTTAACACCTCCTAGGATTAAAACTAGGTGATATCATGAACGTTTTTATTTTAATAATATTGGCAGTATTTGCTACAACAGGAAGGGTATTCTTCCTCATATTATTGGCTATAGTTTCTGGATGGTTTTTATCTTACGCATCAATTGAAGAAATTTATATACCGCTGACAGAAATTTTTGAATCTGTCCCTGTTATTTCATTCTTTCCCATAGTATTATTGATATTCGTTATTAATATTGGAGGGGAATTAGGTATCGAATTGGCCGTCGATTTTTTAGTTTTCACAGCTGTTGTATGGAATATATGGATGGGAGAATATCAGGCATTTAAAACAGTACCAAATGAAATGGTAGAGGTATCTGAAAATTTAAACATGAATATATGGCAAAAATTGAGGTATGTATACATTCCATTTTCAATACCAAGGGTAGCTGCAAACCTATTTCCAAGTGTTTCAGATGGATATTTTTACATTACTGTGAGTGAAGTTTTCACAGTGGGAACAGTTCAATATCACGCATTTGGTATTGGTTCACTCTTGATGGAATTTTATTCAAAAAATGAAATGCAATACATATTTTATTCACTTCTAATACAGGGAATTTTAATAGGTTTTGTAATTGTTTTACTAAGACAATACAGTAAATATGCTGTTGCGAAATATACATTGGATACAGATGCACCAATAATTAGAAGGGGTAGAATAAATGTTAGAACTACAACTAGGATAATATCAACAATAGCAAGAAACCCAGTTTCAAGGTTGGCTGGATATTATAGACAAAGAACATCATATAAAATAAAAAAGGAGGAATTTGAAAAGGAGGAGAAAAGATACAACATAGGAAAATATTTGGTTTATTCAATAGGCATCATTTTGCTTATTTTAATAATTTATGGTTCACTTAAATTGATATTTTCTATAGATAGATCAACATGGATGAAACTTTTTTCTATAACGCCTGAAATTCTATTATATATGGCTTTTGATTATCTTAGGGTTTTAATAATATTGTTAATTTCAGTGATAATGGCAATTTTCATAGGTTATTACTTGGCAATGCATAGAATAATGGAGGCCATTTTTGTCCCAATTATTCAAATATTTAGTTCATTCCCACCACCATTATACTTTCCAATAATTTTTGGTATCACTTATCCATTTATTTACCATTATTTTGGGAATTTTTATACTGAAGTATATGTACTTTTCCTTGGCTTTATTAGTACATTCTATTACGTTTTCTATTCATATTGGATTGGTGTAAAGGCATTGCCATCAGAATATTTTGACATAATGAAAAATTTGAACATGGGGACATTATCAAGGCTAAGGTACATAATAATACCAGGAACATTTCCATATTTAATAGCCGGAATAACATCAACAATAAATAGTGCATGGGGAGGATTGATGATAGGTGAATATTGGCCATATATTGTAGGAGACAAAAGTTTAGAGGTACAAAACGGATTAATGAAATTTATAGATGTAAATACATTGAATGGAAATATTGCATATGCAGCGTGGGCATCATTTATTCTTGCGATTGTAGTTGCGATCTATTCAATATTCTTCACAAAGAAAATGATGGATTTGGCTAAGAAAAAGTATGTCGCTGAAGAGGGCATATTTGCCACATAAAAAATTTAATAAGGATAATTACAGTTGTAGGAATATATATGACTGAAGTTATAGATCCTAATGCGAGAATAGCAGATTTGGTAGGCCTCTTATATGTATTAACAAACATATTTAATGGAAAAACAGATTTATATAAGCTCGAAAAGGAAATGGAAGTTGATCTTGATGATTTAATGCCCATAGTTTATACAGCGGTTAACCTTGGATTTGTAACATTGGATTCAGGTGACATAAATGTTACTGAAAAAGGTAGAGAATTTGCAAAGTTGGGTATAAAAAAGAGAAAAGAGATGATAAAAGAATCCATAAAAAATATGGAGCCTTTTATTACAGCTTTACAATTGAAAAAGTTTACATTGCAAGAATTGTTGGAAGAATTGGTAAAAAAGAATATTTACCAATATAATTCACCTTCTGGATACCATGACCTTGAAGTTATATTAATAGAATGGGGAATTTATTCTGGTCTACTGAAAAAGGAAGAGGATTATTTTGTCACCAATATGGGGAAACCTGCAAAAGGGTAAAATTGTTAACTGAAAATTTTGGATATATTATATACTGATTAAAATCAATGTATTCCCCATCTATTAATAACAATTTTTCGTTGTTAAAATAAACGTATTGTTGAGGACCATAATAAATATATTTTCCAGGTGCTATAAAATCTGTTTTATTTTTTATATTCATGGGAACAAAATACAATGGATATCCGGAATAATTTTCCTTTAGGAGAATCATACCGTATGCTTCTGCATAGATGGAATAGTTCTTTAACAATATAAATTCATTTACTACCTGAAACATTGTCTGATTATATTCGGGAAAATAAACGGAGTAATTATCGAAAAATCTCGAATATGGATCGGTTATGATATATTCTGGATATGTTCCAGGACGCATAAAATCTGGTAATATATAATTATACTTTTCACACAAATTTGGCATATTGTCCTGTATTAAGACTGTTGAACCATATGGAATCAAAGAAGATATTTTCCAAAGATATTTATCATAAATAGTAACAGAGATATTTTTCTCCATGCCGTAAGAATAAATGATGTGTGAATTCATAGGCCCCCAAGGCATAAGAAAAAGGGCAAGAATTACATTTATTATAAAAATTGTATATATTATTCTTTTTAAAATATTTATCTGAATAATATTTCTTTTAATAAGTATAAACAAGGCAGATGATAGAGAAATGAATAATATCGGTATATATAGACTGGGGTACTGGAAAAACATTGGCATTATGTACGGAAAATAATTATTTAGAAATGCGAATCCAAGGTAAGGAATTATAAGATATATGTATTTATAATCCAATAGAGGTATAAATAATAGAGGAGATAGTATGAATATCAAAAACATGATCTTTTGTGTATATGTTGTTGAAATAACCTTCATATAATAATCAATTGATATATAATTTGTCCAGTAAAATAGATATCCAATGCCAAAGTAAACTGTAATTATTATGAAAAGTATTGTAGAATATATGGCCAAAATAATTGAAAACCTTTTGTTCTTCCCTTCTATAAAAGTTATGATAGAAAATATTATTACAATAAGTGGAACAAGATAGTCAGTTAAATTTGATAATATGAAAAACAGTGCAGACATCTTGTAATTTTCTTTTAAATAGAAATAGAAACCTGTCAGGAAGAGTGGTGGGAAAAGGGCCATGAAATGGAAGTCAAACCAGTTAACACCGCCCAGAGGATAGTAAAAAATATATGTAAGGGATATTAATAATGCAAGCTTATCATCATTCAAATAGTGCTTAGATATTCCGAAAAGTGGAAACATTGCAAGTGGAATATAAAATGATTGAATAAAGGAGCTGAGAAGCAACCCCAAGGTCAAATACGCCAGAATTGAACGCCAAATACCTTAATACAGTTATGGTTGACCATAGCGTTCCATATATCAGATAAAATAAAAATAATATGTATATATATTTATTTATTTTCATAATTATCTATCATTTCCATTACAATTTTAATTGCGAAATCAAGTTGCGTATCTTTGTTATTTGCATAATCATCTGGTGTTATTTCCACACAATAATCGGGTTCAGTTCCATGATTCTCTATGCCAAAACCAACGTCCATGAAATAGAATGCGTATTCTGGCTGTGTCACTATGGAACCATCGATTAGCCTTCTCTTAGGTTCAATTCAAATGTTCTCTTTCCTATCAATGGCCCTATCTTCATTACCTTAAAGGCATGCGAAAAGATATCTCCGTCCGAACCGGCTAATTCATTTGTTATACATACAATAGGTCCTTTTGGGGAAAAATAGGGATATCCTTCTTTTATACCATATTTAGGATAATCGTATCCTATAATTTTTCTTTTCAATTTATCCAATAATAGCCAGGATACATAACCACCTCTATTAAATCTTACATCTATTATCAATGCAGATTTTGAAATTTCTTCAAAATATCCCCTGTGAAATTCTGTGAATCCAAATTCAGACATGTCAGGGATATGTATATAACCAACTAGTCCGTTTGTTTTTTCATGTACATATTTTCTATTTCTTTCAATCCAATCTCTATATATTATTAAAGATTCATCACTGATGGTCTTAACATTGTAATAAAATTCATTATCATTTCTTTTAATTTTTAGCCTTATAACATCGTTAGGATGATTTATTAATATTTTTCCTGGAGGATTCAATCTATCAACTTTGATGCCATTTATTTCCAAGATTACATCATTTTCTCTTATGTCAATGCCTGAAGATATTAAAGGGGATCTCTCATCCAATCTACCATTGTAAATCCTTTTTATCTTAAATTCCTCATCTATCTCCGCACCTAAATATCCTCTTACCTCCAATTCTGAATTAAAGTAATCTCCAAGCATTTCGTAGGAATGGGATGTGCCCAATTCTCCCTGCATTTCCCATATCAAATCAGACAATTCTGATCTTGTTGATATCTTATTCATTAATTTATAATATTTATTAAATATATAATCCCATTCGATGTCTTTATCTTTCCAATAATTCTCCTTCATCATAAACCACGTTTCGTATAACATTTGGGTGAATTCTTCTTTTGGATTTGAGGATATTTTAATCCTATTTGCATTTATTATACCCGATTCCCTTCCAGGTTCATTTGATTGAAAATCATTTTTTTCCATGGAATTAATTAATCTAATGATTCCATCGTAATAATATATTATCTTTTTTCTATCACCAGATATATTATAAAATTGCACTTTTTCAACAAGCGTCTCTTCTATTTTTTTCTCAATGTTATAATGCTTTATTTCATATGTTTTTCCTTCTTTTTCATTATAATTCTCAGAAATAAAAATAAATCCGTCTGGTGTGGCCTTTAGATCTGAAAATTTGCCGGGTTTAATTGGGACTGAGAAAATTCTCTTTGAAATGTCTTTTAAATCTACATTAAATTCCTTTTCTTCTTCATTTAATTTTTCTATAAATGGATTTTTTATATGTTCTTTTAATGCAACGCCAAATATTTTTGAATTGTTTGGAAATGCTAAGGAATTTAATGCTTCGTCCATTTCTGGCCTAATCGGGTATATTGAAATAAAATAAAGAAACCTACCTTTGGGATCAAATGAGGGTGAAATATCATACATATAAGTACTTTCTATCTCAACATATTCATAACTCTCTATATTTCTTATTCTAATTTTTTTACTTGAATACGATTTTCCTATGGAATATGCAATCCATCTGCTATCTGGAGAAAATTCTAAATCATAAATGGGACCCGTCTTAGATTCATCTATTATATCGATCTTTTCCTTTTCTAAATCTATTAAATGTATTTTTAGCCTATTTGTAGAAAATATTATCTTTTTACCATCAGGTGAAGGAAAAATATCCAATACCATACCTTCCTTTATTTCAAACATTTTGGTTATGTTTCCATTTTCTATTAAGACAACATATTCCTTCCCATCCTTGTTCATTATTGCAGCACATCTATTTTTGTCCAAATATTTTGATTTCATCAATCTTATTTGATCTGTAATAATTACGGGGCCATCAAATAAATCCATTTCATACAGTTTACCCCTTATTGAAAATATTCCCCTTTCACCGTTGTAATTTAAAGATATGTAATCTATCTTTTCAACCACATTTGGCAAAAATCTCTCTTTTAATGTTCTTTTAGGACCATAAACGTCTATATCAATCTTTTTAATTTCACCATCATAAATATATAAATCACCTGCCATCTGAAATATTATTCTTTTGCCATCTGAATTTGCATTTCTAACGTAATATTCTTTATTATCAGTTATTTTTATTATATCCCCATTTTCATAACAGTAAATTCTTCCAACACCTTCATGGTCTGAAACAAAACATATTTTATTCTCGAAAATCATTGGGCTTCCAATGTTTCCATTTAAATTTTCTAATATTCTAACGAAATTTTTATTTTCGTATGATACCCATAGCTGTCCTACTGATCCTCCTCTGTACTTCTTCCACCTTGCAGGGTCACCTATGTTTCTGCCAATTAGTATAAAATTATCCCCAAATCCTATATAAGATGCATTACCATAATTTAATTTCTTTACTCCATAATTTTTTAATGAAATATAAAACAATTCAGGGTAATAGTTCAAAGGTGATTCATGTGTTGACATAAAATATATTTTGTCTTCATAAGAACTTACTGGCTTAATATTATTACTTCCAAAATATGTTAATCTAACAATATTTGAATCTTCAATAGAATATAAGTAAAGATCAGCCTGAGGTTTAATATTTTCTTTCCCCAAACTTTTGAATACTGAAAAAACTATATATTTACCATCAGATGAAAATTTTGGATATTTAACAATTCCTATTCCTTCCGTTATCCTTTTGAGAGAACCATCGTACAACCATAAATCGTCTTCAGTCACAAATGCTATTTTTTCATCATATATATCTGGATACATTAAATAATGATCCATAAAAATTAAAATGAAAAAAGATAATTAATTTTTTCATTTTGAATTGTTTGATTTCAAAATTTTTTCAAAATCTTCCTCGTGTACGTATCTTTTTCCCATTAAAGCGGATAAAATTGTGGCCAAGATAGATAATATTATTGCAATGTAAATTGAATAATCTAGCCCTATCATAAATGATGGTCCTAAAATATTTGGCAAAAATGTTGGAGATTCCAAAACCTTTAAAGCGTTTGGTGGAATATTTGAAATCAAATTTTGAGGTAAACCTGCCAATGGATTCACACCCAGAAATGCGCCAAATAAAAGCCCGGACGCGGGTATTTGTGATAATATATAAGCAACATTTCTAGGTATTCCGTTTTGTATAGAATATTTCATAATTTGACTTGGAAGGTTTTGGCTAAACATTGTAATAGTTATTGAAAAGAATATTGCCATGCTAATTGTTGATGCTATATTGTTGATTGTCATCCTCATTCCATTGGCTGTGGCCCTATCCTTTGATGAAATTGCATTCATTATGGCTGTAGTGTTAGGGGATGCAAATAATCCACCCCCTACTCCTATCAAAAATAATATAATTTCGAATTCTAAAAGGTTAAAATTGTAAGGCAACAATGTTAAAAGGAATAAAGATATTGTAGTGATTGCCATTCCAACAGTTGCAAATATCCTTGCACCATAAATATCTGTTAATGCACCACCAATAGGGCCAAAAATAACCATGCCTAAAAGCATAGGCAGCATATATATTCCTGCCCAAAATGGAGTTTCTGAATATGAAAATCCATGTAATGGCAAATATATACCTTGCAACCAAATTATAACTAGAAACATTACTGCGCCTCTCCCAAGTCCGGAGAACAATAAACTAAAATTTCCAAATGCAAATGGCCTTATCTTAAATAAAGATAGATTAAACATTGGTTCTTTCACATGTTTTTCTATATAAATAAAAAGTAAGAGGAAAATAATGCCAATGACAAATGATAATATTACCCAGGGATTTCCCCAACCCATTTGTGAATTTCCATATGGTTCTAATGTATATGTAAATCCCAATGAAATTAATATCAATGATATTGCTAGCGTTATGTTCCCCCAAATGTCCAATTTTGAGGGATGCTTTATTTCCTTTTCCTTTAATTTGAATATAGACCAAAAAGTTCCAGCAACTGCAAAAGGAATATTCACTATAAATACTAAATGCCAATCATAATTTGATAAAATTCCACCCAATATTAAACCTAATAACGAGCCAACAATAAATGCAATTTGATTTATTCCTAATGCTTTGCCTCTTTCATTCGGTGGAAATGCATCTGTTATTAATGCAGTAGAATTTACCATTAAGAAACCTCCACCTACAGCTTGAACCATTCTAAATATTATTAATAATAAAGCACCAAAATTACCTGAATTGCTTGGAACTATTGAAAGTAAAATGGATGCAATTGTGAATATTATAAAACCCCAAGTATACATTTTTACTCTTCCAAAAATATCCGATATTTTACCAAATGATACTAAAACCGAAGCTAAAACAATTGAATAACCCATCAAAATCCATAATAAATAAGTAAATTCTCCACTTGAAAATGGATTTATATTTAATCCCCTAAATATAGTTGGTAACGTTACCATAACTATATTCATGTTTATTGACGCCATCAAGGCGCCAAGCATTGTATTAGTTAAAACAGTATATTTGTATTCCATTGCGAAAGAATAAATCATTTATGTATAAAAGAATTATGATATCAATTTTCATAAAATGTATTATTAACATAAAAATTTTTACCAGAAGGCCTAAATTTCCCAGAAAATATTTTATTGAATTTTCAAAATATGCGAATGATGCACCAATAATAGTCTATAAATATCTTACCACAAATAAGTAAAGAAATGGTCTAATGATAAATTATCCAAAAACATAATAGACCTAAAAGAAAAATTATGGATCTTGTTATCTAAAAACATGAGACACTCTAATTGAAAAAATAAAGATTAATTTTTAATTACAGTTAAAAATATTTTACTTTGTATAGGTTTGGAGAAACCTGGTATGCTTGCAATGAATGGTATAGTATAGTTAATGGTTCCATTTAAATTTGGTTTTACTACAAGCATAATCCCGACAAAAATCTGAAAGCTTCTTGGAATATGAGAACTCTGATTAATATAAAAAGTATAAGTTTGTGAAATGGTATTATTTATAAATCCATCTAAAGTCCATCCTGGAACAGTAACATTTT
>ERZ1669247.296-NODE-296-length-18616-cov-3.958785_pt1 | contig 18616 bp, 17 predicted proteins | sample MGYA00579297_ERZ1669247 | MGnify/ENA primary metagenome ERZ1669247 (study PRJEB41166, sample SAMN08046056) | hot springs metagenome | biome: hot spring; feature: acid hot spring; material: thermophilic sediment; isolation source: thermophilic sediment from acid...
ATGAAAAATTCTCGGAATATACAAAAGAACCATTATTCTGGTAAATATTAATTATTGTATATCTGACATAATAATATTCCTTTATACCAAGTATTGTTGTTGTTGCATTATATTCCAAATATGCATTCTTAAAACCCCATACTGGATTTGATAGATTCTGCGATATAGAAATTGGATAAAATATCACCCCAAAAAATAATATTGTTATAATTAATGTTTTAATTTTTAAATTCATGATAAAAATTATTGAAAATTATAAAAATAAAATTTTCCATTAATTAATAAAGTAAATTTTTAATGTTATATTATAATATAGGTATGGCGATATGATATGCCAAAACCATCATACTACATGTTGAATTTTAAAAGGGTTCCTATCAAACATGAAAAACCAGAAGAAAGGAAAAAGGATTTTTATAAAGTTGTTACGCTTGGATATACAAAGGAAGAAGCAATGAAGGAGGCCTCTAGATGTTTAGGATGCGGACTATGCATTCAGGGATGTCCAGCAAGGTTGGATATACCAGGTTATGTTCAAGCAATAGCAAGAGGGGATTTTGCTGAGAGTTTAAAAATAATAATGAGAGATCTTCCATTTCCTCAGATATGTGGGAATATTTGTACACACAGGTGTGAAGATAATTGTGTTTACAAGGAACCTGTGGCCATTAGACATTTAAAAAGATTTGTTGGCGAGCAATTTAAAGATTATGCCCCAGTTGTAAATCATCAAAAAAGAAAACCGACGGGTAAAAAAGTGGCGATCATTGGTTCAGGTCCAGCAGGTTTAACTGCTGCATATTATTTGACACAATTCGGTATAGAATGCACAGTTTATGAAGCTGCTCCAGTGCCTATGGGAGAACTTAACCTTGGTATACCTAAATATAGATTATCCAAGGAGGTAATTGAAAAAGAATTCAATTTTATAAAGAATGCGGGTGTTAAATTCTACTTCAATAAAAAGGTAGGGAAAGATGTTTCATTTGAAGAAATTTATAATAATTACGATGCAATATTTCTTGGAATTGGAAATATGAAGCCCAACTTAACAGGCACACCAGGTTCAGATGGTAAATATTTCTATCATGCCTTGGAATTCTTGAAGTTGGCAAATCTAGGTGAGAAGGTAGAGATTGGAAAAAAGGTTGCAATAATAGGAGGAGGCTTTACGGCAATGGATTCAGCAAGAACCGCTATGAGATTGGGAGCGGAAAAAGTATATGTACTTTACAGAAGAAGAGCAGAGGACAGACCAAGTTATCCATCAACAAATGCTGAAGAGGAAATGGAAGAAACAGTTGAAGAAGGAATAGAATTCATGTGGAAAGTTACGCCAATTGAATATGTTAAAGATTCAAATGGATATATTAAAGGGATAAGATATTGGAAGAATGACATGGTTGGAAGTGCTAAAGAGGGTAGGCTAAAACCAGTACCAATAAAAGATTATGAATTTTTCTTAGAAGTTGATACCGTTATAGAGGCAACTGGTCAAAATGTAGATTTATCATTTCTTCCACCTCAATTCCTGGAAAAATTGAAAATGAACAGAAATGAAATATGGGTTGATAAAAATATGATGACCTCTATTCCAAAGGTATTCGCAGGAGGAGATGCAGTAAATGAAACAAAGGATTTCATTTCGGCTGTTGCAGATGGTTACAGAGCATTTAAAGGTATATTGAGATACTTTAACATTGAATTTAAAGAAGAAGAAAAAGTGGAATGCAATGAAATGGCCAACATAATGAAAGAATCTGTAAACAAGGATGTCATTTGTGATACGTACATAAAATTATAAACTTTTGAATAAATTTTATAACATACCATTTTGTTTTATATATCTAGGTGTCCACATGTATAGATTTGGATTAACAGGCATTCCTTTATCTTCCAAGGGCAGAATGCTAAGGGATGCTATAGAGGATACATATTTAATGGGATTAAATGCCTTGGAAATAACATTTATGAAATTTAACGTTATGGATGTAGATGCTACAGTAGAGGTAGGTTTAAAGCCTAAAGAGGTAATGCCAGAAACAAAGGATGAGAGCAAAATTGTTATTGATGTTTTAAGGATAAATGAAGAAGGGAATTATGAAAGTGTAGGTATTGATACACAGATTGAAAGAGGTGATATATTAAGGATATTACAATGGAATTTAGCAAGGTCATATTCTGAATTGGAAGACCTAGGAAAAATAGCTAAAGAATTGGACGTTAAACTCACATTTCATACACCAAATTATATAGATTTGGTATCGAATGATGAATTCACAGAAAAGTCGATAAATTACATAATATGGTCAGGCATGTTGGCAAATGTATTAAATGCAGATATGATTGTAACAAATCTAGGTCTATATGGAGACAATGAACCAGCGAATGCAATGAAAAAAATAATTCAAAATGTTAAAATCGTAAGAGATAGATTAAATAAAATGAATATAAAGATACCGATTGGTTTTGAAACATCGGGTAAAAAAAGTGTTGCAGGTAGTTTAGAAGAGTTGTTGGATGTGTCCAAAAAGGTCAAGAACGTAGTACCTATAGTTAATTTTCCTAAGCTTATGGCTAGATCAGGCATGTTATTTAAATCTCCTCAAGATTATGAAAAGGTTATTCAGAAGGTTGAGAAATATTTCCCAAATGGACTTTATGTTCAATTTGCGTCACTTGAAACAATGCCTGAAAACATGATAAGGCTAGCGCCAATTAAGAGAGGAGAACCAAAGTTTGATTTTCTTGCTGAATTGATATATGAAAAAGAATATGACATTACAATAATTTCGGTATCTCCTTTGCTAGAACATGATGCCCAATATATGAGGGTAATTTTAGAAAGAATAATATCAAAAAAGATACAAAATAAGTGGGAAAAATGATCTGGAAAGAATCATATAAATTTATAACTTCACAAATACTCGAAGTGATGAACAATATTAATAATGAAAGCATTAACAAAGCAAAAGAAATTATTTTAGAATCACAAAAGATTTTTGTTTATGGTGCAGGTAGAAGCGGAATAATAGGTAAAGCGTTTGCAATGAGGCTAGTTCAATTGGGTCTTGTTGCATATTTTATTGGAGAGACAATTACACCAATAGTAACAGACCATGATTCTGTTATTATTATATCTAATACAGGAAATACAAAATCTTCTGTACTTGTCGCTGAAATTTCAAAAAACGTTGGAGCAAAAATAATTGCAATAACATCAAATCCAAATTCTGAAATATCAAAGATTTCAAATTTACAAATACTTTTAGGACCGATATCACATAATTCACTGGCACCATTGGGAACAGTATTTGAAGATGCAACGCTAATATTTTTAGATTCTTTTGTTGCAGAATTGATGGAAAGTTTAAAACAAACTGAAGAAGATTTAAGAAAAAGACATGCGATATGGGTGTAAACATGAAGGTGAATGAAATATTTTATTCATTGCAGGGGGAAGGTATTTTAATCGGCAAACCGATGGTTTTTGTAAGATTTTCAGGATGCAATTTAAGGTGTACTTGGTGTGACACAAAATATGCCTGGGAAGAGGGGAAAGAGATGGAAATTAATGATATTTTATCGATAATAAAGCAATTTGATACTGAATGGATATGTTTAACCGGAGGGGAGCCTTTAATCCAAAAAGATATTTATAAATTGATTAATATACTATTAAATGAGAATAAAAAGATTTTACTAGAAACAAACGGTTCAATCTCTATTGAAAATGTACCAACTGAAGAGAATATAATTATAGATATGGATATAAAAACACCTTCATCTGGCATGCAACAATATAACGATTTTTCTAATTTAGAATTACTAGGCCCTAAAGATTATGTAAAATTTGTGATAAAAGACAGAGAGGATTATGAATATGCAAAAAATATAATAAAAAATTATAATATTAAATGTGAAATTGTTTTTCAACCAGAGGGGAATAAAAACATTAGAGAGTTGGCAGAATGGGTCTTGAATGATAAACTGAATGTTAGAGTACTAATACAATTGCACAAAATAATATGGGGTGATGTACGTGGTAAATAGATATACTGATGAGGAGGGAATATTTTCAGTAAAAGTAGCTAGAATGGTTGTTGAAGATTATTTAAACAATAGGAATATAAGAAAAATCGATTTTCTACCTAAATTTGAAAATAAGGCTGGAGTTTTTACTACAATTAATTCTTACCCTTCTGGTGAATTGAGGGGATGCATAGGATTCCCTGAACCTGTATATCCCCTTAAGGATGCACTAATAAAAAGTGCAATTTATGCTGCTACAGAAGATCCAAGATTTCCTCCATTACGTTCAAATGAACTAGATAAAGTCACTTTTGAGGTATCTCTACTAACTGTCCCAGAAGAAATGATTGATATCAAACCTGAAAATATTAAAATAGGACGTGATGGTTTAATTATTAAATATGGATTTTATTCAGGTTTATTGCTACCACAAGTTGCAGTAGAAGAGAGATTAACAAGCGAAGAATTCCTTGATATGACATGTTTGAAAGCGGGATTATCTCCAGGATGCTGGAAAAATAAGTATGCAAAAATATATACTTTCCAAGCGGAAATATTCAGAGAAGAAAAACCTGGAGGTAAAATATACAGGGTGTATTTAGATGAAAGTGATTTCAGGTAAATTTTTTTATAAAAATGAAATTAAAGAATTGGATGTACGAATTGAGGATGGTAAAATAAAAGAGATTAAAAAACATATTATTAGTGATGAAAGACTGGAATTTTCTGAAGGTTTGATAATACCATCAATGCTTGATATTCATGTTCATTTCAGAGAACCTGGATATACATGGAAAGAGGATTTTGAGACAGGTTCATTATCTGCTTTACATGGAGGAGTCACATTTTATATGGATATGCCAAATACAAATCCTCCCACCAATTCTTTTGAAAATTTTAGATATAAATATTTTTTAGCAAAAAGTAAAAGCTATGTAGATTTTGGAATTGCGTACCTATTGGACAAAAAGGTGGATAAAGAGACAGAAAATTACGTTACTGCTTTTAAAATCTATATGAGCGAAACAACAAACGTGAAGCCAATAAATCCTTTACTTATTCCAGAAATTGTTAAGGATATAAATAAACACATAACGGTACATGCTGAATGGCAAGAATGCTTAAAAAAAGGAGAAGAAAAAAATTTGATAGAACATGATAGAAATAGACCTGAAACGTGCGAAGTTAAAGCAGTAAGATATTTGATTAATAATGTTAATAGAAGTGTTCATATAGCACATGTGAGTTCACCAGATTCTGTTGATATTTCTATTGCAAAAAAATTTACTAAGGAAGTAACCCCACATCATATAATATTAAATAGAAATAGTCCTATAAACAGCTTTGGAAAGGTTAATCCACCACTTAGATCGGAGCATGTTTCAAAAGTATTGTTCAAATACCTTTCAAATGGATTGATTGATATTGTTGCATCTGATCATTCACCACATACGCTTGAAGAAAAAGAGAATTTTAATGATGCCCCATCTGGTTTGCCCAATGTAGAGACATCTTTGCCTTTATTATTAATGGAATTCAAAAGAGGGAATATAAAATTGGATAGATTAATAAATGCGGTTTCTGAAAAACCTGGAGAATTATTAAAAATAAATAAAGGAAAAATAGATGTGGGATATGACGCAGATTTTGTAATATTTAGACTGTCATCTGAAAGAAGAATAAGATCAAAGGATCTACACTACAAATGTGGCTGGACTCCATATGAAAATATGGATGCAATATTTCCAGATTATGTATTCATAAGGGGGGAAATGGCATTGAAAAATGGGGAGGAATTGATTAATCCGGGCTTTGGAATATATTATCCAGAAGTTAAAATATAAATGAATAATGCTTGCTAACATGGCGCATATTAACATATAACAATTTTTATGATATTAGATATCATATATCTAATAATATTTATATATTTTATAATAATGTTCTTCTTAGGGGATATGTATGTTAGGGAGGGTGGTAATAGTATCTATTATATTGATATCTCTTGCGATATATTTGCCTGGAAATTCCCATGGCCAAACATTTATTGTTAATGTCAACGGCATTTCAGATAATGGTATATATCCAAACGGCACTCCATATAGTTATTACACAACTGGTATAATGGGATATGCATCTGTAAATAATATAACAACAAATGTGTCTGTTATATCATTCACATTAGCTGGAAATTTTGTTATAGATATATCAAACATGAATTTAGATTTTCTATATTTGGAATCTGCAATATACAATGAGTCAAATGGTACTATACACTTTGTGGATTACATATACGATGTATCTTATAAAAATGCATCCATAATGAGGCCAGAACCACCACTATTTCCGATGATAATGGGCCAGGGAATTGAACCAAATTATAAATATTATTATTATTCAAGCCCAACGTATATATATGTGGGCAATCAATTTAACATATCATTAAATATAGAAGAAATATACAAGAATGAACATGCATCAATATTATTCACATATGGCATAAATGGAATAACAAAAATACTGGATAATCCATATTATGTAGGTGCAGTAAGGGAAGGATACTTTGTTGTTAATGGATCATCTACAAATCCTTTAGGATACCCATATGATATTGAATTTGTTATAGGCAATGCAAATCCATTTAACAATTCCATGATATCATATGAGAATGGAATTGTTATGATGAATTTAGAATATTACAATGGATACAATTATCAGAGCGTTGAGAATGCGGTTAATTACGGTTCAATATTGCCAGATGTATTAAATAACGCTTCTGAAAGCGAATATGTTGGTTCTAATGGGATGTTGTACGGATTAATTCAACCTGGAAATGGAGTTCCAGGATATATATACGATATAAATAACGTATCAATAATAAATGCGACAATGCCATCCTTGACAGGAATGTATTTTGTAAACAACAGCGCATATCCAATACCATTTTACAACAATGGATATTTAATATTGACTGTTGGGCCAGGAAATTATACAATAGTGGCAAAGGATCATATTGATGGGAGCGTATTAATAGGTGATATGGGATACGAAGTATTGGGAAATGTAACGATAAATGCCACACCAGGCTCGATTATAAACGTTCAAATAGGAAACATGTATGAGGTTGTATTCAACTATATAAATGCACCAAAAGAGATTATTGGTACGGAAATAAAGAACATTGGAAACAACCAAGTTGTTTATATACCTCCATTCGAGCCTGTAAAAGTGACAAATTTTACCAAGTATACATTTTTGGCAAATGGAAGCTATGAGTTCATAGTCACATATGGAAATAATAAGATAATAGGAAACTTTGAACTTTACGGAAATATCATAGTAATAAACGTGAATCTTAAAACTGGCGAATATACAATTCAAAATGTTCAATAAATATTTGTAAAAACTTTTATAATCATCTTTTATATTTTCTTATTAAGTTATAATTTTGCAGGTGTGGTGTAGCTTGGCAGCACAAGAGCCTTCCAAGCTCTCGGCCCGGGTTCAAATCCCGGCACCTGCATTCCCATTTATCCATTGAAATTAAATATTATTTTGCATTATCCTAATTATAGGGAGGTAATTTTATGAAATATGAAATACCATATCCATCGAATGAGCCAATATTGAATTTTGCGAAAAATTCACCGGAAAGGGAAAAGGTAAAAAGAGAAATGGATAAAATTCTTGACTCTTTTCTTGAAGTACCTTTGATAATAGGTGGTAAGGAAATAAAAACTGGAGATGAAGTAAAAATAACATTGCCTCATGATAAAAATAAGGTTATTGGCGTTTATTATAAAGCTGGAAAAGAAGAAGCAGATATGTCCATTGAAGAGGCTTTAAAGGCGAGGGAAAAATGGGTAGAAATGCCTTGGGAACAGAGGCTTTCAATATTCCTCAAGGCTGCTGAGCTTCTATCAAAAAAATACAGATATTACATGGATGCCGTTGTAATGCTAATATTTAATAAAAATCCATACCAAGCAGAAATAGATATAGCAGAACTTATAGATTTTTGGAGGTTTAATCCATATTATGCACAGAAGATATTTGAAAATCAACCATATTCTCCTACAGGAACTCTAAATAGAATGGAATATAGGCCATTGGAAGGTTTTATATTTGCAATACCTCCATTTAATTTCCTTTCGATTGATGGCAATCTACCTACTGCTCCAGCTATGGTAGGGAATGTTGTAGTATGGAAACCTCCAAACCAAGTTGTTTATGCAAATTACATTTTATATCAAATATTAAAAGAAGCAGGTCTTCCAGATGGTGTTATTAATTTCCTTCCTGGGGATTCTGGGAAGATTGGGGATTACATATTAAAGAATGAAAATTTAGCGGGAGTTCATTTTACAGGATCAACAATAACATTACAACATATATTTAGAGTAATAGGAGAAAATATACAAAATTATAAGGTTTATCCAAGGATTGTAGGTGAAAGTGGAGGAAAAGATTTTGTTTTTGTACACAAAAGTGCAGATATAAGAGAAGTATTGGTCGCATTGCTTAGAGGAGCATTCGAATATCAAGGACAGAAATGTTCTGCAGCTTCAAGGGCATATATACCAAAGTCTCTATGGCCAAGGCTAAAAGAGGACTTTATCAATGAATTAAACAAGGTTACTATTGGGCCTCCTACAGATATGACGAATTTTATGAATGCAGTTATAGATTCATCCTCTTTCAAAAAGATATGCTATTATATAGATCAAGCTAGAAAGAATCCTGACAAAGCGTCAATAATATATGGAGGAGAATGCGACGATTCAGTTGGTTATTTCATAAAACCAACGTTAATACAATGCTATGATCCTCAGTTTATAACAATGAGAGATGAAATATTTGGTCCAGTTTTATCGATTTACATTTATGATGATGATAAATACGAAGAAACATTGGAATTATGCAATAATACTTCTGTTTATGGTTTAACTGGAAGCATATTTGCTAAGGATAGAGAAGCGATTATAATTGCTGAGAAAAAGTTAAGGGATGCTGCAGGCAATTTCTACATAAATGATAAGCCTACAGGAGCAATCGTAAATCAACAACCATTTGGTGGGGCAAGGGCATCTGGAACAAATGACAAGGCCGGAAGTATGTGGAACATAATAAGATGGTTATCACCAAGGGCAATAAAGGAGAATTTTAATCCACCTGTTGACTGGAGATATCCATTCCAAGAATAAAATTTTTTATATTTAATTTTATTTTTTTATTTTGATGATTTTAATTGAAAAAGGAGTATCACCAATAGTATCAGAGATTCTGCTTATCATAATTTCAACGTTATTGGTAAGTGGTGTAATATTTATGGGTATGAATATTTTAAATAATTCACATTTAAATGGCAAAATCGATTATTTAGAATTTATGTTAAATGAAAATAAATATAATATTTCATTGTTTGTGGTTTCTGGAAATATTAGTGTGCCATTTGTTATTTATATAACGAATTTTAATAATGTATCAGTAAAAATCAATATATATGATCTATCGATTTCAAATTATTCTATTAACTTGTATGGGAAAAATTTGACAATGTATATTTTCTCATTAAATAGATATTATTTAACTGGAGGAGATTACATAACATTCACAAACATTTTTAATTTGTTAACACAAAATGAAATTATTGAATTACATTTCATTATATTATATGATAATTCCGTGATTGTAAATCAGGAATTGTAAAAATATTTAAACATAAAAACCATATCCAATAAAATTAAAATATTGAAATATATACATAATAGAAGGTGCAGAAAATGGTGAATTTCAAAGTTGTCATATCCGATCCAAAAACAGGTAAAACATTTCAAAAGGAATTAGAAGAAGAAAAATCAAATATATTTATAGGCAAAAAAATAGGGGATATTGTAGACGCCACACCATTAGAAATGGAAGGTTATAAATTAAAGATTACTGGAGGATCAGATAAAGATGGTTTTCCTATGGCCCCATTTATCCCAGGTGGTGTAAGAAAGGCAGTAATATTAACAAAAGGTTTTGGATTCCACCCAAAGAAAAAGGGTCTTAGGAAGAAGAAATTATTACGGGGAAACACAATAACTCACGAAATTGTGCAAATAAATACTATTGTATATGAATATGGGCCAAAACCCTTTGAAGAATATATGCCTAAGAAGGAATAAATACCATGAACCAAATGCCTAGACAACCGGAAGTAAATATCGGAATGGTTGGCCATGTAGATCATGGAAAAACAACCTTAACAAAAGCAATTACTGGTGTTTTTACAGACACATATACAGAGGAAATAAAGAGAGGGATATCAATAAAACTTGGTTATGCAGACGCCGCTTTTTATAAATGCGTGGAAAATGGAAATGAAAGATACATGAGCCATGTAAATCTGGATTGTAAGGGGGAATTGACACTAAGTAGGGTTGTCTCATTTGTGGATTCACCTGGCCATGAGAGTTTAATGGCAACAATGCTCTCTGGCGCTGCAATAATGAATGGAGCATTGTTGTTGGTAGCAGCAAATCAACCTGCACCAAGGCCTCAAACAAAAGAACATTTAAAGGCATTGGAAATTGTTGGCGTTTCTCAGATAATAATAGTACAAAACAAGATAGATATTGTAACAGAGGAGAGGGCAAAGCAAAATTACAATGAAATAAAGAATTTTGTAAAAGGAACAATAGCTGAAAATGCGCCAATAATTCCTGTTAGTGCGCAGAGGAATATAAATATAGACATTTTAATTGAAGCCATTGAAAAGATCATTAAAACGCCAGAATTGGATGTAAGCAAACCACCAAGAATGTATGTAGCAAGATCTTTTGATGTAAATAAACCTGGCACATTTCCAGACAAACTAGTTGGTGGTGTTTTGGGAGGTTCTTTGATACAAGGTGTATTCCACGTTGGTGATGAGATTGAGATATCGCCTGGAATTCAAGTATCTCAAAAAGGTAAAACAACATGGGAGCCTCTTTATGCAAATATAGTATCATTATATTCAGGAGGGAGGAGTTGGGAATCTGTAAGACCAGGAGGTCTTGTTGCGATAGGTACAAAGCTAGATCCATCATTGACTAAACAGGATGGTCTAACAGGAAGAATGGTAGGTAAACCTGGAACATTACCTGAATTGATGATGGAAATAACCATAGACATCCATCTATTAGAATATGTTGTTGGTCATATTGAAGAGATGAAGGTAGAAAAGATAAAAACAAATGAAACTTTAATGTTAAACGTTGGTACTACAACAACGGTTGGCGTGGTTAGAAGCGCTAGAGGTGATGTAGCAGACATTTCTTTAAAATATCCAGTGATTGGAGAGAAAAATCAAAGGGTTGCAATAAGCAGAAAAATACAGAATAGATGGAGATTGATAGGCTACGGAATAATTAAATGATTAAATTTCAAATTTCTTTTGTGTCTGTTTTTGAACCGTAAACTTTTGAAGATTAAATCCCTTTTTTAATATCTTAATAAGAATTTCTACAATAATATCATCATACTCTTTTTTAGGCATGTAAAATGGGGAATTTTTCTGAACATTAAAGCCCATGGAATTTAGTTGGTCAATAAGATATTTTCTATCTTCGTATGATACTTTTTCAGCATACTTTATATTTGAAGATTTGCATTTTTCTACTTCCCATTTCATTATTGGCCTATCGAAAAGCTTGTTTAATATGTAGATACAAAGATCACCATTTTCAGGATGTGAACTAATTACATCCCCAATAATATCATATATCGTATTTATTTTCTCATTTGAAACTGTATAGAGTTTTGAAGGAAGAATTTCCTTTTCCTTAAGATATCCTAAATCCCTTAAAGCCTGTAAATATCCAGTTAATACAAGCCTATGAATTTTTATTCCCTTTTCGTTAATCTTCTTTTCAATTTTAGAAATGCTCATTTCATCTGATGATAATAGCATCATTATAATATCCTTTAAAGTTGAAAATGTGTTAATTTTTTCATCATTTTCCATGCAAAGTTATAAAAACAAATATTCTATAAAATGATTTTGTTTTTTTCATCCACGTTTTTATTTTATTTATTTTTGAATAAATTTTTATTTTTATTATATATAAAAATAATTGGTATTTTAAAAAGATATTTATAATCAAAATTAACGTTAATGTTAAATTGTAGAAATTGTTTTTTTATAAATATGAAAACAAAGTTAAGGATCCTTTCCGGGTCCTATGATAGAACAGATGAAAAAAATGTTGTTATTGAATTGTTCGGTAAAACCGAAGATGGAAAAAGTGTAGTCGTTAGATATAAAGGTTTTAAACCATATTTTTACGTAGTCGAACCTCCTGAAATTTTAATTAACAGGTGGAAAAATGACCCGGAAATAATAAATATAGAAGATGTAGAATTGTATGTTTCAGGCCAAAATAGAAAATGTAAAAAAATAACTCTCCATAGTCCATGGAAGGTTCCAGATTATAGAAAGGATGCACAAAAATACACAATGGTTTTAGCGGCGGACATACCATTTCACCATAGGTTTATTTACGATTATGATCTTGCCGCATGCATAGAAGTTGAAGGAGAAGAGATAAAAAGCGATAGATACTCTGTTGACCTTGTAATTGATGCAAAAGAAATAAAAAATACTGAACCATTTTATCCAAATTTAAAGATCTTGTCTATAGATATTGAAAATTCTTTGAATAGCAATAAAATATATACTATAGGAATATCTATTTATCAAAATGGTAATTTTAGAAATTTGCACATTGAGGGAATTAACAATTATGAAATATTGAAATCATTAAGGGAGTTAATTTTAAAGGAAGACCCAGATGTTATTACTGGTTATAATATAGATGGTTATGATTTACCATTCATTCTAAATGTTGCTAAAGAGGAGAAGTTAGATTTGGATATTGGAAGAGATCATTCTAAACCACAAAGAATCATGGGGCAATTTTGGAGAATACATGGTAGAATTGTAGCCGATGCATGGTGGAACGTAAAGAGGGAAATAAAGCCAAAACAGGAAACTTTGAATGCTGTTGCAAAACAACTTTTGGGGGAAGAAAAACTTGATGTGGATAGAACAAAAATGGATGATGAATGGAAAAACAATAGAGAAAAGGTTATTGAATATTGCATGAAAGATGCTGAATTGGCATTAAAAATTCTTTTAAAGATTAACGTTCTTAAGAAATATCAAGATTTGTCTGTGGTAAGTAAACTACCTTTGGATGATGTAATGAACTCCGGCGCATCAACGCTAGTCGATTCATTGTTGATTAGGGAAGCTGACAGAAGAAATATTGGTGTTCCATTGATGAAAGGTGTAGAGGAAGAATCTGAGGAGGAAAAAATTGAAGGTGGATATGTTCATACCATTGAACCTGGACTTTACCATTGGGTAATAGTTTTGGATTTTAAATCAATGTATCCATCCATAATTATAAAATACAACATATGTTTCACTACATTAAGCAAGGATGGAGAGATTATAGCACCGAACGGTGTAAGATATCTATCCAAAAATATAAAGGAGGGGATAATACCAAGGATATTAAGAAATTTAATGGAACAAAGAGATGAAATTAAAAAGAAAATGAAAAATGCACCTGAAGATTTAAAAAGTTATTATGACGGCCTTCAGTTGGCTATTAAGATTTTGATGAATTCATTCTATGGTGTTTTAGCCTCTTCATTTTATAGATTTACAAATAAGGAGATTGGTTCCAGTATAACTGCATTTGCAAGAGAAACTGTAAAAAGTGTAATTAAGGATTTGGAATCTAGAAATTTAAAAGTCATATATGGAGATACAGACAGCGTATTTTTCCAAAGTATATATAATAATTTGGAAAAATCTGTAGAATTTGGTGAAAAAATTGCAGATGAAATTTCAAATAAATTGAATCTTATATTCGAATTCGAAGAAATTTTAGAACCTTTCTTTTCCCATGGCGCAAAAAAGAGATATGTTGGAAGGATAGTTTATCCGCCAGAAGATGCTGGACAAATCATTGTCAGGGGTTATGAAACAAGGAGAACTGATAGCTTTGACTTGCAAAGCGAGGTTTTAATGGAAATATTCACATTACTTTTGGATGGAAAAATAGAAGAGGCAAAGAAAAGGGCAATGGAAATAATTGAAAAAATTAAAAAAGGCGAAGTACCGATTGAAAAATTGGTAATTTCAAGGTCAGTAAGAGCATTAGATGAATATAAGAATCCAGATTCAATGCCAAATGTTCAGGCCGCTAAAAAAATGATGATGATGGGATATCAAATAGTACCTGGAATGAAGGTATCATGGATTGTTGTAAATGATAGAAAGAAACCGCAAGAGGTGGAACCATATATTCCAGGGAAACCGTTTACAAAAAGACCAGATTATGAATATTACGCAAGGAGAATGGCTGAAACATTATCAAGGATTACTGAGGTTTTTGATATAGATTCTAATGCTTTGTATTCTAAGAAAAAACAAACCACGTTATTTGAAAGTATTGAAAGAAAAGAAAATGAAAATAGGCCAAAGAAATCTGGTACATTGGATGATTATTTATGATTTACTTAAAACCACGAATATCCTCTCAATTGATGATATGATATTTCCAGATGTTATGAAAAAATAGGATAATTGTTCTAGAGTAGCAGGATCTAAATCCTTTTCATTTTTATATATTTCTATTAATATATTCCTATTAATTTTATGTAATTCAGCGGAATTTTTTAAAATTGATGCCATTTTTTCATCTTCAATTTCTTGGAAAATGTATTGAATTGATGAAATTAAATCTTCTATACCATTAAAAAACATTTTAAATGCATCGTCTTTAAAAATGTTTGAAATCCTGAAAGGAATAGGTCTTTTTATGATATCTATACCTAAAAAATCTATCATATCGATTATATTTAAAATCTCATTATAAATTATTATATGTTTTATTAAATTAGAACTTCCTCTACCCCTTATTTTTAAAGAAACAATGTTTGAATATACCCTTTCCCTTATAATAGAAATGTTATCTATAACATTTGGTAATTCCTTATAATTCATATTCAATATTATATCATAAATATTTGAATATACCTTGGATAAATTTAAAAAAGCATCATTCAACATTAATTCTTCTTCATCTCTCTTTTTCAATGCCATGTTATTATTATTGAATACTATAATATAATCTTTTATAATTTCATATATAATTTCATAAAATTAATTTATTAAGAAAATTTTAACATTGATAATGAAAATTGAAATAGATGGTTCGCAGGTAAACATTAGATTTTCATCTTCACACTTTATACCTTACCATGGAAAATGTTCTAGGATGCATGGACATGATTATGCGGTAAGAATGATAATAGAGGGAGATCTAGGAGAAGATTTTATGCTTTTAGATTTCGTTGAAACGAAAAAAATATTGAGAGAAATTGTGGATTATCTTGATCACCATGTTTTGGTACCAACAAAATCAAAAGAAGTAGATGTCAATGAAGTTGAGGCAAAGGTATTGATATCATTTGAAGATAAGGATTACGTTATACCAGTTGACGATGTAGTTTATCTAGATATTGAATCTACAACAGCCGAAAAATTGTCTGAATATATTTTAAATAAATTGTTGGAGAAAATAAATATACCTAAAAATATCAAAAAAATAACCTTATGTGTCGATGAAGGCCCTGGCCAAGGAGCATGCTATGAAAAGGTGGTATATAAATGAGGGCGGTATCCCTTCTCTCAGGAGGGCTTGATTCAACTACTGCCTTGGCAATTGCATTATCGGAAGGATATGAAGTATATCCATTAACAATAATATATGGACAAAGACATAATAAAGAGATTGAAAGCGCCAAGAAAATTTCACAATATTATGGTTTGAATTTAAAAATAGTTTATGTTGATTTGAGAAATATTGGAGGTTCTGCACTTACTGATGATATAAAAGTTCCGGAAAATAAAATTGAAGAAATCGGGAAAGAAATTCCAGTTACATATGTTCCTGCAAGGAACACAATATTTTTGTCCATAGCCCTTGGATATGCTGAGGTTATTAATGCTGAAAAAATATTCATTGGGGTAAATGCCTTAGATTATTCTGGATATCCAGACTGCAGACCTGAATATATAAATGAATTTAATAAACTTGCAAAGCTTGCAACAAAAGCTGGGGTAGAGGGGAAAAGCATTGAAATTGTTGCCCCTCTTATAAATATGTCAAAGGCAGAGATAATTAAAAAAGGTATGGAATTGAATGTTCCATATCATTTAACATGGTCTTGTTACAATGGCCGTGAAAAAGCTTGCGGTAAATGCGATTCATGCTTGTTAAGGCTAAAGGGATTTATGGAAGCAGGTTATGAAGATCCTTTGGAATATGAATATTACCCAGAATTCTACCTAGAATATTTAAAGGGGAAGAGAAAATGATGGTTGATTTATGCTATATATGTGGAAGACCTGCACTTCATAGATGCAAATTGTGTGGGAAGGCCGTATGTGATTTACATTACGTTCCTGAATTGGGATTATGTGTTAAATGCGCATCAAGGTATGGGAAGAGATTTTAACATTTCTATATCTGTTAAATAAAGATCTCTTATATTTTTAATATTGTAATAGATCATAGCGAGCCTTTCTAAACCCATTCCCCAAGCTAAAACTCTATATTTTATCCCCATGGGTTCTGTTACCTCAGGCCTGAATATACCTGCACCTCCAAGCTCTATCCATTTCCCATTATATTCAACATGTATTTCTAAACTTGGTTCTGTATAAGGGAAATATGATGGTTTAAATTTAATTTTTTCAAAACCTAACAATGCATAAAACTTTTCTAATGTACCTAACAACATTGGAAAATCGCTATTTTTTTCCATTAAAATGCCCTCTATCTGATGAAATTCTGGCAGATGTGTTGGATCCATATTTTCCCTTCTAAATACAGTTCCTACCATGAAGGCCTTTATATTTTCACTGTTCCTATTTTTATAAAGATACTTTATTGTATTTACAGTTGTATGAGTCCTCAATAACAATTTCCTAGCTTCTTTTTCATCCCATTCATATTTCCATCCTCTTGATATATTATATCCATTTTCATGAACATTTTTAACAATTCTGTAATAATCTGGTATATCCACACTTCCATCTAAATAAAATGTATCCTGCATATCTCTTGCAGGATGGTGCTGAGGTATATAGAGAGCATCCATATTCCAAAAAGCACTTACTATGTTTTTTCCATATATTTCTTCAAACCCCATTGATAAAAATATATTTCTTACTTTATTTATAAAATATGTCAAAGGATGATTTTTACCCATCCATGGCATAGGTACAAACAATGTTACATCGTATTTCTTAAAATTAGCATTTTTCCATATTTGTTTTTGTATGTGTTCTGGTGTAAGCTGAGTTATTTCTTCCATAAGAATTAAATCTTCATCTTTAATATTTTTTCCAATTTCTGTCAATTCAGCTTCCCTTAAAATAGAATCCTTTCTTTTTACCAGATTTCTTTTTAATAAAAATGACAATGAATTTTCATCTAAATTATTGTAATTTTTTAACATGTTTTCATTATTTGATACTATTTTTTCAGCCCTTTCCAAATCTTCAACCAAAATTTTTCCATTTTCAATTTTTATTCCTTTATTGTTTAATTGTGCTATTCCAATATTAACATTGATCTTTCCGATCTTTTCCTTTAAAGTGTCAACATCGTTTACGCCAATTTTTACATTTTCTAAAAATATTTTTTCAGGTAGTCCATATTTCAATGCCTTTTCACCTTCTTCAGTCAAAATATAGTTTTTGTTCAATTTTTCATGTATTTTAATTACACCTTTCATTTTGAGCCATGAAAGGGCGTTCATAACTTCGACAAGGCTCAAATTGCTCAAGTTTACAATTTCATCTATTGGAAGTTTATTTCCATTTTCTTTCAAAATTTTTATTATAATTTTTTCATTATTGCTTAAATTCATAATATTTTATATGACCAATTTTTTATTTAATTTTTCCATGATTTTTTAAAAAAATTGCCAAAAATATTATTATCGAAGATAATGGTGAAAAATAAAATGGAAAAGATTCTGAATATAAAACAAAAAATATTATAATTAAAGAGATTAAAATTGAAACTATTGGAACAATTAATTTTCTAATCATATGATTTTTATATTTAAAATACGTTTTTATTAGATTTATATTTAAAATATCGTGAAATATTAGCCAATTTACAGAAGCGATAGATGTTGAAAGTAAAAATGTATTAAAAGGTCCCAAGGTGAATATTGATATAAAGGATATTAATATTAAAATTATTAAAATATAGAATAACAATTTTTCATAATTCAATTTTTCATTTATGTAAATATGAAGTGTTCTTGTAAAAGAAATTGAATATAGTATAATAATATTGAAAAAACTATTTAATAATAAAAGTATAAATATTAAATAAATCAAAAAGCCAAAACCCTTTATAATATCTAAGATTGGAATTATAGCATTTATATTAATAGAAATTTTATGATCATATAAAAACATACCAAGAATGAATGAGGAAATTATAAAAACAGATCCTTC
>ERZ1669247.303-NODE-303-length-17866-cov-4.405311_pt1 | contig 17866 bp, 16 predicted proteins | sample MGYA00579297_ERZ1669247 | MGnify/ENA primary metagenome ERZ1669247 (study PRJEB41166, sample SAMN08046056) | hot springs metagenome | biome: hot spring; feature: acid hot spring; material: thermophilic sediment; isolation source: thermophilic sediment from acid...
GAGGAAGTAGAGAAGCTGATAAAGGCAATGGGAGCATACATAAAAGAGGCAGCAGAGGGCGAAGCTGAGAAAGAGGAGATAAAAAAGCTAGTAAGTGAACTCGAAATAATGAGATTCCTGCAAGCACTAAAGGAGTAATCAAAAATGCGCGCGTGCCACGGAATATTGTGGCACGCCCTTTTTGTAAAACCGAGTTATATTTATATCTTTCCCACCTTATTTTTATCATGCAAGACCCCACCATAGACGAAGAGGAGTATGCAAAGAAGTATGGCTTCAAAAGCAATGTGGAGTATATCTACAAGCCAGAGAAGGGCCTCTCCGAAAGGATAATAAGAGCCATATCGAATGAGAAGCATGAGCCGGAGTGGATGCTTGAGAAGAGGCTTGAGGCATACAAAATTTACCGCGAAAAACCGATGCCAAGATGGGGCATAGATCTCAGCAGGATAGATTTCGAAGATTTTTACTATTACCTAAAGCCTACAGAGAAGAAGGCAAACAGCTGGGAAGAGGTGCCAGAGGAGATAAAAGATGCATTCGAAAAGCTTGGCGTACCAGAAGCGGAGAGGAAATTCTTCGCAGGAACGGAAGCGCAATTCGATTCAGAAGTAATCTATGGAAATGTGAAGAAAACGCTAAGCGAACAAGGAGTAATATTCACAGATATAGACTCTGCATTGAAGGAGTATCCTGAGATAGTAAAAAAGTACTTTGGAAGTGTTATTGCACCATCTGACAACAAGTTTGCAGCCTTGAACACTGCAGTATGGTCGGGAGGAAGCTTTGTGTATGTCCCGAAAGGGGTTAAGGTAAGGCTTCCACTGCAGGCATATTTCAGAATAAACTCCTATGAATTCGGCCAGTTTGAGAGGACTCTTATAATAGCAGATGAAGGCTCTGATGTCACCTACTTGGAAGGCTGCACAGCGCCAATCTATACAAAATCCTCATTGCATGCCGCTGTGGTGGAAGTAATTGCAAAGGAGGGGGCGCATGTGAGATATGTAACAGTGCAGAACTGGTCCAAGAATGTATATAATCTCGTGACCCAAAGGGCCCATGCAGAAAAGAATGCAAGGCTCGAATGGATTGACGTCAATCTCGGCGGGAGGGGGAACATGAAATACCCTGCTGTGCTTCTCAAAGGAGAGAATGCCAGCGCAGAGATCTTGTCTGTCTCTCTTGCAGGAAATGGGCAAGTGCAAGATACAGGTGGCAAGCTCTACCACCTCGCACCAAACACGAAGTCGAAATTTATATCAAAGAGCGTCTCGTCAGGAGATGGAAACACAATTGCAAGGTTCCTTGTGCACATAGGCAAGGAAGCGGCAAATGCAGCAGTTTATACAAAGTGCGACGCCATGCTTATAGATGAGGATTCAAAGGCGAGCACATTTCCATACCTTGAGAACAGGAGAAGCGACGCGCTCCAGGCACATGAGGCAAGCATAGGAAAGATAAGCAAGGAGGCAGTGGAGTATATAATGAGCAGGGGGATAAGCGAGGATGATGCCAAAGCCATGGTCATATTCGGCTTCATAAATGATCTTGTACAAGGCTTGCCAATGGATTACCTCCTTGAGCTGAGGCGCCTTGTGAAGCTCAACATAGAAAGGAAGGTTGCATGAAGTACTTAGAAATAGCAAAAAAGGCCAAGAAGGAGCTTGAAAAGCTAGCTGAGGAGCCGAATCCGCTTTATGCTAGGAACAGCCTGAGCATGGAGATGAAGAGCGAAGCGGCGGAGCAGGGCATGCTTAGCGCATTGGCTAGCGAGATAGGGAATTTGGACCTTATAACTAATGGCGAATACACTAAGAAAAACGGAAACGTAGAGATAAAGGAAATCGATTCGGAAATAGATTACAATTTTCTTTTCGGAAATGAAAGCAAGTATATAGCTTATGTCAGGGCAAATACCTCCAAGCTCATATTCTTAAAAGCAGATCCAGGAGAAAGAAAGAAGGTAAGGCTCCTCATCGGTGGCAATGTGCAGGTAATATCCATTTTAGAAGAAAGAGCAAATCTGGAAGTAGAGGAATTCGTGGTTGGAAGGAGCGTTGGGATAATAAACGAGATAAATGCAAGCAAATCTTCAAATGCAAAGATAAACATCGCATATCTCTCCGACAATGCTCTTGGATTTTACAAAGGTGTATGCGGCGAAGGTTCCCAGGTAGAGGTAAATTCTTTTATAGGTGGAAATTTCAAGTCAAGCAATAATCTTGTTTGCAATGGTTCAAGGAGCATGGCGAGTATAAACAACATAATAATAGGCGCTGGCAACAAAATCGATATCACAAATTCAATTATAAGCAAAGCGCCCTCATCTCTGTCAAGCATGAAAACCAAGGTCATAGGAGCAGCAGCTTCTACAATTTTAATAAAAGATTATTCGCTTATCGAGAGAGGTGCACGTGGAGCAGACGCGTATATCAGCGCCAGGGGCATAAGCTTAGGCAATTCAAGGATAGAAGCAATACCGTCAATGACAACAAATGAGATTGATGTAAAGGCTTCGCATAATGCGAGCATAGCCCCGCTCAAAGAAGAAGCAATTGAATATTTTATGAGTAGGGGGATAAGCGAGAAAGAGGCAAAGAAACTCTTATTGAAAGGCTTTGTTGAAGATTTGCTGATAAATTTTTCTTCTGAAGAGCTTATAAGGAAGGAAGCCGAAAAGGCTTTGAAAAACATTCTTGGGTGAAAAGATGTTGTTTGAAATAAAGGGCTTGCATGCAGACATAGAAGGGAAAGATGTACTGAAGGGGATAGACCTAAAAGTTGACAGTGGAGAGCTTCATGTAATAATGGGTCCAAACGGTAGCGGCAAGACCACGCTTGCCAAGGCAATCATGGGTCTTTCAGGAGTAAGCATCAAAAAGGGTGAGATACTTTTTGAGGGAAATAATATACTTGGCCTAAGCATAGATGAAAGGGCTAAGCTCGGGATATTCCTTCAATACCAGAATCCTGTAGAGATAGAAGGGGTTTCATTCCTCTCTTTCCTGAGCGCTGCAAAATCCTCGCGTGGCGATTTAAATACCAAGGAATTCATGCAGAATCTCAAGGATGAGATGACGGAGCTTGGAGTAAGCGAAGAGATAATAAGAAGAAACCTGAATGTAGGGTTCTCTGGGGGAGAAAAGAAGAAAAGCGAGATACTTCAAATGAATCTGCTGAAGCCAAAGCTGGCTATATTGGATGAACCTGACTCTGGCCTCGACGTAGATGCGGTAAAAACTATAGGCAAATCAATAAGCAATGCAGTCAAGAATGATAAGATGGGCTGCATAGTAATAACGCACTATACGAGAATACTGGGCTCGCTTGAGCTTGAAGGCAAAAACACAATACATGTTCTCCTGAATGGCAAATTTGTTGCAGAAGGAGGCAAAGATCTTGCAGAGAAAATAGAAAGAGAAGGCTATTCAGGATTCCAATAATTAGCCATGCATATCGTGATCTAGGTTTTTGTTTTCGCCCCCTCTTAGGAGGCCTTTTATCTGGTTTGCTACGCCTATAAGCCCCTCAAGTTCTTTTCTCTCCTCATCTGTGAGGGGCTCCTTCCTTTTTGAAAGATTCTCTATTATGGAATCGAGCATGGCGATCCAAGAATCGGCATCCTCGCGTATCCACTCTATTACAGCCTGGTCTGTTGCAAAAAGATCCAGAAGCTCCTTCAGCTTCTTGTTGTCATCGATTTCTTCATTGCGGTTGAGCCTCTCCTGTATATGGTTCCTCAATTCTTCTATGTCGTCTTTTGAGATTACCTTGCTACTCTCATCTATAAATTTGTCAAGGTCTCGCGTAAGCGAGATAAGTGCATCTCGAAGTTTGGCAAACAAGCCTCCAAGGCTAAGCGACCTGAGTTCTGCCATGTATTTATTATGGAAAAGAAGAATTAAAAAGAATTACTTGCTCACCATCTGCACGCTCTCTATCTGCTTGCCGTTTTCAAGACCATAGGTTGCAACCTTTTCTATGTCAACGCCACCCTTCTTTGCTATATTCTCAACGAACTTCATCATCGCCCATGCGCCAAATGAGATTATTGAAGAAGTGCCAAGCTTTGCCATTATGCTACCGCTCCTTCTGCTCTCTATCTTGGCATTTCTCACAGCCATTTTATATAGGTGCCTGTAGCTGGCATAGTACACAGCAAGCTGCGATGGGCTAAGCTCTATCTGCCTAAACTGCCTGCCTTTCAAAAGGCCCATAGGCACATTTTGCAGAGGAGTTATAGTGAATTCAAAAGGCCTGCCTTCCATATAGCTGTTGCTGAGCTTGTTTATAAGTGCGACAGTATCCCAGTTGTCTTCATCTGTCTCATCTGCCTGCCCAACCTGCAATGTAAATGCTGGCCTCCAGTAGTATTTGTTAAGGTTATATGTCCCCTGCCAGACTATCTCAGCCCATGAGCCGTCAGCACCTATGTGCAAAGGAAGCGTCTTTCTAGGCATGTGCTTCTGGGCAAGTATGTCGCTTCCAGTTTCAACACCAACCTGTATGCCTATCCAGTTGTCAGGGCCTGCCTTAATAATTTCAGAGAGCTTTCTTATAAGCTCAGGATATGCGGCAGGCGGGCTTATTCTCCCGTGTGTGGGGTTTGTCCTCTCTACGCCTTTTATAGACATCACCATCTTGAAGAGGTCTATAAGTGCTTCTTCGTTTGGCTCGAAATTAACCTTTGTATGCCTGAAGCTAAAGATCTCATCAGTATGAAGCCATGCATTGCTGAAGCCGCCTCGCAGGTTTGTCTCTATCTCTGCCTTTATCATCTCGTCTGTATAATATCTTAGCGGCCTCAGTGTCACTTCGCAGAAATCGCACCCTATGCCGCAGCCACGCATTATCTCGACCATGCCTCCGTGGGCTGGATTCACTATCGTTGGAATTTTTTCGAGCGGTGCGCCGAGCCCTATCTTTGGGCTTCTTGTTATGAACCTTGGATGGCTCACCAGCTTCCTATGGAAATTGTCATCGGTGCTTATATAGCCCTCGAAGAATTCATCTTTGTTGAAATTTCCACTTGGAATTTGTTCAAAAAGGTCTGCTATAACATCATCAGCCTCTCCTTGGAATGCATAATCTATATTCTCCTTCTCAAGCTCCTCTGGAAAGATGGTGAAGTCCCAAACACCTGGCCCCCCTATTACAAGCTTTGCTTTTTTGCCGGCCCTGAGCTTGTTTATCTTCCTGATGAGCCTAAGCCACTCTTGTGTCACCCATGCTCCTTTCTTGCTTTTTAAAAGAGCTATATACGACATTGTCACAGGGCCCGTGCCAAGGGGATCCATCGTATCGACGCCTATGATCTCTGTGTCATCTTTTATGAACTTATCAAGATAAGCCTCGTGCGCTACAACTACCTCATTTCTCGGGAACCTCTTTAGAAGAGCGGCTTCTATCTTCCTGAGGGCATAGCTCGTTATGCTAATCGAGCCATCTGGCAGGGGATCATAGGGCTTGCCCTGAAGGAACTTGTATATGGGCCTTGGTACCCCCTCTACGGGAGCGCTTGGAAGAAAGTCTAGAAGCGGAAAGTACCTATAGCTCGCATTTAAGCTAGGGTCCGCAATCAGTACAAACCTTGCCATATAACCACAAAAGGAATCAGGCTTTTATTACTGGATTATATGAGGGATAAATATAAAAAGATTTTCTATTCTGTCGGCTCATTTATCTCGTCAAGTTCGCCAGAAAGAAGCTTCTTCAGCGCCTCACCTGGAGTTCTGTCGCTGGACTTGTAGATCTTTTTTGTTGCGAGCTCGTAGAATGCGCCCCTACCTATTTCTTTTGTTATTATTGCGTCAAAATCCACCTTTGAAAGGAGCTCGAGCACGAGCCTGCCTCTTCCGCTGCGCTCTTTCATTGTTGGTGGCACAGTATTCTTAATTATCTCTGTCGGCTTCTCAATATTGCTTGTATCGTATATTGCAAAGAATGGTGCCCTTCCGAAATGCTCAGATATAATGTAGCCCTCTTTCTGTGGCAGTACAGGTATAAGGATCCTCATCTCATCACATTTTTATTATAAGAAAAGATAAATTATAAATATTACGAAATTAATAAAGAGTATTATGGAGGCAACCAAAAATAAAAAGATAACAGATTTAGTTGGATCTGAAGGCAAGGTATTGCCAATAGTACCAACAGAACAGAGAAATATTTCTGAGTGCGGAGTAGCGGCCGTATTGAGCATGCTTAAACCTTTTATCAATATTGATATGAATGATATTGATGCATGGGAAGAGAAACACCTCTATAAAATTACAGCTATGGGCTTGGATACGGTTGAATTGCTTAGGCTTATACAACACATAGCAGATACTTTCCCAATGGCGAATGGCGAAAAATTAAGGGGAAAAGTCAAAGTATTTACCGACTTCAACGCAATTGATGAATACAGCAGAAGAGAGCAGAAAGAACGCGGCGGTGATTTCCCAAGCATGACTAGGAACATTTACAAGTCCTTTGGGCACACTTTCTCGTCTGATTTTTATCAGCATAGGCTCACTCTTGATGAAATTTACAAAGAAGTAGAAGCGGGGAACTATATCATAGCAGATGTAGGCAACCATTGGGTGCTGGTATACGGCATATTGAATGGGGGGAATGAAAAGGTTCTTTGCATAATGGACCCATTTGGGGGAGAAAGCAGATTAAAAGATATAGATAACAAGGCTGATTTCTACAACTATATGAAAGAACTCAATAAAAAATATATGAATCCAAAAGAGATAGTTGGATTTAATGAAAAGGATTTTGGAAAAACAAATCCAGACGAGATAAAGTATGTAGATAGGAAATTCGACGCTGTTTCTGTTGCCATAACAAGCACGCAGTAGGTACATGAAAGCAGGCAAAAGCCTGCTTATCGATTCATGCCTTCTGCTTCTTCTTCGACCTTCTTCCTGCAAAGATGGCCGCTATTGCAACTACTACCACTATTATTACTATCTCCCAAACCACCACATTATTGCTCGTTCCTTCTAAAACTTCTGCATAGTAGTTGTTGGATCCACTATAGAGCTGGTTGGGTGTTCCATTTGGCTGCTTCCATGTCTCAAAGAGGGTTATTGGATAATTTCCCGGCACTCCGCTTGTATCGATATTTATCATAAAGGTTACATTTGCCTCTTTTCCAGGAAGAAGCTTTGGCAGATATGCGACGCTGTTTATAGGGGTTATAGGATATATGCTCTGAAAGCTAACCTGTACCTGCTCTGCCACCTCGTTTCCTGTGTTCTTTATGGTATAGGTTATAGGTATATCTGTTGCGCCTGGATATGCATCACTCTTTGTAGCTATTATCTGGAACTGCGCAGAAGGCTCTATGTAAAGGCTCTCATTGTAGCTCTTGGTGTATGTATTCTTGTAGTTGGGCGATGAATAGGTAAGGTTTACAAGAATGTTTGCATATGTGCTATTGGTGAAGTTCGAAGAGATATATATTGCTTCATTCGTACTACTACCAGATGGAAGGGCAGCAATGTAGAATTTGTGTATCGAGCCCAATAGATTTATGTTTTCTCCGGGAGAGAATGAGATTGTTATGTTTCTTGCAAGCCCGATGCCCGAGTTGACAACTGCAAATTGAAGAGTCTGGTTGTAGCCTGAATAGAGCATCGGGGGTATTGAGCCTATAAGAGATATGGTAACGTTCGGCGAGCCTATGGTGGGGGTTATATAAATACTTGAATTGCTTGAGTATTTGTTTCCAAGCTCAGAGTAATAGGTAAGGTGAACTGGAATGCTATAGGTTGCATTCTCTATGCCTTGCGATGCGAAAATCCCTACAGGCACTTGCACTGAAGAACCGGCAGGCAAAGCCCCTATTGAGATGTTTGATGTGCCGCTGGGCTTGAACTCAGATGTGGGCAAGATGCTTATCGTTATGTTCTTTGCAACATCATAGCCATTGTTCATTATGCTAAGAATAAGAGAAAAAGGTTCGCCTGGCGTTATTGCCTGGCTTACGCTGCTACCCAGTGCTATGCTAGGCCTGCCGATTACATGTATTGCTATAGGTATGGCGGAATAAGCTGTCACGGGCTGCGTATAAGAAACTGTTCCAGTATTTGTCATTTGGGTTGTCTGGTAAGTAGCATAAAGCTCCAGCGTGTAAACGCCTGATGGCACGTTCTCTGGAATTGTTATATTGTCGCTTATATAATATCCAACTCCTCCATAAAGGCCCTGTCCTATGCTGCTAATCTGCCCTATGCTTTGCGGAGAGTAATTCAGCAAAGGATACGAGCCTTCAAGATAGAGGTTCACGTTTTGCAGCGAGTACTGGTATGAGTTGTAGAGCTGGAAGGAGATCTGCACCTTCGAGCCTGCTAGGACTGGATTTGGGGTTATTACAAGGTTGCTTATTGAGAGTGCGCCTATGCCTACGCCTGCTGTCTGTGCACTTGCAATTGCAATGAGTGCAAAAGCAATTATTATATATGATATTTTCATTTTTCCACCTAACCTATCTTGTTCTTAAACATGACAACTCCTATAATGAATGCCACTATTGCAAATGAAGCCATCACCAAAGAGTCGAAGAGGAATGCCTGCATTGAGATGTAGCCCTTGAGCATAATGTCTCTCACCGCGTTCACCGCATATGTCATCGGATTGTATATGCTGAAAGGCTGCATGTAGTTTGGAAGCGTGCTTGTGGGCAAGAAAGCACCAGATAGGAACCAGAGAGGAAGCGTTATTGCCATGCCTATAAGAGAATATACTTCCATCTTGTTTATCCTCGCTGCAAGAATTATTGTCAAAGCTCCAAAGCCGAGGCCACTCAGGAACATGAAGAAGATGATGCCAAGAATTCCCATAAAGCCGCTTGCTATCGTTGCTCCGTCAAGCATTCCTATAACAAGGGCAAGTATGCCGGACAATATCGATTGGGTAAGTCCGTAGAGGAGCTTGCTGAGCATTATCGAGCTCTTGTTTATAGGCGCTGCGAGAAAAGCCTTAAGGTTGCCAAGCTGCCTGTCCATGAGCAGGGTCATACCACCGCTCCACATTGCTCCAAAAGCAGCCACCATTATCACTATGCCAGCAACAAGAAATGTCTTGTAGCTTGCTGAAGCACCATATGCATAGTTCGCTGTAAGTGAGAGAGGACTTAGCACCTTGTATCTTACAAGGCTTGCGCCGAAGCTCTGGACCTGCTGGGCTATATAGGAAAGGGCCTCTGAAGATGCAAGAGGCGAAGAAGAATCTACATACATGTAAACATTTGCCCCCGCAGCTCCGAAGTTTGGGGGTATCACTAAAACAACTGCAACCTCGCCGTTCTGAAGCATGGATATTGCGTTCTGCTGGTTAGTGACGCTTACCACGCTTACTACACGGCCTGCCTCAAGCTTGTTTATGAAGCTGTTTGCTAAAGCGCCGTTGTTGTAGTTTACTATTGCTATGGGCAAGTTAAGCACATTTGTGCCCATGTTGCCAAGCAAAAGGATAAGGACAAGTGGAAAGATGAGAGACCTAGCTATGCTAGTTTTGATGTTCTTCTTGAATATCAGCATCTCCCTTACATAAAGGGCATATGTGTCTCTTGCAAGTCCCATCATCTACGCCTCATCAAAGCCATCCTAGATGGCACCTGAGATGAAACAGTATCCCTGAGTGATGAGCCTGTAAGCTTGAGGAAGACGTCGTCGAGCGTTGGCTGGTGCATGCTCACGCTTATTGTATTGACCTTCTTAGCCTCGAGCTCCTTTATATACTTGTTCATCGCCTCTATGCCGTCTCCTTCTATCGCCACGCTGAACCTGTCTCCTTGTATCTTCGGCTCCTGCTTGAAAAACCTCTTCGCTATCTCTGCAGCGCGAGCAAGGGCATCCTTCTCGGCTGATACTTCAAGTATCGAACCTTTGCTGATGCTTTTCTTTAGCTCAGACGGCGTGCCGAGCGCAACAATCTTTCCATGATCTATTATTGCTATTCTTTGGCAGAGCCTGTCTGCCTCTTCCAAATACTGCGTTGTCAAAAGAATTGTAAGACCCTTCTCCTTGTTCACCTTTTCAAGAAGGCTCCAGAAATTTGTCCTATTCTGGACATCTAGCCCGGTTGTTGGCTCGTCAAGCACCAATATTCTTGGATTATGTATAAGTGCCTTTGCAACAGCAAGCCTCCTCTGCATACCTCCAGAAAGAACGCCTGCATAGGTGTTTGAAAAATTTTCAAGCCCAACCATCTTAAGAAGAGCCATGCCACGCCTCTCTATCTCATCCTCTGGTACATGATAAAGCCTGCCGAAAAGGCGAAGGTTGTCCATCACAGTAAGCTCCGGCTCAACTATCGTCTCTTGAGTTACTAGCCCGATAATTTGCCTTATCTTTTCTATATCCTTTGAAATATTCATTCCCTCTACTATTACCCTTCCTGATGTGGGATCAAGAAGGCCCATGATGATGTTTATCGTAGTTGTCTTGCCTGCACCATTCGGACCCAAAAACCCAAAGAACTCACCTTTCTCTATTTTGAGGCTAATATTATTTACCGCTGTGAAGTCTCCGAACTTCTTAACTAGATTTTCGATTATTATCGAGTATTCCATAATAATCAGAGCATTTTTGAAATCCCTTTCATTGTATTTAGGAGTATTCTCTTAGTGCCACTCAATGCCTTGCGCCCATTTGCAGTTAATTTGTAATACTTCTTTGCTCCTGCTTGCTTTGAGACTTTTATATACTTCTTGCGTTCAAGCGAGCTAATAGCATTATATATATCTGATTTTGAAAGCTTGAACTTCCCTATCTTCACATTTTCGAGCTCCTTTAGAAGGCTGTATGGATATGCCTCTCCGCGACCTATACACCTTAGCAGCTTGAGCTCAAGTGCTATGCTCTTTATCCTTTCCAAAAGCTTTTCCTCCATTTTATCATTTATCTTCATTTTGGTTTAATTTTAAACTATTCTAATTTTAAAATATTTAAAGCTTTCCGAAAAAAGCTTTTGGTGTTTGTTCAAATCAGAAAAACATAGCACGATTTAACTTGCCTCCTATAATATTTATCACTTTACAAACTTGGAAAAGAAAGATTTTTAAGATTAGAAACTGCCTTTTAATCAGGTGTGGCTTTGGCTATACCACAGGGGGAGTGGAGATGATTGGAAGAAAGAAAACAGGTTCAGAGGTAGGTGTTTTTGTTAGGAAGTCGACGGGCCTTGTAAAAAATGTCTCTTTTCTGGATTCTATAAGCCTTAACATAGGAGACATGTCCGCAGGTGCTGCTCTTGCCACTATAGGCTTCACAACAATACTTCTTAGCTCAATGGCTGGCATTAATCTCGTATACGCTTCGCTCATTGCTTTTGTTCTTTCTATACCGCAGATAATTGTGTATACAATAATGAATAGAAAAGTGCACAGGACAGGTGGCGATTATATTTGGACATCGCGAGTCTTTGGTGGGCTTTTTGGAGGCTCCTTGGCGTTTATGGGATACTCTCTAGAGACGCTTGCATATTTGGCGCTAATAGCGCTTTCTACAGTTTTTGCAATAGGCTCTGTGGGCGTTGCCCTTGGCAATATGGGCTTTTTGGGGCTTGCGCTTCCGGGCAATACGCCTGGCGCTGAGCCTGTATTGCAGTTCATAGTGGCAGCTGTAATCTTTGCAATACTTATTCTAGTAAACATTTTCAAGCCCAAGGCTGGATACAAGATTGTGACTGTATCAATAATACTGGGAATAATAATCTTGCTTCTTGGGATTCTTGTATTGGTTCTTGCCGGAAGGGCTGGAGTTGAGAGCTATATAAACAGCCTTTCTACGCAGGGCCTAAACGAGACCTACTCGCAGATAGCGAGCTCATATACAGGAAGCAACTTCAATTTTATGTCTACCTTATTCATGCTTCCTTTCTTCGCAATCTTCGTATACCCATGGATAAATGCTGCACCCGGCGTGTCATCTGAAATAAAGAGCAGGAATGGTATAAGGTGGGCAATCCCAATATCTTCAATAATAGTGCTCCTTCTTGTGACTGGCGGCTTTGCTGCAATGTACTATGCAGGCGGGCTCAATTTCATCAACGCAGCACTCTCAAACTCCAAGCTTGTATACGATTATTCTTTCAACTTCTGGACCCTTGCCATGGGCGTTTCAAACTCGTATCTGCTTAGCCTCATAATAGGCATAGGATGGATCCTTTGGGATATAGCTATATTGGCATACGGCATAATAGTCTTCTCAAGGTATATTTTTGCCCAGGCATTCGATAGATTCTTGCCTGAGAAGTTCGCCTATATAAGCAAAAGATATGGCTCGCCTGTAGTGGCGCACGTCTTCGACCTAGTAGTAACCTTATTCCTTATCGGAGGGGCTGCCTTCCTCTATGGGCCTTTCTCATCGCTTTATGGGGCAGTAGCTGCAGCAATGATATACTTCATCTTCATAGGCATAGCAGCAACAGTCTATGCTATAAGGTATCTTGTTAGGGGAGAAAAGGTAACATTGGCGATCTCAGGAATTATAATGGCGCTTGTCTTCATCTTCATAACATACCAGTTCTTCGCATACCCTAGCATATGGGGAGGCAATCCTTTGGCCTATGGGTATGTGGTGGCATCATTCATCGCAGGCGTAGTGCTCTATGAAATTTCAAAATGGAGAAATGCAAAGAAAGGCATAGACATAAGCATGGCATTCAAGGAGATTCCGCCTGAATGACCCAGGTGTGGCAGTGAGATTCTTCTTTACAGCAGATATACACGGCTCAGAAATAGTATCGAATAAGCTTACAAATGCAGCGCAGTTCTACAACGTAAAGAACATTGTTGTTGGAGGGGACCTTGCAGGAAAGAATCTTGTACCTATACTAAAGGAAGGAGACAAGTACAGGCTAAACCTATTTGGCGAACAGAAAATAGTAAAAGAGAATGAGCTTCCAGACATTGAGAAGGAGATAAGGAATGCCGGTGAGTATTACAAGATAATGGACAAAGATGAATATGAAAAGGCAAAAGGAGATGAGGCAAGAATCGAAGACCTTTTCAAGGAAGAAGCGATGTCAAATCTGGAAGCATTCTTGGCAAAGGCTGAGGAGAAACTGAAGCGGATTGGAGGAAAGCTCTATATAATGCCGGGAAACGATGACTATGACGAATTCAACGAGCTCCTGGAAAAACATGCAGGCAACGTAATAGTGCCGATAGACCAAAAGATAGTTGATATTGAGGGTTTTAATCTACTCGGCTATGGCTACTCCAACCCTACGCCATGGAACACTCCTAGGGAAAAGAGCGAAAAAGAGATATACAACGACTTGAAGAAGTTGGTTGAAAAAGAAGACAACGAGAAAAGTATATTTGCGATACACGTGCCGCCTTACAACACAAAGATAGACAAGGCGCCGAAGCTTGACAAGGAGCTGCGGCAGGTGATAAGCGCAGGCAATATTGAATATGTCTCAGTTGGAAGCACATCTGTAAGGCGCATTATCGAAGAATATGCTCCCATAGTTGGAGTGCACGGGCATGTGCACGAGGCGATGGGCATAGACTATATAAGGGCAAAAAACGGCAAGGATGTGCCTGTGATAAATCCAGGCAGCGTGTACAGTTCTGGTATGCTCAATGGCGTAATAATTGAGATAAATGAAAAGAGCAGGAAGCTAGAGAGGTATATTTTTACAAAAGGCTAGCAAGCTAGCAAGGCAAAAAGAAAATTTATTAATTTTAGATGCAATAAGATTATATGGAGGTAAACCTATTAGATAAGGCTCTTGAAATCATAAAGAAGGCGGAAGATGAAGGCATACCTTTGCGCCTTATAGGGGGCCTTGCATTCTCTTATCTATCAAAGAAAGGAATCACTATCAAGGAGCTCCAAAGAGAAGCAAACGACATTGACTTTTTCTCTTTGAGCAAATATTCAGAAAGGATAAACAGGCTTTTGCTCAAAAACGGCTTCAAAGAAGATGCCCGCTTCAACGCACTTTACGGCGACAGGAGGCAGCAGTATTACTACAAGGGCAAGAAAGTGGACCTTCTTCTCGATGAATTCAGGATGAGTCATGTAATACCCCTCAAGAATAGGATAGGCTTCAGCGATATAACGATAGCACCCTCCGACCTTTTGCTTACAAAGCTCCAGGTTGCTGAGATAAACGAGAAGGATATAAAAGACATTTTAAGCCTAATTGCAAACTTCAAGATGGGTAATTCAGATACGCGGAGCAGCATAGATTCTGGTTATATAGCTGAGCTTCTCTCAAACGACTGGGGGCTCTACAAAACAGCAACAATAAACCTAGAAAAGGTGAAGAGATATCTCGAGGGCTTGAAAATTGACAAAAGCCTGAAGAACTCAATTGCAAGGGAGATAGAATATTTAAGAAATGCAATAGAGATGAGACCAAAAAGCGTTAAATGGAAGCTGAGGGCAAGGATAGGAGAGAAAGTTAGATGGTATGAATTGCCTGAAGAAAGCATAAGCAGGCCCATGAAGATAGAGGAGATCGAAAGGAATTATATCTGGATAAGTTTTGGGGAGATGGAGAAGCTAGCAAAGGAGATGGCGAAGAAGATAATGGCAAAGTACGGCAAGCCGAGGGCTATAATATACATAGAAAGGGGCGGCATGGTGATTGCCGAACTTCTTGCAAAGTATCTTGGCATAGAAGATCTTTATGGCGTGCAGATAATAGCATATGAGGATATAAACAAGCGCTCCGGAACATATGTGCTTCCGCATTATATTTCGCTTGATGCAAAAGGCAATGGCTATGTCTTGCTTGTTGATGATATCGCCGATACGGGCAAGACGATAAGCGCGGCAACAAAGCTCTTCAGGAAAAAATACAATATAGTCACTGCAACAATGGCGTACAAACCCAGGTCGATTTTCAAGCCAGATATAATAGGCAAGCGCGTGCCGAGCAATGCTTGGCTCATCTTCGACTATGAGAAGAACGAATCGAAAAACAGCTTAAATAAGATGAACGACATGAATGGGCTTAATGCACTGAAGAAGGCTGAGAAGGAAAAGGGCTCCTACAAAGAGCTAGAAGACAAGGCGAAGAAGATAGCTGATAGTTTGAACTTCGAGCCTTCTATACTGCTCTATACAAAAGAGAGTACCATAATAGCAAGGCTGATAAGCGACTATGCAAACATAAAGAAAGTGAGCAGCGTAAGCAACAAGGAAGAGCATATAGAGCATGTTGCAAAGATCTGCAATGAAATGGAGAATGGGGCAAAGGCCCTTATTGTGAGCTCAGATGAAGGGCTTGCCAAAAAGCTTGCCGAGAGGCTCAGCATACCCTCGCATTTCGTAAATACGAAGATATAAGCATGCAACGAATCCTGAGTTAGGTTTATAAAACCTTTCTAGCAAATTATTATAACCCGGTTTTAAGATTCTGAGTGATAATATGGATTACTACGAAAAGGCAATCGAACTTGCAAGGGCTTATAAAGGAAAGATAGGAATCAAGCCAAAAGTAAGGATAAGGTCTTACAAAGACTTCTCCTTGATATATACTCCAGGAGTTGCTGGCGTGTCTAAGCTCATTAAGGAGAGGAATGAGCGCTTCCTCACATACAAGTGGAACAGCATTGCAATAGTTACAGATGGCACGAGAGTTCTTGGCCTTGGAGACATAGGGCCTGATGCTGCTATGCCGGTAATGGAGGGAAAAGCACTTCTTTTCAAATACCTCGGTGGGGTAGACGCAGTTCCTATAACCTTGGGCACAAAGGACAAGGAAGGGATTGTTGAAGCTGTAAAAGCTATCGCGCCTTCCTTTTCGGGCATAAACCTTGAGGATATTGAATCCCCCAAGTCGTTTGAGATATTGGACAGGCTCCAGAAAGAGCTCAACATGCCAGTTTGGCATGACGACAACCAAGGCACGGCTGCGGCTGCCCTTGCCGCATTTATAAACGCAATGAAGCTTGTAAACAAAAATGCTAGTGAGGTTAAGGTATTGTTTATAGGTGCAGGCACTGCAAATCTCTCAACATACAGGCTCTTGAAGGAATATGGAATAAGCCCAAAGAATGCAATATTAGTAGATTCAAAAGGAGTGCTCTACAAAGGCAGGGCGGATGAAGAAGAGCTCAAGCAAAAGAATCCAGAGAAATACAAGGTCATGCAAGAGACAAACGGCGAAAATGCAAGAAGCATAGAGGATGCGGCAAAAGGGGCAGATGTGATAATAGGCGCGTCTACCCAAGGAGCCATAAAAGAGGATTGGATTAGGAGTATGAACAGTGATGCGGTAGTGTTCGCGCTTGCCAATCCGGAGCCCGAGATAGAGAGAAAGAAAGCGCTCAGGGCTGGCGCAAGAATATACGCCTCTGGAAGGAGCGACATGCCCAACCAAGTGAACAATTCGCTCATCTTTCCTGGAGTTTTCAGGGGCGTGCTAGACGTGCAGGCAAAGAAGATAACAGACAAAATGGCGATAGCAGGAGCTATAGAGCTTGCAAAATGCGCTGAAGAGAAAGGCCTTTCATACGACTATATAATACCCAAGATGAGCGAGAGCGAAGCGTATTATAGGCTTGCGGCAGCTGTTGGGATAGAAGCTCAGAAAGAGGGGCTCGCTGAAGTAAGTGCAAGCTACGATGAACTTTACCAGAAGGCGAAAAATATCATAGAATCTTCAAAGAAGTGAGCATTACTTTCCTTTTTTCTCAAGCTCGGAATAGATTTTCCTGTAGGCTTCGTTTGCAAGCTCCTCTAGCATATGCGCCTCAGCGCATATGGCATGAAGCCTCTGCTTATATTCTTCATTCCTCTCTTTCTTCTGCATATTACATGACTCTTTCTTTAGCTTTAAAAGAGTGGCAAAGCTTTTGCTGAAAGCCTTTTTTAGCCTTTTTCTCCAGTCCCTAAATTCGCCAATAGCTTGCTCGTAGACCCATTCCTCTACCGGCACGCTGAGCTCCTCTTTGAGCTTTTTGTAATCTTCTTCCAAAATTGAGTTGTAGCTAGAGACAAGAGTGTTGTATATCTTAATCTCAGCCTCGCTTATGTCAAATGATCCTTTGGCAAGTATAGCATATGCCTCATTTATCTTCCTTATCATTTCCGACTCTTTTCCTACTATGTCTGGATGGTATTTTTTCACAGCATTCCTATATGCGTCTCTTATCTTTTTCCTGTCTGTCGTGGGCTTTATTCCAAGTATGGAGAAATATTCAAGTGTGCTTCCAGGCTCTAGTTGAGACTTGAGCTTTGCAAATCTTGCTTCAAGAGATTCTATGCTCTTTTTGTGAATGCCTTCGCGGAGATTGCTCATGAATTTGATTCTCATTTAGACCTAGACCTTGAGATAAAGTCCTTCATCTTCTCTAGCTTCCTCGCCTTGAAGAGCTTGATATTCTTGTCAAGCTCATCGGCCCCATTCTTCCAGCAGAAGATATTATAAGCAAGCAAAAGCCCATATACAGAGTCGCCTATGCTTTTGCATATTAGGTCTGTGACCTTCTTTTCGATCAGAAAATCCTTGAAGCTCGGTGCGAGATGCTCCTTTAGCCCTAGGAGAGGATTGTCAATAAAATTTGTGCGCTCTCCATTCTCGTTTATCTCCACAATTGCGAAATATTTTGACTTTGCCAGCACGCTACTTATCTTTGCATCGTGTCTCTTCTCCATTACCGGCACAAGGATCCTGAAATTCTTCCTGCCTACGGGCTCAACATGCACAACCACAGAATAAACCCCCTCTACCTTCCTTTTCACCTGATTCTCTATGATCTCCGTAATGGGGTGCGCCTCATCTATTGATAAGAGGGGATTCATCTCAACAACTATCTCTGCAAAGATTACCGGGCCAGACCATCTCAGCTTTGTTTCCTTGACCCTCTCTACTCCCTCTATATTCCTTACTACTTCGTCTA
>ERZ1669247.305-NODE-305-length-17843-cov-3.957499_pt1 | contig 17843 bp, 20 predicted proteins | sample MGYA00579297_ERZ1669247 | MGnify/ENA primary metagenome ERZ1669247 (study PRJEB41166, sample SAMN08046056) | hot springs metagenome | biome: hot spring; feature: acid hot spring; material: thermophilic sediment; isolation source: thermophilic sediment from acid...
CCGCCGCTCCCGCGGCACCCCCCGCATTGCCAACCGCCTGCTGCGGCGGGTTCGGGACTACGCCCAGGTGCGCGGTCGGGGCGTCATCGACGAGGCCACGGCACAGGCCGCCTTGCGACTCATGGAGGTGGATGAGTACGGTTTCGATGGCCAGGATCGCAAGCTGCTGCAGGCGGTGATCCAGCGCTTTGGCGGTGGTCCGGTGGGGGTGGACAGCTTGGCCGCGGCCATTGGCGAGGAACGAGGCACCATCGAGGAAGTGCTCGAGCCCTTTCTCATCCAGAGAGGCTACCTGATACGCACCCCGCGTGGGCGCTGCGCGACCCAGCAGAGCTACCTCGCTCTGGGGCTGCCGGCCCCGGACACGGTCTCGACCGAACGCAGCGGGGACCTCTTCGATGTCTGAGGCAGGCTTCCTGGGACGTCACCAAGTGCGCGTATATTATGAAGATACGGATCACGGCGGGGTCGTGTATCATGCCAATTATCTGCGCTTCATGGAGCGCGCGCGAACGGAGATGTTGAGGACACTGGGCTTTTCTCTGGATGCCCTGGAGCGGGACGAGGGCGTGGTCTTTGCCGTGCGCCGGGCCGACCTCGACTACCTGGCACCGGCTCGTTTCAACGATCTGTTAGACATTCTGACCCGCGTTCAGCGACAGAGCCCCACGCGCACCTTTTTTGTGCAGGAGGTGCGCTGTGAGCGGGGTCTACTCTGCCGCGGCGACATCGAGGTCGTTTCGCTGCGCGCCGACAGCTTCCGTCCGACCCCCATCCCCAAGGCCCTGCGCGTGGTTTTTTCCGATATTTCTACTCAGTGAGACTCTATGGACCCCCAACACAGTATTGCCGCCGCCGAATCCCTCTCCCTAACGCACCTGGTGCTCAACGCCAGCTGGGTGGTGCAGGCCATCCTCGTGCTCCTGCTCGTCGCCTCCGTCGCCTCCTGGTACGTCATCTTCCAGAAGGCCCTGGTCTTTGCCCACGCCCAACGGGCACTGAAACGCTTCGAGAAACGCTTCTGGAGTGGTGGTGAGATGGCCCAGATCTACCAGCAGGTGACGGGCAACCCACAACTGGAGACGGGTGCTGGGGCCATCTTCTGTGCCGGCTACGAGGAGTTCCAACGACAGCGCAAGCAGGTACGCGGAGCCGACGCCCTGGATGCGGCCCGACGCGCCATGCGCGGTGCCCAGATCCGCGAGGTAGGTCAGTTGGAGGGGAATCTACCGCTGCTGGCATCCATCTCTTCGGTAGCCCCCTTCGTCGGTCTGCTGGGCACGGTGTGGGGCATCATGACGACCTTCATGAACATCGGCGCCGCCCAGCAGGCGACGCTGGCGACGGTAGCGCCTCCAGTGGCCGAGGCGCTCATTGCGACCCTGGCCGGCCTCTTCGCCGCCATCCCCGCGACCTTCTTCTACAACCGCTTCGTGCACCGGCTGGATGAACTGGACTCCCATTATGAGGTCTTCATGGATGAGTTCACCAACATCCTGCACCGGCAGACCCCGGAGGCGAAACCGTGAAGCGAAGGCGACTACTGGCGGAAATGAACGTCGTCCCCTATATCGACGTCTCCTTGGTACTGCTGGTGATCTTCATGCTCTCGGCACCACTGCTGACCCAGGGCGTGAACGTGAACCTGCCCAAAGGCGTCAGCAAACCCGTACCGGACAAGACCCCGCCCATCGTCATTTCCGTCAGCCGTAGCGGTAAGCTGTTCCTGCAGTATAAGGATACCCACCAGGCGGTGAAACTGGACGATCTGGCGCAGGTCGTGGAACGTTTGAGTCACGGTCATAGTGGCAGCACGCAGGTCCTGGTGGGTGGGGACGCCGCGGTGGACTACGGCAAGGTCATGGCGGTCATGGCTCGTCTGCAGCAGGCGGGGATTGCCAAGGTGGGCCTGTTGACACGCCCGGAGGGACATTGAAACGGGAGCCGCGCACAGCGCCACTGATCCTGGCCATCCTGCTCAATGCCGCGTTGCTCGCGGCCTTGTTCTGGACCTTCCACGTCAATATTCCCAGTGCCGGATCCACACCCATGCAGGCGCAGTTGGTCAGCTCCGCCGCGACCCCGGCGACTACGGCACCGGCGAAAACGCCGGTGAAGCCGACCCCCACTACCCAAGCACAGCCCACGCCGAAACCGGCCCCCACACCGCCGCCCAAAGCGGAACCCAAACCACAGCCTGAGCCAGAGCCGAAACCGAAGCCACAAGTCCAACCACAAAAGCAGGCAGAGGCAGCCCAGAAGCGCCTGGAAGAGCAGAAACAAGCGGCAGAACTGACGGCGCAGCGCGCCGCTGCGGAGAAGCACGCCGAAGAACTCGCCGCCAAGAAACGCGCCGCGCAACGTGCGGCAGAGCGCGAGGCGAAAGCAAAGGCGGCGGAGCAGAAGGCCGCGGCAGAAAAAGCGGCGGCAGAGAAGGCGGCCGCGGAAAAGGCCGCAGCAGAGAAGGCCGCGGCAGAAAAAGCGGCTGCGGAAAAGGCCGCTGCCGAGCGTGCCGCCCAGCTCAGGAAGGAACTGGCCGAACAGGCGGCCAAAGCTGCCGAGGCAGCGCGCGCCAAGGCCCTGCGCGAACGCATGGAGGCGCAAGCCAAGCTCCAGGCGGAAGCCAACATAGCGGCCGCGCGCGCCGCCCAGGCAGCAGAAAACCAAAAGCTCATCGCCCTGTTCAGCCAGCAGGTCCAGAGAAGGGTCTACAGCAAGTGGGACACCAACTTTGCCGCCGCACTCTCCTGTGTCGTGCAGATCCGCCTCAGTCCCACCGGCGCGATCATCGGCTCGCCGCAGATCCTGCGCTCCAGCGGCAATCCTCAGTTTGACCGCGCCGTGGTCAACGCCGTGGAGCAGGCCGCCCCCTTCGTGCCGCCCCTGGGCTTGTCGTACAATCTCTACAAGGAAGTCGACATCAAATTCAACGCTGAGGAACTCAATCATGGCTAGACGTCTGTGGATTCTGCTTCTGACCTTTGGCCTGGGGTTTTTCTGGAATCCCGTGGCGCAGGCCGCACTCACCGTCGACGTGACCAAAAGTGTGTCCTCGGCTCTGCCCATCGCCATACCGTCCTTTGGACCCGGCCTACCCGGTCAACCCAGTGTGGCGGAAGTCATCCGCAGCGATCTCAGTCACAGCGGACTCTTCCGGGTTCTCGCTCCCGGCAGTTATCCTGGCGACCCGCACCAGCCCATCGAAGTCAAGGCGAGCAGTTGGAGCGGCATCGGTGCGACAGGCCTCGCCATCGGTGACACCCAGAAACAGGCCAACGGCGATTACGTGGTGCAGGTCTACGTCTACAACGTGCAGACCGGACAGGAACTGGCCGCCCGCCGCTATACCTGTTCGCCAGCGGAGCTGCACATGACAGCGCATCACGTTGCCGATCTCATCTACCAGGCCTTCACTGGCAAGGCGGGACCTTTTGCCGCGCGCATCGCCTACGTGCGCCAGATAGGCAACGAATATACCTTGCTGGTGGCCGAGTCCGATGGTTGGAACCCGCACCCCGTCGTACGCGGCCGGATGCCGGTTTTTTCGCCGGTGTGGTCGCCGGATAACCACCGTTTGGCCTACGTCACCTATCACGACGCGCGCGCCATCATCTACATCCAAAATCTGGCCACGGGGCAGCGTCAGGCCGTCGCTCCGGGCGGTGAGATCGTCAGCGCGCCGGCCTTCTCGCCCAACGGTCGAGAGCTGGCCTATGCCCGCGCCCAAGGCGGAGCGACCAACCTCTACGTCGTCGATCTCGCCACCGGTCAACGCCGACAGCTGACCCACGGCAGCGCCATCAATACCTCACCCAGTTGGGCGCCCGACGGCCAGCATCTGGTTTTTGTATCCGATCGCGCCGGCAGCCCCCAGATCTATTCCATGGATGTGGCTGGAGGAGAGGTCCATCGGCTGACCTTTTCCGGCAACTACAACGCCAGCCCCGTCTATTCGCCCACGGGTCAGGACATCGCCTTCATTCACCGCACCGGTGGTGTCTATGCCTTGGCGGTGATGCGAGCCGATGGCAGCGACCTACGTGTCCTGGACGCGCAAGGCAACTGCGATCACCCAAGCTTTGCCGGTAACGGTCAGATGATTCTGTACGGCACCCAACGCGGAGGTCGCAAGGTCCTCGCCGAGGCGAGCGTCGATGGCAAGACCTTGGCGATATTGCGTGGCGCAGCGGGCGAGGACAGCCAGCCGGCCTGGTCACACTGACGCGGCCCCTGGTGACGGACCGAAGCCGTGGAAAGCGGCTCGGTGTCAGTCCGCCCGGGCTCGGTCTCGCGTCCGCCGCCGCCAGGACCGCAGACCGAACCAGGCCGGACACTCAACGGTAGGGGGCGGGATCCCGTCGATCGAGCGCGGCAAAACCTGCCAGGCGCAGGCGGCAGCTGTCACAGCGACCACAGGAACGTCCTTCGGCGTCCAGTTGATAGCAGGACCGCGTCTGGGCATAGTCGACGCCCAGTTCCAGCCCCCTGCCAATGATTTCGGCCTTGCTGAGATATTGCAGCGGGGCATGGATGGTGAGTCTCTGACCCCGTTCGGCGCCGAGTACGGTGGCCACCTGTGCAAGCTCCTGGAAACGCTGGATGAATTCCGGTCTGCAATCGGGGTAACCGCTGTAATCCTGACTGTTCACACCAATGAAAATGTCTTGGATTCCAAGAACCTCGGCCAAAGCCAGGGCATAGGAAAGAAACAGAGTGTTGCGGGCCGGCACGTAGGTGACGGGAACACCCGCCTCTCCAGACCGCTCGGGCACGGCGATACGCTCGTCCGTGAGGGCGGATGCGCCAAACACCCGTAGATCCATTTTGAGGATACGGTGGCTGCGCACCCCTGCGGCATCGGCGAGCTTCCGTGCAAACCGAAGCTCCGTGGCGTGCCGTTGACCGTAGTCGAAGGATAGGGCGTGCAGGGCGAAGCCGGCTTCGCGAGCAATGGCGAGCACCGTGGCAGAATCCAGTCCGCCCGATAATAGAACGATGGCCTCTTTGTCGGTGTCGCCCATGCCGCCAACCCTCCCGCTGCCCTCTCAGTGGCCGGGGACATCTCCCCAGATGAGCTTATGCAACTGAATCTGCAGACGCACGGGCAGACGATCTTCGAGAATCCACTCCGCCAGATCCCTGGGGCTCAACTCACCATGGGCCGGCGAGAACAACAACTCACAGCGGCCGACGAGCCCACGCTCGCGCACGGTGGTCCGTGCCCACTCGTAATCGCTGCGATCGCAGAGCACGAACTTGAGCTGATCGCGGCTGTTGATATAGTCCAGATTTTCCCAGAGGTTACGGTCGCACTCTCCCGATGCCGGGCTTTTCAGATCGAGAATCTTGACCACCCGCGGGTCGACGTCCACCACGCTCAGGGCGCCACTGGTTTCGAGATACACCTCACGCCCGCTGTCGCACAGAGCGGTCATAAGGTCGTGCACCGCCGGCTGCGCCAAGGGCTCACCACCCGTGACGACCACCAAGCGATTGTCGCGCTCTGCGACCCGCGCCAGGACCTGGTCCCGCTCCAACCATTCGCCGCCGTGAAAGGCGTAAGCCGTATCGCAGTACCTGCAGCGCAGCGGACAGCCCGTGAGGCGAACGAAAGTTGCCGGAACACCGGACGCGCTAGTCTCACCCTGCAGGCTGTGGAAGATTTCGCTGACGCGCAGCCGGGACATCTAGCGCGACATGGCCTGTAACTGAGCCTGAGCTTTCTGCGCCGAGGGTGTACTGGGGTACTGCTTGAGTATCTTGTTGAGAACACCGCGCGCCTTGGCCGACTGACCTGTGGACTGGTAGACCTCCGCCAGGCGCAGCATCGCCTCCGGTGCCAGACTGCTCTGAGCGTACTGCGCCTCGACCGTAGTCAGGCTCTTGATGGCGGCATCGTTCTGTCCCAGCACATACTGCGCCTGACCCAACCAGTAGTAGGCGTTGACCACCAGACTGCTCTGGGGATACTTGCGGATGAACTCCTGCAGGGCGGTCACCGCTGAGCCGTATTTACCGGCGCGCAGCAGATCGAAGGCGCGCTGATAGTCGGCCTGTCCCAGACCCGGTACGCTGGACTCCGACGCTCCGCCCAAGGCACTGGCCAGGGCGCTGCTGGTATTGGTCGTTTGGGCAACGGACGCTACCGAAGCCGTGGGAGCGCTGCTGCCGAGGCCCGCGCTGCTGACCGGCGCCACGGTGGCAACCGCTGCCGCAACGCTATTGAGCCGCTCTTGCGTCGCTTTCTGCTGTTGCTCCAGAGCGTGGGTCTTGCTCTCCAGTTCGCCGCGCAGGTCGCGAATCTCCGCCTCCATTCTCTGGGAACGGTTGACCAGGTCGGCGAGGGCGCTCTGGCTGCCTCGCTCGGCCTTCTGCACGGCGATGAGACTGTTGACCTCACCTTGCAGCACCGACACTTCCTGGCGCAACTGCAGCAACTGCTCACTGGTAGACTGCGCCATGGCCACCGGGCTCAGTGCCGAGAGGCCCAGGACCAGGAGCAGTCGGGTTGTGTTTCTCATTCTCTAACCACCTTGGCTCATCCGCCGTTGTAACCGCCGCTGTAGACAAAATCGACACGCCGATTCTTGGCCCAGCAGCTCTCATCGTTCTGGTTGCACAGCGGATTGTCCTTGCCGAAGCTCACGGTGCTGATGCGTGCAGCGCTCACCCCTTGAGCCTCCAGGTAACGCTTCACCGCCTCGGCACGCCGCTCGCCCAAGGCCAGGTTGTATTCTTGGGTGCCGCGATCGTCGGTGTTGCCCTCCAAACGCACCTTGACGTGGGCGTGGTTCATCATGAACTGGGCATTCTGACTGGCGATCTCCTGCGCGCGAGCATCCAGGCTGTCGCTGTTGAAGGCGAAATGCACCCGCAGATGCTGCGGCAGTGCTGCCAGCTCGGCCGCCGTGAGCCCACTGTTGGCACCACCGATGGGACCGTTGGCATCCAACTGCTGGGAGCCGATCCCCGCACCGTTGTAGGCGGCCGTACCGGCCGACTCCACCGGCGCCACAGGTCCGGTGGCCTTGGGCGCGCCACTGCCGACGTTGCTGGCGCAACCGGCGAGGGCCAAGATTCCCGCAGCGGTGGCGGCTATCCATATCGTTGTGCGTTCCATGTGCTAATCTCCAGAAAGAATGGGCGAATTGTATATTGCGCGCTCTACCCGAAGCAATGGCATCCCTTGACAGGCCCCATTGCGCTGCTAAGGTGGGGCATCGCCATGGCATAAACGGCAGGATATGTCCCGCTCGAGCTCCACATCCCCCCTGCGTATCGGCACGCGCGCCAGTCCGCTTGCTCTCTGGCAGGCCGAACACGTGCGCGCGGGCCTGCTGCGCGAGCATCCCGGAATACAGGTTGAGATCGTGCCCATGACCACGCAGGGGGACCGGATGCTCGCCGCCCCGCTGCATCAGATTGGAGGCAAGGGTCTCTTTGTCAAAGAGATCGAGACCGCCTTGCTGGAGCGTGCCGTGGACATGGCGGTGCACTCCATGAAGGACGTACCGGCGCAGCAGCCGGAGGGTCTGGAGATCGCCGCCATTCTGGCGCGGGAAGACGTGCGGGACGCCTGGGTCTCTTCTAAATTTGCGGGTCCCGACGACCTTCCGCCCGACGGCCGGGTGGGGAGCTCCAGTCTGCGTCGGCGGGCGCAGCTTCTGCATCGTCTCCCCGGAATCGTGGTACTGGACCTGCGCGGCAACGTTGCCACGCGCCTGCGCAAACTGGACGCCGGTGACTACGACGGTATCGTGCTGGCGGCGGCCGGTCTCAAACGTCTGGGTCTTGCGGATCGGATCCGCCAGGTGTTGGAGCCCGAGCTCTCGCTCCCGGCGGTAGGCCAGGGTGCCATCGGCGTGGAAATCCGTAGCGATGACGCACGTATCCGCACCCTGCTCGAGCCCCTGAACGATGTGCTGACGAGCCGCTGCGTCCGTGCCGAGCGCCACATGAATCGCCTCCTCGGCGGCGACTGCCGCCTGCCCGTTGCTGCCCTGGCACAGGCCGACGGCGACAATCTGCGGCTGCGCGGGCTGGTGGCCAGCCCCGATGGGCGCGAAGTGCTGCGGGCCGAGGCGATAGGTGACGAAGCCGAGGCCCTGGGAGAAAACGTCGCCCAAGCGCTCCTGGCACAGGGGGCGCAAGGCATCATCGACGAGGTAAGACGGTCATGAGCGAGCTTCTGCGCGGCAAGGGCGTCGTGGTCACGCGCCCCAAGGAACAGTCTGCCGAGCTCATCGCACTGCTGGAAGCGGCCGGTGCGCATCCCATTCCCTTTCCGGCCATCCGTATCGAGGCGCCGGAAAACTGGCAATCCCTGGATGCCGCCCTGGATGGGCTGGCGCGCTTTCGGTGGGCGATCTTCAGCAGCCGCAACGCCGTCCAGTTTGCGCTCAGCCGCCTGCAGGGGCGCGCACAGGAGTGGCCCAAGTCCGTGCAGGTCGCCGCTGTCGGTCGCGAGACCGCACGCGCCCTGAAGGATTTCGGCCTGAGCGTCGATCTCGTACCAGACCGCTTCAGCTCCGAGGGTTTGCTGGAGCATCCTGCTTTGCGGGAGGTGCAGGGAGTGGAAGTCGCCATATTCGCAGGCGACCAAGGACGGGAGCTGCTGGAGCACACCCTGAGCGAGCGCGGCGCGCTGGTGGAAAAGGTCTACTGTTACCGACGCAGCGTGCCCGGCGCCAACCCTACACCCCTCCTGCACGCCTGGGCACGGGGCGAACTGCATGCCGTGACGGTCACCAGTCCTGAGATTTTCAACAACTTCTATCAGATGGTAGGGGGCTTGGGGCAGCGTTGGCTCAAGAACACCCCCATTGTCGCCATCAGCCCGCTCACCGCCGAGGCCGTCACGGCCAAAGGACTGCCCGCACCCTGGGTGGCTCCCGAGGCCAGCAATCAGGGTCTGCTGCAAGCGCTTCGGGATTGGGCCAAGCACATGGAGGATTCGGAACGATGAGTACCACCTTGCCCATGCCACATCGCCTGATGGCGCGCCACCAGCCGCGCCGCCTGCGCCGCCGTCCTTCCATGCGCTCGCTGCTGCGCGAGACGCAGCTGCAGGCCAGCGATTTCCTCCTCCCGATCTTTCTGGTGGACGGTGAGGGCATACGTGAGGCCATATCGTCCATGCCCGGCGTGTACCGGCACAGTATCGACTCTTGTCTGAAACTCTGCGGCGAGGCGGTCGCGCGGCGGATCCCCGGAGTGCTCCTCTTCGGGGTCGTGCCCGCGCAGTGCAAGGACGCGGCAGGTTCTGCCTCCTGGGCCAGCGACGGCCTGGTCCAACGCGCCACCCGCGCCATCCGTGAGCGCTATCCGGATCTTCTGGTGATCGCCGACGCCTGCTTCTGCGAATATACCGACCACGGACATTGCGGGGTGCTCGCGGCCGATGGCGATCGCGACGATCCGGCCACCCTCGAGAATCTCCAGCGACAGGCCCTCTCCTATGCCGAGGCCGGCGTCGACGTCATCGCTCCCTCGGGCATGGTGGACGGCATGGTGCTGGCCATTCGCGAGGTCTTGGATGCGGCCCGCTACGAGCGGGTGGCGATCCTCTCCTACGCGGTAAAGTACGCCAGCGCCTTCTACGGTCCCTTTCGCGACGCCGCCGACAGTGCCCCCAGCTTCGGCGATCGCCGCGCCTACCAGATGGATCCCGCCAACCGCCGCGAAGCCTTCCGGGAGCTGGCTCTGGATCTGGAGGAAGGCGCCGACATGGTCATGGTCAAGCCCGCCATGCCCTACCTGGACATACTCCGAGACCTGCGGGAACGCTGCGATTTCCCCGTTCTGGCCTATCAGGTGTCGGGCGAATACAGTATGCTTCGCGCGGCCGCCGACGCTGGTGTTCTGGAACTCGAGCGCAGCGTGCTGGAGTCTCTGCTGGCGATCAAGCGCGCCGGCGCCGATGCCATCATCAGCTATTTCGCCATCGAGGTCGTAGACTGGCTGGATTGAGCGCTTTCGTGCCCAGCCGCCACGGCACCGGTAGCTGTCCCAGCCTCCTCGCTGCGGTACGGCGAGACGGCGTATCCGGGACGGGCGATAAACCATGCCGCATCTGAAGCGCCGCATCCTGCGCTCTGTGTCCTTTGGGCTGGGTGCCGGTGACCTGGATCAGCTCTTCCCCTGGCTGCTGTTGTCCAGCCTGTGCCTCGGCAGCCTCTTTCTGCTAGCCTTGGGTACCGGCGCCCTGACCCTGCCCCGGGTTCCACCCATCTCGTCCTACGTTCAGATCGATCTCGTCTCGGCGGCACCTGCCGACAACGCGGGCAGTCCCGCCTTGCCCGTTACCGCGGCGGGACAGGGGCTCCCCGTGCAGCGCGCCGCAACGGCGCGCGCCCCCAGTGCCACACCATCGGACCCGCAACAGCAGCTCGCCGCCTATCTGAGGGAATGGGAACGACGGGTGGCCCAAATTGCCGGAGGCACTCTGGCAGGGCAGGCCGTCCCTCAAGGTCGATTGGTGGTCGCCATCACCATTGACCCCGCCGGTCATCTGCGCCAAGTGCAGATCCTACGTGGTCGGGAGCACCGCGATCTCGTCCTGGCCGTGGAAAACATTTTGCAGCAGGCAGCACCCTTCCCGCCTCTGCCGCCATCCTGGCAGCACCCGCCTCAGGATCTGCGCATCGTGCGCACCTGGAACTTCGAGTGACACCCACCGAACCCAAGACATTTCCCAAGGGGCGCGCGATAGCCGCAGACCTGGGCCAGAACTCTAGGGCAAGGCTGCAGACCAGGCCAACGCATCCAGACTCAGTCGCCCGAGGATACCGTCGGGCAGACCCAGACGCTGCCGGAGCTTCTGAGCCGCATCTTCATCCTGGCGCTCGATGGCCTCTACCAAGGCGAGAATCTGGCCATCCTCTCCAGTCCGCGTCCATAGCGCCTCTCGCAGAGCATCGGCCAAATGCAGCTCGTGCAGGAGATCGGGCATGGGCCGACCCATGAGAGCGTCCAGCAGGGACAGCATGCCAACCAGGAAGCTGCGATGCAGCACGGCGGGGTGCTGTCAGCAAAGAGTTATCCGTCAAGGTCCGGGGCGGGTTGCCTCCAGAGCCTCGCGTTCCAACGCCTCAAGGCTGCGGGCACTGCTCTCGACAGCAAAGCGGGCGGTGATGGCACGACCGAGCCAGGCCACCGCCGCCACCGCCATGAGCAATGCGGCAACACCCACACGCTGTTCCAGGATGGGAAAGAGCACTGCCGAAAACACGGCGCCGAGGCGCGAGACAGAGGTGGCCAGACCGGCCACACTTGCCCGCCACTCCGTTGGGAAAATCTCTACCGCAAGGGCAAAGATGGTGACCGCCGGCCCTAGGCCCAGACCCAGGGCATAGAGGGTGCTGCCGAAAAAGAGAACCACCACCGAGGGCATGGCCACACCCAGGGCAAAGATCGCAAGGCCCACGGCCATCAGAGCAAACCCCCCTTTCTGCAGAGGAATGCGACCTACTCGGTCGATCCGGGGCAGAATGTAGACGATGGCGCTGGCCGTGACGATTTCGAAGATAAGATTGATACCGGCAGCAGCCATATCGCTGCTGGCCACCTGGGTACTGCGCAACACGCTCGGGAGGTAGAGCGCAATCCCCAGGCTCACCACGTCCAGGCAAAACCAGGGTAGCACACCGAGGACCAGCCGACGGCGCCATGCCCGCTTCTGCCACAGGGGCGCCAGTGACATGCGTTGCGCACCGAATCCATCCAGGCGGACACGCACGGCGTCCTCGTCCAGACCCGGCTCGAGGGCACGCAGGGCCGCCGCGGCCGCTTTGCTGCGCCCTTGTCGCAGCAGCCAGCGCGGTGACTCGGGAAGCCGACGACGCAGCCATAAAAGACCCACGGCCGGTATCACCGCGCTTGCCAGCATCCAGCGCCAGGAGTCCGGTCCCACAGGCAGCAGGATCAGGCCCAGAACGGTAGAAAATACAGCGCCACCGAACCAGGCCAGATTGACCCAGGCAAAACCGCGACCCCGGCGCACCGTGGCGCTGTATTCAGCAACGATGGTCGCTACCAGGGGATAATCGAGACCGATGGCAAGACCCGTCACGAAACGTCCGAGGAACAGGATTCCAAGGTCGGGACTCAGGGCGCTGATGACGGCCCCGAGCACGTAGAGCATCACATTGGGCAGCAGCAGACGCTGGCGGCCAAAACGATCCGTCACCCATCCACCCAGCACACCGCCCACCAGAGAACCCAACAGGGCCATGGCCATGAGGGTGCCCACATCCGCCGCGGATGGCTGCCACTGGCTTTTCAGCGGCAGGAGGGCGATGGCCAGGATACTGAGGTCAAAACCATCCAGAAACATGCCGAGGGTGGCTGCCCACAGGGCTCGGGTATTTTTGCCGGAGGCTGCCACTGCGCGCATGGGGCGCCCGTCAGGAACTCACGGCAAGCCAAATACCCCAGAATTGCAGGGCGGTACCCGCCAGGACAAAAAGGTGCCAAATGGCATGAAAATAGCGTCGGGCATCCATCACAAAGAAAACCACGCCCGCCGTGTAGGCGAGCCCACCCGCCCCGAGGTACCACAGGGATAGGCCCGGTGCCGCTTGGTACAGAGGGCCGACCGCCAGCAGAATGAGCCAACCCATGACGAGATACCACCACAGAGATAGGGCCGCGAAACGCTCGCGCAAACGCCACAGCAGCAGGGCCCCGACTATGGCCAGCAGCCACTCTGCCGCAAAGATTCCCCAACCGAGAGGCCCGCGCAGCATGAGGAGACTCACGGGAGTGTAGGTGCCGGCGATGAGGCCGTAGATGGCGGTACGATCCAGCAGCTGCAAGCGCTCTTTCTGCGGGCCGCTGCGCCAGGCGTGGTACAGGAGAGAGCTCAGATAGAGCAGAGCCGCGGTGAGGAGAAAGAGGCCTAGGGCGAGCAGAGCCCGCGTCGACAGGGACGACCAGCGTGGTACGACGAGCAGCGCAAAGGCCGCCAATGCAAGCCCCACCCCCGCACCGTGGGACACGGCGTTGATCTGCTCTTCTCGCAGAGATTGCTCCCGCATCACCGCACCCCCCTTGCCCAAATGCCTGCGGTTATAGCAGCCGCTGCGCACCGTGGCAAATGACCGCGGTGGGCGTCGTGTCCAGGGAACGGGCCCATATCCACGGCCATGATCAGCGTCCGAAGAGTGTCGGCGGCGTGCCGCTTCAGCTGGCCATGCAGGCGGCTGGACCCGAACGCATCGGGGGTGTACACCATGGCTGAACCAAGAGGAGCGGGCTCCGTTTCCCGGGCCTTGACTCTGCACTGCCTTGTAGAGTTTAGAATGGCGGCATCGTGTGCTGTGCGGGGATGACGACATGAGCGAAGCAGAGACGGAGCGACTGGATATCGGCGTTCGCGGGATGACCTGCGCCTCCTGCAGCAGTCGAGTGGAGCGCGCCCTGGAGCGTCTTCCGGGGGTGGTATCGGCGCAGGTGAATCTTGCCACGGAACGTGCCGAGGTCTGTTTCACCCCTGGGCAGCAGTCCGCGCCGGCAGTCGTCGCAGCCGTCCAAGCCAGCGGTTACGAGCCGGTGGTACAAGAGGCGGAAATCGCCGTCGCCGGAATGACCTGTGCGTCCTGTGTGGGCCGGGTCGAGCGCGCCTTGCGCCGGCAGCCCGGGGTACTCGAGGCCAGTGTGAATCTCGCCACCGAGAAAGCCACGGTCCGCTATCTGCCCACCATGGTAAAGACCGAGGATTTACTGGCGGCTATCCGCAAAGCGGGATACGAGGCAAGCCTCACGAATCCGACCAAAGGCGCCGATGCCGGCTTGCAGGCATCGCGCGAAACGGCGGCGCGCTCGCTGTGGCTAGCGGCGGGGGCCGCGCTCATCGTGCTCTGCCTCGCCATGATACCGCCCTGGTGGCCCGGTCTTGAGCGACTCGTCGGCTCCATCAGTCCCTTCCCCCGAGCTTCCGAGTGGCTGCAGATGTTCTTGACGACTTTCGTGCTCTTCGGCCCGGGCCGACGTTTTTTTCGGGCCGGCTGGGTTGCTTACCGTCACCTTGCCCCGGACATGAATTCTCTGGTCGCCACCGGAACCGGCGCCGCTTGGCTCTACAGCCTGCTGGTATTGCTGACGCCCGGGATCTTTCCGGCGCCCGCTCGGCATGTCTACTTCGATTCTGCCGCGGTCGTGGTCGCCGCCATCCTCGTCGGGAAATATCTGGAGGCGGCAGCGAAGGATCGCAGTGCCGCGGCCATAGCCCAGCTGGCGAGGCTGCAGGTCCGCAGCGCCGCCGTTCTGGACGAGGCCGGACAGACCCATGAGACCCCCATTGCGGAACTGCGGCCCGGGCAGCGGGTACTGGTGCGCCCGGGTGAACGCATTCCCGTCGATGGTCGGGTGGTCGAGGGTCGGGCCGAGGTGGATGAAGCCATGCTGACTGGCGAGCCCTTGCCGCAGGTCCGCCGTCCCGGCGACAACGTCGTGGGCGGCACCCTGTGTCGGGATGGTCGCCTGGTCATCGAGGTCACGAAGCGCACCGGTGATACCGTACTCGCCCAGATCATCCGTCTGGTGGAGAACGCACAGAGCGGCAAACTGCCCATTCAGGGGCTCGCGGATCGCGTCGTGCGGGTCTTCACCCCCCTGGTGCTGCTCACCGCCGCCCTCAGCTTCGGCGCTTGGCTGGCGCTGACGGGAGATCTCAGCCAGGCGCTGGTCGCTGCGGTCGCGGTGCTCGTCGTTGCCTGCCCCTGCGCCATGGGCCTCGCGACTCCCGCTGCCGTGCTCGTCGGCACCGGGCGGGCGGCGGAGCTGGGGGTGCTGTTTCGCTCCGGTGAGGCTCTGGAGCATCTGGCTCGAGCCAACACTCTGATATTCGACAAAACCGGTACCCTGACCACCGGCCGCCCGGTTCTCGTGGGCTACCACGGAACCGATCCCGACCAGGCGCTGCGCCTGGCAGCCGCGGCGGAGCAAGGCTCGGAGCATCCTTTGGGGCAGGCCTTGGTCAATGCCGCACGTGAGCACGGCCTGGTCCTGCCGCCGCTGCAGGATTTTCAGGCCCTGCCCGGCCTCGGCCTGCGTGCCCGAGTAGAAGACCACGCGGTCTTGCTGGGCTCCGCCGAATTTCTGCGTGGCGAGGGCATCGTCGTGGACGAGACCAGCGTCACGACCACCGCGGACATGCCCGCCCATGGCCGGATCTATCTGGCCCTGGACGAACGATTCTGGGGCAGCTTCCGTTTTGCCGACCCCTTGCGCCCGGAGGCCGTTCGCGTGGTCGACAGTTTGCGCCGCCGCGGTTTCGAGCTCTGGATGATCACCGGGGATGCGGCGAGCACCGCCATGGCGGTGGCGCGAGAACTGGGTATCCAGCACTGGTACGCGGGAGTGCTGCCCCAGGATAAGGCCAAGCGGGTGGGGGAACTGCGCGAAGCGGGCAAGAAGATCGTCTTCGTCGGTGACGGCATCAACGATGCTCCGGCCCTGGCCACGGCCGATGTCGGCATTGCCCTCGCCAGCGCTACGGATATAGCCCGGGCGGCGGCGGATGTGACCCTGACCCATGGGCGACTGGAAGCCGTGGTCACTGCCGTCGACGTCGCTCGGCACACCCTGGCCAACATCCGCGGCAATCTGTTCTGGGCCTTTTTCTACAATATTTTGCTGATACCGGTCGCCGCAGGGCTTGCGGCACCCTGGGGGTTGACCCTGAACCCTATGGCGGCGGGCGTGGCCATGGCCTTATCCTCAGTCTTCGTCCTCAGTAACAGCCTACGTCTGCGGCGACTGCAGCCTTTCCCGGAGATGGCCGTGACGGCAGGCCATTCATCGGCGCCGGTCGCAGAGCAGTATCCCTAGACCGGCGAGGGCGAGATACTGAGATTTCACTACAGCTTTTGAGGAGGCAATCGTGAAGGAACTGCACTTGAACATCCGCGGTATGACCTGTGGCCACTGCGTGCGCGCCGTGCGTGAGGCGTTGGAAGCCGTCCCTGGCGTCACTCGGGCCGAAGTCAGCCTCGAAGCATCCGAGGCCACCATTCAGGGGGATGTCGACCCCAAAGCGCTCGTGGCCGCCGTAGAAGCGGAGGGTTACAGCGCCGAGGTCCGGACCTGAGGCATGCCCCGTTGTAGCGCGACACTCGGATCCGGGCCGCTCAGGAGCTGGGCGGGACGATGTGCAGGGCCTCTCCCCAGCGACTGTAGACGATGGATTCCGTGAGCTGGTAGGGGATGCCCGCCTGTACTGCCGTCTCCAGGAGGTGGGCGGCGCAGAGATAGTGGGGAGCGGCCTCGGCTACCCAGAGATCCCCTGAGGCCTCCTGGATCGTTCCCAGTTGTAACCCTTCAGCGTGCCTTGAAAGACTGGCCACTCCGGCAGGACTCAGGGTGAAGGCGTAGCCGATACAGGTTTGGCCATCGATGGGTCGCGCCGGCAGCGTCTGCAATGCTCCAAGATAAGGCTCCAGATCCTGCCAGGGAATGGCCTTGGGAATCCGTATCGCTGCGGCTTCCTCACGGAACGGCCCGCCGGGCGGCGTCGTCCGATACCAGACGCGATCCCCCAGCGTGATGCTCTGCGCCTCCAGAGTGACGCCGGGCAGCGGATGCAGGCGCGCCTCGACGGAGCTGGCTTTTTCCTCGAGATCCATGGCCCCCGTGGATTCTGCCGAGATGGGCAGCATGGATGAACGAACCACCAGGTGAAAATGGTAGGGAGTATCCATGGCCCGCTGTACCGCATCCGCCAGCAAGGGCGGTATGGCGGCGGACGGGGCGCTGGACGCCGGCACCGTAGCCTGGGCAGACGCGGAAACCGGTAGCCAGAGGGCAGCGGCCAGCATGGTGAGCAGAGGGACGGGTCTTTTCACGAGGACGGCACTCCAGACTGCCAAGATTGAAACCAAGATTCAGGGCCGCGGCGGGCCGCCGTGTGGGCCCATGCCCCCTCCCGGCTCCCCGGGTCCACGTTGCTCCGGCCCAGGCCCGTGGGGCCCAGGTCCGTGGGCTTCGGGACCGTGGGGTCCGCCGCCAGGATGTGGACCGCCGGGACGTGGACCTCGCGGTCCTTCCCCGGGACCACCGTGCGGACCGGGCCCGTAAGCGCGAAAATCGGGACCCCGGTCCTCCGGGTAGCGCTCCCGTCCACGCCCCTGGAACTCTGGCCGATACTCCCCGGGCCCGCGAAACCGTGGGCCCCGATCGTGCTCCGCCCAGAGCCAACGGCCCGGCGGCGGCCGATACCGTCCTGGGGGTGGTGGCGGCGGCGGGGCAACACCGAGTACCCGGAAGAAGCGGTCCGGCGGCGGCGGGGGCGGCATGCCGCGCGGCGGCGGGGGCGGCGGCGGGGCGCCATAGGGTGGAGGTGGCGGCGGCGCCGCATAGTAGCGATAGTAGAGTTGCGGGTAGTACTGCCAGATCACATATTGCGCATACAACGGCGCCGGATAATACCTCACATAATTGGGCGGCGGCACGAGGTAGGCGTACTGCGGAAAATTGGAGAAGCCAATAGGATAACCGGGCCCTCCCAGATTCAGCTGCAACTGGACATCGGCCAGGACCGGTCCGATCCCTGCGGAACCCAGAATGGCGATTGCCCCGGCCATTAACAGCGATTTTTTGGGATGCATCGTTCTCTCTCCAGTCCCACTTCAGGACGGCTTCACGTCCACCCATCAAGCAGGATTCATGCCGGGTGTTCTTTGCTCCGCGTCCGGCTGGCCGCCGACGGGCTAAATCGGGACCGAAGCGCGCCGTATCGAGTCTGAGGTCCCGAACGAGGTGGGCACGAGAAGGTCGGCTGCCATCCCGGCGGATGGCAAACGTCGCTACAGAGCGACAGAAAAGCGGCGCTGGCCGGGGCGCTT
>ERZ1669247.307-NODE-307-length-17812-cov-22.930732_pt1 | contig 17812 bp, 17 predicted proteins | sample MGYA00579297_ERZ1669247 | MGnify/ENA primary metagenome ERZ1669247 (study PRJEB41166, sample SAMN08046056) | hot springs metagenome | biome: hot spring; feature: acid hot spring; material: thermophilic sediment; isolation source: thermophilic sediment from acid...
GGTCGGCGGCGTTATTTTAATGGTATTTATTCCAAAAAATACTCATTTACGTTTAATAAAATTTCACCTCTGCCCCCAAATAATCTTAAGGTTACCTTGGCAATGATCATTTAGCATTTCATATTGACTAATTTTATGTTTAAGATTATGAATGTTCCAATAAAAATTCAATTTGTGACAATTAATCCTCATTTAAAAGTTTATAACAATCCATATTATTCTATCTGAATAAGAAATGGGGTCGGCCGGGTTTGAACCGACGACCACCTGGTTATGAGCCAGGCGCTCTACCAGGCTGAGCTACGACCCCCTCATTCCTTATTATTTTAAGAATTAAAATCTTACCATCAAAGAAAGAAAAAAATTAGTTAGAGCCCTTACTTTTATTTTTGTAAGCTTCTAACACGTAATCCACAAAATTATCCTCAGGGTACGCTCCCACAAACTGTACGTCCCCATTTATTACTATATGAGGTACAGATGATACACCCCACTGGTCCGCCCATTCAGGAAACTCTATTGCTTCCACCATTTCTCCTGTTATGTTCTCGTTAGCTAGTGCAAATTTATGGGCTACTCCTACTGCCCTCGGGCAGTATGGGCAGGTAGGCGTAACAAATACCTGTATCTTGATTGGGGAATCCACTTCCTTTATCTTATTCATTACCTCGCTCTCAAGTTCTGGATCATTCCTTGAGACTCTCCTGATATCCTCTATTAAAGAGGAAAATTCATAGCCCATTGGTATTCCTATATATTTAATCCTGGCATCTTCGTTCTTTCCGTTATGTGTAACCACTGTTGTGGGTGCCCTATCAATTCCCCAGGCCTTTGCCTTGTCAGAATCTAATGGCAGAACTTCAACCTTTATCATATCGGATATCTCTGTGAGTTCTTTTGCTATCTGCACTGTCTGCTCACAATACTGGCAGTCATCATTGGAAGTGAATATGTATAATTTCACTTCATCCTTTAGATTTTTCTCGAATTCTTCCTGAAGATACTTTCTATCCTTATCTTTTAGTAAAGGCATCTTACTTCACCTTGCAAGGTTATTAAAATAAAGTTAATTATACTATCGGTACTTTGTATATTTAAACACAATTGTAAATAACTCGAAAATATTATGGATTTGATGGGAAAACTAATAATTTTCGATATGGATGGAACTCTAATAGATTCTGATAAAACTATAATAAGATGTATGGAAGAAGCTTCATCCAATTTCGGCTATAGGATTCATTCAATCCGGGAAAACATAGGAATATTGAAACTTGACGATATTCTTGCATTAAATGATATTCCTGAAAAAAATATTAATGAAATTTTAATGTTTTATAAAAAATGTTACAGTGAAACCTTTTATCTGGATACTAAACCAATGAATAAATCAGTTGAAACGCTCGAATATTTACAAAATAAAAATAGACTGGCAGTGCTTACACTTAAATATGAGGATCTTACAAGGAAACTGTTAGAATATTTTTTCAGAAATGTGAAATTTGAATTTTTGGTCGGAGGGGATAGTGGAATTAAGAATAAGACAGAGGGATTGAAAAGGATAGTAGATATTTCAGGGGAGGATCGTTCTCAGATCTATTATGTTGGGGACAGAGGATCTGATATGAAAGCGGCAATGGAGGCTGGTATCAATGGTATATGGGTTTCATTTGGACTTGGATTAAATGATTCTTTCCCCCAGGATTATAGGTTCTATAAAATTGATTCATTTGATAAGATAATTGATCTCCTACGCGCCAACAGAAAATCCTGATTTCCTGGCATTTTGCTCTACCATTTTAACAATTTCTGGATTGGCTTCTTTGTTTGCACTTATTTCAATCATTTTCTCCGGGAAAGATAGAGAGACGTAGCCTACGGTCAAATCCTCGGCCGTGACTGGTTCTTTCCTTGAGAATTTTGAAATAAGTTCCTCGACCGTCCATTTGTCCTGTGGGTCTATATTCAAAAATTCCTCTACAGCTTCCACAATTTTATCTTCCAGTACACATATTGTAGATCTGTCTACCAGGGACAGAGAAAACATGAAAATATAGCATCTCATATTATAACTTCCTTAATCTATAAACTATATTGAAATCCTCTTTATTTTCGACAATACTAAATCCGCTATTGTTTATTAGATCATTGAATGTTTCATCATCAATGGTCCATTTTTCCTTTGGAACTATTAGTAACAATGTTTGGTCCTTTTTAAGCTCTCTCCCCGCAAGCCTGATCGCACCCTTTATGTAGATAAATGGCTCTCCACAGTTCAGAGCCCTTAAATCTTCGACTCTATCTGCCTTTTCGTAACTTTCCATAAGCTATGATTATTTTCTTATTGATTATATTTATCTCACTTCCTTTCCTACTACTATTAGACCAATTATGATATTCTCCCTAAAGACTTAGAAGTCCCGGCTTCAACTTCATGTAAGTAATATTATTCCACTCGCTTATTCATCACTACCGATTTGGCATTTGGTCTATCAATAACCCCTAAAGAAGAGGTTGAATTTCTTTTAGCAATTTTTCCTTTGCTTCTTTATCAAGATCTCTTAGAGGGAATATGCTCTGCATTTCTTTTCCATATATAAGCCCAGAGAAGGCGGCTATATATGCCTGTGGAAATTCATATTTTCCCATTATCTTTTTCATTTTACTTAGATTCTTCTGAATTTCCCTCGCTTTATCAATATTGCCCTTAGTGTATTCTTTGTAAACTTTTACAGTTAAATCGGAAAAATTAGAAGTACCGCATATACCACCCTTCGCACCCATCATTAGTGATGGTAATAACAGATCATCCTGCCCCTGTAAAATTACAAAATCCTTCCCCAGAACATCTATGAATGCTGAAAAATTACTGAAGTTACTGCTGCTATCCTTAATTCCTACAAGATTACTGTGCTCCTTTCTCAGTTTAAGAACAGTATCTGCACTAATGTTGTTATTGGTATTCTGAGGGATGTTGTAAATTAGAACAGGAATATCCAGTTCCTGAAGCAATTTGTCGTAATATGCAAATAATGATTCCTGGGACATATTTACATAGTATGGAGTTACAATAGATAGACCGTCAGCTCCAAGTTCCTTGGCATAGTTGGCCATTGTCAGCGTTTCATCGAAAGAGTTCCTTCCGACACCGGCAAGAAAATACATATTTTCTTTTTTCTTATCCATAAAGTATTCCAGTATTTTTACCTGCAATTCTACTGAAGTTATTGCAAAACCTCCTGTTGATCCCATTGGGAAAATTCCGTTAACTCCTGCTTTTGCTAAAAATTCTATTAATGAATCCACGGCATCATAATCAAGATCCCCCTTGATTATTGGAGTAATTGTTGGTGTTATTATTCCTTTCAATTCTGACATAATATGAAATTTTTAACTCTTATATGTACCTTTCATACTGTCTATCTTTACATTAAAATGATCCTGCATAAATTTCAACCCCTCTCTATTATCCTTCCTTATGAATCTCGTTAGTGTTTCATTTTCTTCGTAATCAAAAACAATCCATGTATCATTTTCCACAGTATATGCAAATATGTCGGGTTTTATTGTAGATTGCGGCTTGTAGACTACAGTTGCTGTAATTATTCTTTTATTTGTATTCTTTCTTAGAACTTCGATTGCCGCCTCTATTGTCTTACCTGTATCCGCTATATCGTCAACTAAGAGTATATAACCTTCTTCATCCGTAAATGAGTGCTCAAATGAGCCCACGCTTACCCTTGACAATGGGACACCATCATCACTGTAGTAACTTGCCTTCAGGGGGTATACCTCCTTTATGGATAGGAAATCGCTTAGCAATCTGCCGATTACCATACCCCCTCGTTCTATGTAGACTAAGCTGTCAGGTCTCCCATAATTTTTTAATATTTCTTGCGCCATTCGTCTGGCATGTCTCTTTAAATCTTCATATTTTAATGCCTGAAAATTCTTTTTTTCACTCTCGAATTTGAAAAATTCTACCCATTCTTTTGCATTCAATATTATTCCGTCAATGACGCCAGATTCTTTGAGCTTCCTAGAAACTCTTACAGATTGTGGTGCCTCAAGAGAAGATTGCGACATAATTTCGTCATTCTGGAACAACTCTTCAGGGGTTCCGTCGAATATTATTATACCATTTTTCATCACTACTGCCCTTCTTGTATACTCTGCAACAAGACTCATATCGTGGGTTATTACTATTATTGTGGAGCCTGATTGATTCAATTCTGTCAGAATATCCATCATTTCCCTTGACATTCTGTAGTCCTGACCTGTAGTTGGTTCATCAATAATGATTATTTCTGGATTCATCACTATTACAGTTGCTATTGATAACCGTCTCTGTTCACCTCTACTTAGGGATGATGATAGCTGATCCTTTTTATCATACAGATGGACCCTCTTCAAGATAGTTTCCGTCAATTTTTCTATCTCTTCTATTGGAAATTTTGATGACATCAGGTAAAATTCAATCTCTTCTTTTACCGTTTTATTTGTCATCTGACTTTCTGGATTTTGCTTAACATATCCAATAATTTTGGATATTCTATCCCTGTTCTCTTTAACCGACATATCCAAATCATTTATTCTCAATTCACCTTCCCTAATCTCAAGATGACCGGCTATTGCCTTTGATAGAGTGCTTTTTCCTGATCCGTTCGGCCCGATCAGTGATATAAATTCTCCTTTCTTAATTTTAAGGTCTATGCCATTCAATGCCCTGGTTCCATCTTCATAGGTATATTCAAGACCCCTTATTTCTATGATGTTTCTGCCTGAACCTCTCTCTTCCCTTTCAACCTTAAATCCCCTGACTCTTTCGACTCTTATTTTATTTTCTATATTTTCATTTGGGCCAATAATCTGCATTATTTGCGGTATTTCTATTATTGATAATATATCATTATTTTTATAAATATTGTTGGGTTCATCTATAGCAATTATTTCATTGTTATGCATCACTGCCATTCTGTTTGCAAACCTCATTAAAATTTCCGGGTCCTTTTCAACCAAAATAACTGTTAAGTTTGATCTCTTCTTTAGGGAGCCGATAGCTTCAATGAGCTCTTTTTTACCTGCTGGATCAAGATCCGACGTTGGTTCGTCCAATATCAGGATTTTTGGCTTTGTGAGTAATGAAGCTGCGATAAGAAGTCTCTGTTTTTCTCCTGTAGAAAGATCTGATGGATGGATCCTGTCTAAGTCCTTATAAATGTGCCCCATACCAACCATTTCAAGGGCCTCTTTTATTCTTGATTCCATATCCTTCTCTGATAACCCGATTTCCTTCATTTTAACCTTAAGCTCTTTCCTGATGCTATTTAACCTGAATTGGCTTTCTGGATTCTGCATCACCAGTTCTATTATCTTCAAGATATCTTTATTCCCTGTTATCTTCCTTTTTCCATTCTCCTCCTTAATACCAGATAGCAATTTACCATCAATATAAACTGAACCTGAAAAATACTCTCCTCCTTTATCTTCTGGTAAATTTAGCTGATATGGTATCACACCACCTATTACGTAACATAATGTTGTCTTGCCAGATCCTGTATTCCCTGTAAGTCCAAAAAATTCTCCTTCTTCTATCTCTAGGTTGATATTTCTAAGGACGTATCTATCATGACCTGTAAGGACGGGATATTTCCAGTTTAAATTCTTTATTTCCACTATTTTTTTCATAAATGATTACTTAAATAAATCATAAGATTAAAAGAATGCTTCTTATTCCATTTTAAATATTTAACTATTATTATAATGTATTTCTTTTTTATTTCTCTATCTAAAGGAAAAAAATAAATTATTATAATTTAATCCAATCCTGCAAGGCTTTTATCTTTTGTTTCAAATCCTTTAGAATGCCACATCAAAGCTGCTGCCAGCCCTATGAGGAAGATCACCGTTATAACCGCCATAGCGGAGTTGAATGCTATAGAGAATATCCCTGATAGAAGAATTCCATTTATGACGCCGGCAGAAACCCAGACAACCATCCTGACAGTTGAAATATATATGCCTCTTTTTGCAGTGGCAAATAGTTCAGGTTCAAGAATTGCCCTTACACCCCAGGTAATCTCCACTGGGACAAATAATATTGTCATTATTGCTAGAAGTGCAAAACCAGCTTTACTTCCAGTCAGCTCTTCAAATATCCATAGTCCTATCCACAAAATCAGTTGAAGAGCGTAACTTACTGTTGCAAATGTTTTTCTATCCACTTTAGGGACTACCCACAATGCTGCAATTATCCCAACTATCACCATGGTGAAGCCTCCTATTAGAGGGACTTCACTTGCAATCGCCGAGAAATAGGCATAAGAAACCCCATAAGTAATGTAAACGAAACCTACGTCCTGAGCTATTCCTATTATTATAAGAATTAGGAATCTCTGGAATAAACCACCCTTTGGTTCCACCAGTTCAGCATTTCCATCTTTTTCCTTCCATGCTTCATTGATACCAATATCAACTTTATGTTTCACGGCACCCCAAGGAATGCTTTCCTCCACAAGCAACCAAGCAACTACTAGTGCTACAAGAGGCCCTATAAACATCAAAGAAATAGCAACTATGTCCTGGTATTTACTTAGCCCCAACATGATAGGTATGAACACTATTGCAACTCCTACATTTCCAAAATTCTGAGTTATCACAAGTAAACTGCCTCTACTTTTAGCTGATGCCTGCTCGGCCATCATGGTCAAAATGGGGCTTTCTAATCCTATTGCTGACATACCTACAAGAATAAATGATATCATTAAAGCAACCACATCAGATGATGCGAGAACATAGATTATAAGGCCAACAAGCAGCATACCTATTGTTACCATGAATGAAACTTTTCTCCCCATGTAATCTGCCATGAATCCGGCAATGAATGCGCCGACACCTCCTGCTATAAAAGGGAGGCTGTAACCTAGAAATGCTAGATTAGATGGAATTACGCCGGTTATTGCCGAAACAGGACCATAACTTTCTGCAACTCCATAAACGAGCATGCCCATGCCAAGAGCCACAAGTGCTGCCCACGGTATCTTTTGAGTAGAATTTTCCAGTTTTTCTTTATTTGTGGATGCAGCATTTTCAGGGGGAGAAGAAATTATACTTTCCTTATTGGAAATATTGCTTTCAACAGGATTTGAATCGTTCATTTTTAATCCTAAGATAGTAATTAGGCGATAGATTTAAGCTTTCTTGCTTATTTTTCATTACCTAAAAATAATAATTACTTAACAATAAATATTCTTAAAATTATATCATTTGACATCCCTGCCTATTCCAAAATTCCTTTTTTTATAATGAACTATTTTTAATAAGAAGGTATTCCATAAAAAACATGACCTCTTCAGGGATTATAGGATTGGTAAAAAACAGAACAGTGTTTGCTGTTTCAGCGGTGGAGCTTCTGAGAGTTATGGGGAGGTCTGGTACCTGGATATTTATCCCCATATATCTTATCTTAAAAAGAGATGTGCCTTTTATAGATATAGGATTCCTATTCCTTGTTTCCTCTATCACTTCAATACCCGTGTCCCTGTTTGGAGGAAATCTTGTTGATAGGATAGGAAGACGAAAAATAGCAATCGCTCTTCCTCCATTCATTTCATTAATATTTTTATTGATGTTTTTAGATATATATTATAATCTACCCCTCATAATAATGTATCTTTCATTCATTTCATTATTTCCTCTTGGTGGCTTACAGGAAGTTACTGATAACGTTATGATTACAGATACCACAATAGAGAGTGAAAGAATAGATGCATTCAGTATTGTCAGAATATCCGCAAACATTGGTTTTTCTATTGGACCAGCCCTTTCCGGTATAGCACTTTCTTACAACTTTGCGATTCTTCCCCTGATTCCTCTGATAGGGGAGATTATAGGTTTCTTCCTTTATTTCAGAATCATAAGAGAGACAAAGCCCATTTCACATAATGAAAACAGATTGATATCCTTCCCCCATAAAGACAGGAGGTTCCTGATTATTGCAATCGTTTTAGCACTTAGCTGGTTTTCCATTGGACCTTGGGGTTACATACTTTCTCAGTTTCTTTCTGCAGTGGATAAACTGAGTTACTCCCTGATTGGAATAATATTTGCTGTAAATGGTATAGCTGTCATATCACTACAGTTACCCGTAAACAGGGCTCTTTATAAGATAGATGATATGACAAGGGTCTCCTTAGGGCTCATTGTTTATTCAGCTACATTTTTCATATTCAGCTTAACTCGCGATGTGACTCTTTTGATAATAAATGTGGTTGCACTTACTATTGGTGAGAATATAATTTCTCCTGCATCTAGCAGTGTAATTGGCAAGATAGCCCCTGAAGATAAGAGAGGACAATATTATGGAGGTTTCTCTCTCATCAACAACCTGATAGGGCCATTTTCTCCATTACTTTATGAGTTTCTTCTTTCTTTGTTTTTCAGGGGACCTGTAATACTATGGGGAATAATAAGTTCAATATGTATTTCACTCGCCTTCATTATAATTTTTCTCAGATTCTGGAAAAGAGTCTGATTCTTCTTCTATTATTTCCATTATTTTGGATCCACCTGGAGGTAATACTGGATAGACAGATTCTTTATCAACCTTAAAAAAGTCTGATATTTTATTCACAATTTCCTCTTTCTCCGTCCCTGGAATTATAATTATTCTATTACCTTTTATTGCAGATGGTGCAGCTGAAACTATATATTTCCTATTTTCATAATTCTGGAAACCTATCGCCAGTTTCAATTCTAGATGTGTGATAAAATTTTTCTTACCTCTTATTATCCAAGCGCCTTTTGCAAGATACTCCCCTGATTCAGGTGTCTTGCTTACCTGGCTCTTGGTTACATAGAAAACAGCACCATTGCCATACTGGGAATTCCAGGCCCTTGACATGCACCACGCGAACTGTGCCGCTTCCTCTATACTTTTTTCCCCGATTCCATTTTTATTCTTTAAAATTACAGAGGGTGCTCCATGAATATCTGCATGAAGGTACAGGTCCTTTTCATCAAGATATTTTTTTACTACAGAATCATTGGTTTCAGCGTCCTTTCCAGAAATAACAAGATTTCCCTCGCTGGTAATGAACCACCTGTAATTGGTAAATATTCTATGTACCTTAATCTTAGGTATCGGCTTAATTTTTTCCTCCTTTTCTATATTTGATACCCTTGATAATTTCTCCTTGATTTTCTTGGCTGATGAAAAAAATTCATTCGCATTTTCCCCAGCGGTGAGAGCCATTTTAAGAGGTACTTCTTTGTCATCTTTAATGAATTTAGCTGTTCCTCTTTCATAGTCTATTAAATTTTGATCTACATTGTTTCTCCTGGCCTGGGAAAGAAAATGATCTATTTCATGTAAATTAGCCATGATAAATTCTCCATAATTTTTCAATCTTTCCATTTCTTCCTGCATTTTTTGAATATCTCTCCTTATGGAAATTTCTCTTGATTCCTCGGCTGTAAGGGATGAGTCATATATGAATTTCATTGCTTCAGATATATTCATTACCACAGGTTCTGCTGTCAAACATTTACTCTTCCATACGAAAAATTGTTCACCGTAAATGTAAATGTTTTGCTCTTCTGCCGCCTTTAGTAGTTCCACTATCCTCATTTTTAAATTTTCTAAATTATTCAGGATATCGTCATTGGTTTTTATATTCCCTCCCATAGCACATATTATTTCTTCAGAATATTTTGAGAGGCCAACTCTTGTAGCTAAAGTTCTTACCGGATCTGCCTTTGATTCCTTAATCCTGGCTTCGATTGAAAAATTTGGTGATTCTAAATCAATAATCTCCGGTTCAATATATTGAGTTCCTTTTTGTAGGGTTATTCCCTTTCTCTTTGTCTGTTTCTTTGAAAATATTATCTCTCCACCTTCTGTTATTATCAAATTCCCCCCGCCCATCATCTCTATTATAATTTTCTTCTGACCTTCTATAACGATAACCCTATCTGTACCCATTTGTATGATTGAATGTATTTGCATATTCTCTACTGGTAAAATGTTCTTCTTTCCTTCTACTGTATTTTCTGAAGAGATGAATAAAAAATCATTATTCATGAAATTAAGATAAACTGAATTTAGACCAGATTTTCTTATCTTGAAGGAGATGTTTCCTTCATCTATGTAATTCTTTTCCATGTAACCACCTTCATATTTCTTCAGAAAACTGACAATAGACCTTATTTCTGCAAAAGTAATACTTGGCTTCATCAGATTCTTATCTCCATCGGATCATTAAAGGGAATAAGGGCCTTTAAATTATTTGATTTGAATCCGCTTTCCCTTAATATTTCGTGAACTGTTTGGACTGCCAGCTGCGGTGTATTATTTACTTTAGAAAGGTGAGCAAGTACCGCGATTGTTTCTTCATCCATAACATTCTTCAATATACTGCCTGTTTTTTGATTGGATAAATGCCCCCGAGGATTCTTTATTCTTCTTTTTAAAAGCTCTGGATATGGTCCCATTTCTAACATTACTGGATCATGATTGGCTTCTATTATTATAACGTCGCATTCCCTGAGTCTCCTTTCAAGCAATTGATTTCCTTCTCCAAGATCTGTAACTACAGCCATTTTTTTATTTCCATTCTGAACTGTATAAGCAACAGGATGCCTTGCATCGTGAGATACTCTTATTGCTGATATCTGTAAATCGCCGATCTCCACTTCCTCGCCTTCCTTTATAAACCTGTCCAGTTCAACACCCATTTCTTGATTTGAACCAAATCCACCCTTTTCATCAACATATATATCTGATGTTTCATAAGTACCATAGACAGGGATCTTAGTTCTGTTCCTGAAAGTGTGAATACCTGATGCATGATCAGTGTGACCATGAGTTACAAAAACAGAGTTGATATCATTTACTGTTTTTCCCTTTGATCTTAAGCTTGCTTCAAGCTTCCTGAAAGATATCCCCAGGTCTATGAGTATACAGTAACCCTCGCTGCAGACCAATGTTGAGTTGCCTGAACTCCCACTGGCTATCGAATTAATTATCATATGGACTGGCGGGGATTCGAACCCCGGACCTCCTGCTTGCGAAGCAGGCGATCTTCCACTGATCTACCAGCCCTAACTCCCTTATCAATCCATGATTTTTCTAGATTTCCTAGATATCTCCTTATCCTCATTCTCGTATTCACTGTATTTAATTATATCATAAAATTCTGATCTTGATGCTATTTTATCCATTATTTCCCTCTGGGTACCTTTCTTTCTCAACTCGCCATAAACAAAATCCATTGTTTTGATTGCAGCTCTGAACGCTGTAAGAGGAAAAATTACAATTCTATATCCCATCTCACCCAATTCCTTGGAGCTAAGCAGAGGGCTTTTGCCATACTCTGTCATGTTTGCGAGTAACACAGCGGGAACTTTCTTATGAAATTCTTTGAATTCTTCTTCTGTTTGCAGTGCCTCGGGAAATATAGCATCAGCACCCGCCCTTAGATATAGTTTAGCTCTTTCCACTGCTCTGTCAAACCCCTCCACCGCTCTTGCGTCTGTTCTAGCTATAATCATAAAATTTTTATTTCTTCTTGCTTCGACAGCTGCCACAATCTTTTCTATCATTTCCTGCTCAGGTACAATTGCCTTTCCTTCTAGGTGCCCGCATTTTTTGGGCATCACCTGATCTTCAATGTGTACAGCTGAAACACCCGCCCTCTCCATTTCAATAATAGTTCTTTCTACATTCAATATTTCTCCAAAGCCAGTATCTATATCCACTATCAGCGGAAGTTTGCTTATGCTTGTAATCTTTCTTGCTTCTGAAACTACCTCGTCTATTGTTGTTATAGAAAGATCTGGCAATCCCTGTACCCCAGCCACCCCCGAACCTGACAGGTATAGTGCATCGAAATTGTTTCTCTCAGCTATCATTGCTCCAATTGCATTAAATACACCTGGAGCTTCCACTATTCCTTCATTTATCTTTTGTCTAAGGTATTCAGGTCCTAAATTTTTATTTTCCTTTAATGGGTGCATTATTCATTACCTCCATAAGTTCATCCACAGATTTATCATCGAAATTCTTTATGAATTCCAACAATTGGTTGTTAAAATCGTCATTTCTTAGCAATTTAAATCCTTTATCTTTGAGGTCATTCCAAGATATAGGATTTCTATAGTAACCATAGGGCACATCAATCTCTTTCTCAAATATTCCCTCATCAGTTTCATATGTTAGTTTTGTTGGCAGGAATTCGGGAAACAAATTATCAAATTTATCAGATAACGAGACCTTGACCTTTTCAGTTAAACCCTTTATGTTGATGTCTGTAATAAAGGCTTCATTATAAGATTCAATCCTCGGTGGGCCATAAAAATGAACATAAGAGATTATAAATTTAAGGCTTCTTTCAAGGTCTTCTATATTTTTTAAATTATCAGATTCCTCATTTCTAACATTTCTTGAATAAATAACTTCTGGAATTTCAACCCTTAAGTCCAGTATATTTCCCTTGACTTTCTCCCTAAGGCTTGTTGCTGCCTCAACGGCGCTTATAAGAAGATCATCCACAGGATAATATTTAAGGACAGTTTTTGAAACCCTGTCTTTTCTGAAATCAAGTAAATGCTCACCTTCAATATCTTTGAACATATTTATATTAATCTTCTGTTCAGGAATCTCTCCGATCATCCTATATAGAAAAGAAAAATCCCTTGCATAAAATGAAGATCTGAAACTTTTTGAAAACTGATTATATTTCTCATCATCTGATAGATTCATAGAATATGCTAGAAATTTCTGGAATGTATTACCTTCCATATTATGGATAAGTCCTATACCAGCTGCCATACCAGCTGCAAGGGGGACACCACTTCTCAATTTTCCTGATTTCTGCACGAATTCTGCTAATGTTGTTGAAATTTGATAAGATGCGTTAATGGCTTTCATGACATCATGACCTTTTACTGCCTCATTTTCGGCATGTGCCAGAATAACAGGTATAGTAACACTTGGATGTAATTCTATCCTAAGGGGGTAAAAGTCCTTGCACAATGACTTTTCGACCAGCATGGTATTGTACAGAGAGGAATATTCTGTAAGACCCCTTTCCCCGGAGAAAAAGAATGTACTGTTGTACTTTCCATATGATGGATTTAGAACATTTTTGATATTGGTAAAAATTTTTTCATTTTTCCAGGAACTTATTATTGTGTCATAAAGTCTTTTCTTGATTTCTTCTGATTTGTCGAACGAGAGACCTTTCTCGCTCATCGTTTCTATTTCCTGGACTATTAAACCATCCAGTTCCATTGATAAGAAATATCCTTTCATTAAATAATACTATTGGAAGTAATCTATTATCAGTTCGCATATATCTGTAGAATAGAATGCTATTCTTTCGGCATCTTCAAGAATTTCAGCAACCTTCAAGTCGTCATCTGCCCCAGCGATTCCGGAACCTAAATTATTCCTCTCAATTCTGAAATAGTCCTTTTTAGAAATTAAATTATTTGCGCCTTCTATATCCTTCTTGAAATAATATTCCATAGTCTGTTCTAATATTTGAATTGCCTGATCTACGAACTTCAATAATTCATTCTTTTTGAGTATTTCTCCTTCTGCTATGTAATATATTCTTACACCGTGATCAGCTATTCTTTCCAGGATCCTGGACACAAGAAGAAATGCAAGAGCTTCTTCTGTTGAGATCTTATTTAGTTGTAGAACGGAATAATCTTTTAAGCTCTGATTGAACAATCTCTGTATATATATATTGAATTTGTCAACTTCATTTTCCTTTTTTGCAACATATTCCTTTGATATTTTCTGCTCACTTATTGATTCTCTCACTATGCTTCTTACCAGAGTATCCATCCTCTTGAGTGCTTTCTCAAAAGTCAATGTGGGCAATGAGATTATATCCTCTAAAATTGCTTCATTTTCATTTTCTTCTATTACTTCAAATCCGATGGTAAGTTCTAGGAATTTATTGATAATATAATCCAGACTTGATTTACTCTTGCTCTTGATTGTTATTTTCTTTGCACCTTGTATGTATTTTGATATGAGTATTCTCATGTCATTATCTAGATTATCAGTGCTCTTTAATTCCACGGTAGATGATGTGTTATCTTTTGATTTCTCGAATGGTTCTAGAATTATTGCTCCCCTTTCGCTATAGTTTAATGAGACTTTAGAACCTACTTTGAGATTAAAATTCTGGCACCATATCTTGGGTAATGATACTACCAGTGTTGAACCTCCTGTTTTTTGAATCTTCCTTACTTCCACTATTATATATTTACTTTATGTATTTCAACTCTACCAGAACCATTATGTAATTTTTTAGCTCAATATATTACATAATATCTTTAATACCCTTCTTATTAGTAGTTGCATGGATCAGACCTTTGAGTCTATGATATCTCCCGAGTTTGAGATAAGTCCAAATTCAAAAATAAAGAACATGGAAGAAGTGTATGAAAAATTTGGTCATCTCATGAAACCCGGGATGTTAGCTCTGAGAGTAACAGCTTCGCTTTGTCCAGAGTGTGTAGCAGAAAATAAATTCGATAGGATGAAAATTCCTGCCCTTGTTTATGCTGAGGGCGGCGAAGTGAAAATGATAAAGGAATGCCCGGAACATGGTGTCACCAAAGAGAAGTACTGGGAAGACTATGAAATGTACATGAATGCCAAGAAGTGGTCAGATAAGGGAATCAAACTTGAAAACCCTCAAATAAGTTTAGCAGCCGAGAAGATTGACTGCCCGACACACTGCGGACTTTGTGTAAAACATAAGAGTCACACAGGCCTTGGGAACGTAGTTCTGACAAACAGATGCGATCTATCGTGCTGGTACTGCTTCTTCTATGCAAAGGAGAATGACCCGATATATGAACCTTCTCTGGATCAGATAAGGATGATGTTGAGGAGAATGAGAAATGAGAAACCGGTGGGGGCAAATGCTGTTCAGCTTACTGGCGGAGAACCCACATTGAGGGATGATCTTCCTGAAATAGTCAGAATAGCAAAGGAGGAAGGTTATGATCATGTTCAGCTCAATACAAACAGTATAAGAGCAAGCAGAGATCCAGATTTCATCCAGAAATGTCACGATGCAGGAGCAAATGTCATTTATACCAGTTTTGATGGAGTAACACCCAGATCAAATCCTAAAAATTTCTGGGAAATTCCTAAAGCTCTCGAAACATATAGGAAAGTAGGTGTAGGCGTTGTCCTGGTTCCTACTGTTATTGGAGGAGTAAATGATGGAGAACTCGGTGATATTATAAAATTTGGTCTTTCAAATTTGGATGTTGTGAGAAGTGTAAATTTCCAACCCGTGTCCTTAGTTGGGAGAATGCCGGATAAATTAAGGGAAAGGCAGAGGGTAACAATTCCAGGCGCAATTAAGAAGATAGAGGAGCAGCTAGATGGAGCTATTGGAAGAGAAGATTTCTTCACTGTACCAAGTACCGGAGCTGTAACAAACTTTGTCGAAGCATTGAAGGGAAAACCAACATATAGACTGAGTATACACTTTGCCTGCGGTATGGGAACATATGTATTCAAAAAAGAAGATGGTTCCATAATACCTGTACCAAGATTTATTGATGTTGAAGGCCTCTTCGAATACCTCAATGATCTTGCTACGGATATTAATGATTCCAAAGTTAAATCACTTAAAAAGGCATCTGCCCTTACCTCATTATTAAGAAAGCTGAATTCATTTGTGGATGAGAAGAAAGCACCTCCAGGATTCAAGATGAGAGAGATGATCTTTGGAGCATTTACGGGAGGCGACTATCACGGGTTGAAAGCATTCCATTACAACTCAATGTTCATTGGATTCATGCATTTCATGGACCCTTATACATATGATGTGGATAGGGTGGAAAGATGCGATATACATTATGCTATGCCAGATGGAAAGATTGTTCCTTTCTGCGCATTTAATGTTATTCCTGAGTTGTACAGGGACGCCACACAGAGAAGATTCTCAGTGGATCCTAAGGTTTATGAAGAGAAAACTGGCATTGATCTCAGAAAGGAAAAATTTGTGAGAAAATATACTGACCAGGAGAAAGAGGAGATTATAAAATTCTATGAGAAGTCCATAGGCAGAAAGATTATGTGAATTAATTAAAAATTATTTTATTATTTACTATTTTATAATTATTTTCTCCAAGCTTTTTAATTGCTTCAACCATTGCTTCATGTTCCAGTTCATGTATTCTTTCCTGAAGACTTTCTGGGGTATCATCATCTCTCACATCTATGCATTTTTGTATAATTATTGGTCCATTATCGATGCTTTCTGTCACAATATGAACTGTACATCCACTCACTTTCATTCCACTCTTGATGACCTCTTCATGAACCTTTAACCCATACATTCCCTTGCCTCCAAAAAGAGGCAATAATGATGGATGGAGATTTATTATTAGCTTCTCTCCTATCAACTCTGGAGGGATTATTTTTAGAAAACCTGCCAGCACTACAAGGTCGACTTCCCTGAAAACAATTCTTAATTTGTCAACCATATCTTTTTTATTTATTATTATAACAGTTATATTATTGTCCTTTGCCCTCTTAACTGCTCTTGCATCAGCCTTATCGGAAACTACATAACTTATCGTTACATTCTTGAGATAGCCTATGTTGATTGAGTCAATTATGGCTTGGAGATTTGTCCCTTCCCCTGAAGCTAGTACTGCCAATTTCATCTGTCATTACAATCTCATCCAGTATATATTTACTTTTGTCTTTAAGATTAAGTGACATTTCTAACTCATAGAATGTTATTATTGGTCTAGAAAATGTTGCATAATCCTCTATGGTAACTCTGGGACACGCAGTATTGACGTAAACTTCCCCGGGAAAATTTATTAAAGTTTCATCTCTTATAAGATCAGTAGCTATAATGAATGTTTTTTTACCATTTTCTTCAAGTATCTTTTTAGCTCTATTCGCCAGTGAATATCTTGTTTGCCCTATTTTGGTTGACACTATTATTCCGAATTTATTCGCTACTGAGGCTTTTTCTATGGCAGCATATCGTTGTGTTAAAAATTTTCTCTTTTCTTTTTCCATGTTAATATATTCATTGGTTCTGGGGTTGAAAGCTAATACTTCTTTATCTAATGCTAGAGATATGCCTAGGGGGTGAAAAATTCCTTCACCGATAAATAGAACGGCCTCATCGTTTCCCCTCGCAGCCGATATGTTACAACCAAGAATCTGACCTGGATAGAGTACCCGTGAGTCTCCGTTCTTCAAAGTAACTTTTTTATCGCATTTTTCGAGCTTTTCCTTTATCCTTTTCAATTCGTGAGAATAAGTTATATTGGATGTTAAAGTAACAGAAGAAAATGGTACTTTTGAGCAATCTAAGTCATGCTCCATTTCTTCTTGGAGTTCAACATACATGATTTTTGGGAAATTTCCTAGGTTAGGTATAGGGCTATGACCAAATTGTATTAAAAGATCCCATTTCCCCTGAACTGGAATGTCGCAAGCGCCCCAAAATGGATCGCCTAAAAGAATTATTTCCTTATCTTTCATCCCATCAATAATTTCATATGATCTCCTCTTCAAACCTTCAGGTAATTGAAGAGCTACTATTCTTGCTTCCTTATACCTTTCATCGCTATTAATATCTTTAATCACTTTTTGAAAATCCATATGTAAAAGGTTATATTAATCACCTTATTAACGATTAAGCCGTGGTAGCCAAGCGGCCCAAGGCGCCAGCCTTGAGAGCTGGTCCCCTTATGGGGTCGGGAGTTCAAATCTCCCCCACGGCGCTTATTAAAACATAATTATCAG
>ERZ1669247.311-NODE-311-length-17571-cov-3.591459_pt1 | contig 17571 bp, 15 predicted proteins | sample MGYA00579297_ERZ1669247 | MGnify/ENA primary metagenome ERZ1669247 (study PRJEB41166, sample SAMN08046056) | hot springs metagenome | biome: hot spring; feature: acid hot spring; material: thermophilic sediment; isolation source: thermophilic sediment from acid...
ACGGCTTTGAGGTCATTGGCTCTCCAGAACTGGTAAGAGAGGTTTACAGGAAGGCGCTAGCCCTTGGGGCATCGCCAGCCGGCTTGGGCGCGCGCGACGTATTGCGCATAGAGGCGGGATACACCCTTTCAGGGGTAGAAACCTCCGGCAGAACGCCCTTGGACATAGGCGGAGCGCGCTTCATAAAGTGGGAAAAGGACTTCATCGGCAAGCGGGCGATCGAGGGGAAAAGGGAAAGATCGCTTTTCGGCTTCGTAGCTGATAAGGGCATACCAAGGACCGGCTTCGTCTCAGAGCTGGCGCTCATAACCTCGGGCACATTTAGCCCCACTTTAAAGAGGGGCATTGCCCTAGCGATTCCAGAAGACGGCGCTCCACCCTCGGGCACCCCCATGACGTTCACCGATCCCACCACGAATAAAAGCATAAGCGGGAAGGCCGTCGACCTTCCTTTCGTGCCCTGGCGTTATCCAATGCGCCGAAGCCCTGGCACATGAAATCTACGGTCGCGTTAGAGGAGGGCTTCCGTCGCTAGCTCGCTTACCAAAAGGGATTTTATCAGGTTGATAATCACCTGGTCAAAAACTAGCCCGTGTTCAGGAGCATTTTCTTGAGCGCGGCATATGACTGAAAGTCCACTCCGTAGACGAGGCCTAGAACCTCGGGAAATGCTGACTTGACCCTTTGCACCATGACATCCCTGTCGTCGATGAAAACCGTCTCCTTCTGCGATATGTGTATCCCGTCCTTGGCGAAGTCGGCGTATATCTCCTTCAGCATGACGTCCTTGTAAGGGTGCGGCTGGATCTTCGGGTGAGTGAAGTAACCCAACAGGCCCAGCCCCTCCAAGACCTTTGAGGGTAATGCGGGATCGTTCCAGCTGGCCAACGAAAGGTAAATGCCGTTTTCGCTGCACGCGTCCAGGAAGTCCCTAATGCCTTCTCTAAGCCTTATGGTTGTACCGTCCCCTGAGAAGAAGCAGTCCTTGCCTAGCTTTATGGGTCCTGGCAGGGCAGAGGACGTCTTCGGGTAATCCCATATGGTGCCGTCTATGTCCAGCACCACTAGCCTATAGCCCATCTTGTGTGAAAAGCTGGCTCCCGTTATAAGCTGCTCGCTTGAGAGTAGGTGAGAGGAGTCGCGCTCGGATGCGGTGAAATCAGCGCGCGGACAGCAGATCTTGGTAAAAGTCCATCGTCTTCTTGACCGTTCTCTCCCACGTAAAGCCACGCGCGTAGGTAACCGCAGCCACCCCTGCATGGTGAGGGTTGTCTAAAAGCTCAATAGCGTGGTCGACCAGCCCGCTTTCATCGGCAACCGTGGCGTAAGCAGACGTGGTTCTCGGTATGCGAGCGGAGCTGGGAACGAGAACGGGTGTGCCGACGGCAAGCGACTCCAGTATGGGAAGCCCGAAGCCCTCCGCCTTAACCACGTGAAGAAGGGCAGCAACATGGCTCAAGGCAAGCGCGAGAAGATCATCGCTCAAGTCGACGTGAAGCACGATGTCACGCCTTACGCCAAATTTCTCGCTTTCTGACCAAACTAGACGAGAGTCAGCGCGCGACGTGAACACGTGAAGTCTGCAATCCCTTCTCTTCCTTATGTAGGAGAAAACGCGCATCAGCCCCGTCAAGTCCTTGTGCTTGTTGTGAACTAGGCCTACGAACGCCAGATCTGAGCGCTCCGAGGAATAGGGATCGACCCTTAGGAAGGCCTCCGCTACGCCCAGGGGTATCACGCTCTGGAGCTTTGAGCCATCCCAGACTTCGTGCGATTCAGCGTAAGCGCGCAGCTCGTCTCTTGTCTCATCGCTGCTGTAGATCATGCCAATTGCCCTCCGGTAATTGCGCATGGAAAGATGAAAAAGCGCGCGATCCGCGGCACTTCCGTACCGCAGCGGAAAGAGGTCGTGCCACGTCATAACTGCCCTTGCCCCAGTCGGCAAGGCCATGGGGACGTACGAGCTGGTGAGATGTATTAGGTCCACGTGCCCCTTGAGAGCAAGGGCTCTTGCGCTCATGATTGGAAACGATAGAGCGTAGGAGGTAAGCCCTCCGCCGGCTTCAACTCCAAGCAGGAGAGCGTAGGACCTTCCCAGGCGATTGATCAGCTCCTTGGCGTACCTTCCAGTTCCTCCCTTGAAGCCCTGCGCGGCAATGGCAACCCTCATACCCCATAAGTGGGCATCGCACTTATGCCTTATTCAGCTCGCTTTCGCCTGTCAGCATCTGCTCGCGTCCGATCGCGGCCTCCCATTCCGCCACGTTCATGAGCACGGGAAAGCCGGGTTCTTGCCTCCTCATAGCGTAGCTCAGTTGCACCGAGCCAGGCGCCATGACTCCTGCACGAGAGACGTTGGCTGGATTGGAGAAGAAATCTCTGGTGCTTCCCGTGTAGATAACCCTTCCTCCTGCCATGGCGACAACCTGCTTGGCATATTCTGCAACTAAAGTCATGTCATGGGTTATTGCGATCACGGTTGTGCCCCTTGAGTTCAGCAGGGCAAGAAGCCGCATGATGTCCTGCGACATGCGGAAGTCCTGACCCGTTGTGGGCTCGTCAACTATGATTATGGGAGGACGCATGGCCATCACCGAAGCCAGTCCTAACCTCCTCTTCTCTCCCTTGCCGAGGAACATGGGATCCTCATCCAATTTTTCTAGAAGCCCTACCTCAGAAAGCGACTGCCTTATCCTCTCCTCCACCTCTTCTTCCTCCAGTCCCATGTTCCTGAGCCCGTACGCGACTTCGTCGTGAACGCTGCGCGTGAATATCTGGTTATCGGGATTCTGGAAGACGTACCCCACGAGCCCGTGGATGACCCCCCGAACGCGCTTGTCATTTAGGTCGTGTCCCATGACGCGGACGGTGCCCTCGTACTTCTTGTATATACCAGCCACGACGCGCGCAAGCGTCGTCTTTCCAGAGCCGTTTTGGCCGATGAGTGCCACAAATGCCTGCCTCTGCAACTTGAGGTCGATTCCCCTGAGGGCGTGGGTTCCGTCCTCGTACCAGAAGTTGAGGGCGTTTACCTCCACCGCTGACTCATTATCCTCAGTTTCTTGTGTGGATGGCAGTTCCGGGTAAAGCTTTGCGCTTGATAAAGCCCTTTCCATCTCCTCTACGGTAAAGGGAACCCTTCCCCCATAAGTTATGCCAGTAGCCCATGCCATGCGGCTGACCTCTGGGAGATAAATGCCGTGTTTGCTCAGCTCGTCAACTCTCGAGTAAACGTCCGCGGTGGAGCCAATCATGACTTGCCTGCCCTCGTCCAGCACGAGGACCCTGTCGGCAAACTTCAGCACCACGTCAGGGTTGTGCTCCACAAGGACAAGGGTTAGGTCGTGCTCCTTGTGGACTTCGTCTATGGCCTGGATAACGCTGAGCTTGCCAGCCGGGTCCAAGTCGGAGGTTGGCTCATCCAATATGAGCACATCAGGTGTCATGGCCAAGAACGAAGCTATGGCCACCCTCTGCTTCTGCCCTCCCGAAAGCTCAGATGGATGCACCTTATCCGCGATGTGCCAAAGCGAACCCAGACCCACGATCTCGAGCGCTTCCTTAGCCCTTTTCTCTATCTCGTCCTGAGGCAAGCCCATCATCTGCATCCCAAAGGAAACCTCGTGAAGGAGATCCATGCGGAGAAACTGGTTTTCGGGGTCTTGCAACAGCAGGCCAACCCTGGCCCTGCACCTGCGTGAAGGGTCCTCTCCCATCACGCTTACCTGGCCCTTCATATGGCTCGGCAGCAGCTCCTGAGGTATTTTGAATATGGTGGGAATTATGCCCGTAAGCGCGTAACATAGCGTGGTCTTTCCGGCACCAGACGGCCCAACCACGGCGAAGAACTCGCCACGATCGACGGAAAAGGAAATCCCCTTCAGCACGTAGTCGGTTTCGAGTCCCTCGTAAGAGGGATAGCGCCACCAAAGGTCGTTTACCTCGATCGCCCTCAACTCAGGTGCACCCCCAGAAGCACGGTGAAGCTGTGCCCAAGCACAAGGGTGTAAACGCAGAGCGCGGCCAGCACCAAAAACGTCGCATAATCGGCAATGGAGAAGCCACGGGTTTCCCTAAAGTTGGTCACGCTTGAAGCCTCCTCAAAGCCGCGGGCCTGCAGGGCAACCCCCATCTCAGTTGACCTCCTTATCATGGAGGCTATGAGGGGAACGGAGGTATAGCCCAGGTCGATCAGTTTATGGAAAAGCCCCCTTTTTACCACGCCCGACCTGGCCTCCTGCGCCATCCTTATGCTCTCGTAGTCGTTCATCATCGTGTTCAGGTTCCTAAGCGTTAAGGCAAGGAAGAACGCCTGCTTGAACTTGAAGCCCAACTGAAGCAGCGCCCCCATGATCTCAGAATCGCGCGTGGTCAAGAGAAATAGGAAAGCCGAGTATATCATAACGGCGTAGCCAAGCGCCTTTGACGCCGCCACCTCTAAAGATGTGATCGAAATGGGAAGCACAAACCCAAGCAGGTCTGCTTTGGGACCAGGAAGAGAGGGGTTAAAGACCGCCCACCACAGGAACTCTCCCGCTAGCACTGGGACCGCCATCACCAAGTACGATGAGAAAAGGTACTTTGTGGTCCCAGCCATGGCGAGCAGGATCACGACGGCCGCAAGCAACAGGCACAACCCCACGAGGTCTGGGCCTCCTTTGGCAGGCGGAAGGTCGAACATGAAAATGGAGACCGCCGAGAGAACAAATATAAGTGCTAGCTTCGTCAGCACGTGTAACTTCTCCACGGGCGTCCCGAGCTTCATGGAAAACAGGAAGCTCTTGACGTATTTTTTGTCCGACCGATCAAGGTCTGAGCTCACGTTAACCACCTCAAAGGCGCGCCTTTGCGGCGCCCTTCATATACAAACATATGTAATCGGATCAAACCGATATAAGGGTTTTTTAACAATCTTATGTCATACCCCAGAGACACGCTTAAATCCCGAAACTTGGACGACCCATGGAAGGCTTTCAGAACGTCTTCATAAAGCCAAGCTACGACGAGGTCAGGGATCTGGCTTATGAACTATTCTTGAAGATAAGGTCCTCAGGCTATTCAGAGGAAGTTGACGTAGCGCTGGGAAGAGGCGGGCTATTTGCAATGCGGGCGCTTCAGGACTACTACGTTTGCGCCGGAAGAAAGGTACCATACGTGGTGGTGAGCGCCGAGAGGTACTCCGGCGTTGGAAGAGAGAGCGCCAAGGAGTTGCGGATGTCGCAGCTCCCAGCGGATGACGTTAGGGGGAAATCGGTACTGGTAGTCGATGACGTGGCAGATACTGGGACAACGTTGAGTAGGGCCGTCAGCGCCTGTTACAAGGCAGGGGCCCTCAAGGTGATGTCTGCCGTCATACACTTGAAGCCCTGGAGCTCCTACAAGCCCGATTTCTACGCTCAGAAGACCGACGCGTGGATCATATACCCTTGGAACGTCTATGAGACCCTTAGGCAGATGGTCGAGGAGATGATGCAGAAGGGCATCGCTCCTTCCCGTGCCGCGGAACAGTTAAGCGGCAGGGCCAACATAATCCCTGCGGAGCTTCGCAGGCTCAAGGATTTGATATCGTTCTCAGGCAATTCAGACCTGGTGCGCTACGTGGACGGGGTATTGAATGCCTACCGAGGTGAGCGCGGTGAGCGAGGGAAAAACGGAGGAAGTGCTCGTGATTAACTTCGGTGGACAGTACGCTCACATGATAGCCCGCAGGGTTAGGCAGCTGGGGGTTTTCAGCGAGCTGGTGAACCCTCGCGACCTAACCCCATCCCTACTTGAGTTAAAGAACGCGAGGGCGATCATCCTGTCGGGAGGGCCCAGCAGCGTCTACGAACCTTCCGCTCCAAAGGTGGAACCGTGGGTTTTCTCGGCAGGCCTTCCAACGCTTGGAATATGCTACGGCTTTCAGTTGGCGGCGAAGCTAATGGGAGGGGACGTGAGCAAGGGCGAGGGCGAGTACGGTCCCACTAGGATATCGGTAGAAAGCTCTCCTCTTTTCGAGGGATGGGAGAAAACCGAGATCGTTTGGATGAGCCATGCCGACATGGTCACGCGCCCTCCGCCGGGCGCCAAGGTCGTTGCCAAATCCGAGAAGGGTTACGTGGCTGCCCTCGAGTTCGGCACTCAAGTCTTCGGCGTGCAGTTTCACCCCGAGGTAGCCCATACGCCCAAGGGCATGACCCTGCTCTCAAACTTCCTCTTCAAGGTATCGGGGATTAAGCCCTCCTGGAACGCCTCAAGTGCTATCGATGCCGCTGTCAACGAGATCAGGCATAAGGTAAAGAGCGGAGAAAAGGTATTCTGTGCCGTGAGCGGAGGAGTTGACTCGACGGTCTCCGCTCTCATAGCTAAAAAAGCTGTTGGCGATGACTTGGTCACGGTCTTCGTGGATCACGGGCTGCTCAGGGAGGGAGAGGCTGAAGAGGTGATGCAAACGCTGAGTGGGCTTGGGTTGAAGCCCAAGAGGGTTGACGCCTCAGCCCTGTTCTTGAATGCCCTAAAGGGGATAAGCGACCCAGAGGAGAAGAGGAAGGTGATAGGCGAACTCTTCGGGAGGGTCTTCGAGGACATCCTGAGCTCTGATCCATCCATACGCTGGCTCGTTCAAGGAACCACTTATCCGGACGTGGTTGAGAGCGGCGAGCAGAGCCTTGCGGAAAGGATAAAGTCGCACCACAACGTGGCAGGGCTTCCTCCTCGGCTGACCAAGAGGGTTGGCCTGCTCGAGCCCCTCCGTTACCTCTACAAGGACGAGGTGAGGGCCATGGCGCGTGAGCTCGGCGCCGCCAACGTGGCCGCTAGGCAGCCCTTCCCCGGCCCCGGCCTAGCGGTTCGCGTCATAGGGGAGGTCACACAAGAAAAGTTGCTTACGGTGAGGAAGGCATCAAGGATAGTCGAGGAGGAAGTCAGGGCCAGCGGCATCCAAGTATGGCAGGCTTTCGCTGTGGTTGGAGATGACAGGTGGGTCGGCGTCAAAGGGGATAAAAGAGAAGAAGGACTCATTGTAACCGTGAGGGTTGTCACGAGCGAGGACGGCATGACCGCGGATTGGGCTCGGCTTCCCCATGACCTGATCACCAAGATAGCTAACAGGATAACGAGCGAGGTACAAGGTGTATCCATGGTGACCTTTGCCGTGTCGCCTAAGCCGCCCTCCACCATCGAGCCCTGCTAGGGTTTACACGTATATGTAAAATAATCCTTAAATTCAATGGCGCGCTCTACATATGTTTGTAGAAGAGGCGGACGTTTTAATCAAGTCAACCGACGTTTTGACGCTAAATGGCCCTGGTTACGCGAAAGGCGTGGACCTGGCCATCAAAGGAGGAAGGATCTTGAACGTGGGAAAGGACCTCAAGTACGACGCCAGGTCAACGGTTAACGGCAAGGGAAAGCTCTTCATGCCCGGCCTCGTGGATGCCCATACCCACCCCTTTCAGATATTCCTCAGGGGTGCGCTGCGCGCAAGCGGCCTAAAAGTCCATCCTTTTTGGTTAAAAGTCCTCGTCCCTTTTGAGGCAGAGATGAACGAAAGGGAGGGAAGGGTAAGCGCCGAGCTGGCTGCCCTCAACATGATTAAGAAGGGCATAACCGGATTCATAGATGCCGGCGGTCCCTATCCAGAGATAATGGCCGAGGTCGCGGACACCTCTGGTCTTAGGGCAAGGGTCACTTACTCAACCATGGATCAGGGCCCCGAGAGCTACGTTCACACGCCCGAGGACAACAGGAAGTTAGTAAGGAAATGGAGCAAAGGAAGGGTAAGGGGATGGTATTCTGTGCGCCAGATTATGGTTTCGAGCGAGGAACTCATGCGCAAGACCGCCGAGTACGCCAAAGAGGACGGAGTAGGGATAACGCTTCACATAGCCGAGGAGGCAAATGAGGTGGACTACGCCGTCAACAAGTGGGGAAAGAGGCCGGTTGAGCTTCTCAATCACATGGGACTGCTCTCGTCAAGCTCGGTTTTAGCTCATTCCGCTTTCCTAAGCGAGAACGACGTAAAGCTCATAGCGGCCGCGAGGGCTTCTGTGGCTCACTGCCCCTTCATCAACTTAACTCACATGAACTTCCCGAAGGTAAAGGAGATGATCGAGGCCGGTGTCAACGTCGCGCTGGGAAGCGACGGCGGCAGCATGAGGGCGCTTGACCTGTTCACGGAGATGAACGTAATGATAGCCGGTCACACGGCCTACTACGGTACGCCCTACATGGATTATGACGTGATATCCCCTCTCGACGCGCTGGTCATGGCGTCGTCAGCTGGCGCAGCCGCCATGATGGAGAAGGACCTGGGCTCGATATCTCCTGGCAAGGTCGCTGACCTCATATCAGTGGATATGAGGAGGCCCGGCCTCATGCCGATGTACAATCCCACCTCAGTCCCTCTGTTCGCCACCGGAAGCGACGTTTCAGACGTCATCATCGACGGCAAGCCGGTCATGCTTGATGGGAAGGTCCTAACTTTGGACGAACAGAAGATAGCCGAAGAGGTCGACGAAGTTTACCCGGAAGTTCAGGAAAGGCTGAGGAAGTACGCTGCAAGGCGAGGGATAATACACGATTATGTAAAATTATCCTTAAATATTTGGCCAGATCTTACATATGGGTGTAAAATCCTATCCTTGGTTGAAGTACGGGCTTAGCTGGAAGCCAAGACCCATAAGCACTGTCCAGTACACGCTCTTCGCAACTCAGGTTGGCGTTCTCGCCATACTGAGCTACTTGAGCGTGGCGCTGCTCGGCCCGCTGGCCTACGCGGGCGTCTCGTTCTTTTACTTTGCTTACGCCTTTTACATAGTATTCGCGCTGTGGTGGGGGCTCTACGGCATAATGGCCTCCTATCTCGGTAGCGTCATATCGGGATTTCTCCTGGGAACCGGACTAGTACCCAACCTTTTGGGGAGCCTGCCAAACCTTATAGGCCCGCTGGCCGCCTTCGTCATATGGAGGGGAGTGCTCGCCAAGAGGGGGCTCGATCCGCTCATGAGGGATCTTACCGACAAGAGGGTACAGGGCATTCCCTCTAAAACCAAGCAGCAGTGGTTCTGGCACGTCCTCATAAACGTTGGCGTGTTCAACGTTGCAGGAGCTTTCATGTACGTTTCCCTGTTCGTTGCCATGGGCCTGATACCTGCGGGAGCTTACTGGATATGGTGGGCCGGATGGGTCGCCGGGGACGTGATACCCCTTACGGTCATCCTTCCCCTGCTCACAAAAACGCTCTCTCCGGTTGTGGAAAGGTCGGGCTTGGTAAACCTGGGTTGGCTTTCCTGAACTCACACTTTTTTTGGGAGTGTGACCCCTCTCTGGCCCGAGTAGTACCCAGCGTAGGGCCTCTCAACTCTGCTTAGCGTCCTTGCGAAGACAACGTGGGCAAACCTTTGGCCAGGGCTCAACTTAATGGCGTAGGGTGCGTTGTTAACTACCTCAAGGGTTATGGTTCCCTGAAAGCCCGCGTCCACTATGGTCGGCGGTATTGAGAGACCGTGACGAGCCCAAGTGCTCCTCAACTCCACGAAACCCATGAGGTCATCGGGCATGCCGACGTACTCAAGCGTTGACAGGAGAACCTGCTCTCCCGCGGCAATGATGAGGGATCCCGATCTCGCAACGCTGTAGGCCTTCTGCACCGAGGCCTCGTCCGAAGGATCAAGCACGAAGTCCTTCGCCTGGAGGTTATGCCTCGCGATCTCGTCGGAAAGCCTTAGGTCAACGCCGTTTTCCCTTATGGTGTCCTGCGAAAACGGATCGATGCGGAGCCTTCCACTTTTTATCATGTTGCCGAGGTCGAAGTCCGAGAGCATCAACTCAAAGCCTTAGCTCAACGTGATATAAACCTGTTGTTGTAAAAAGGCTTTTAACTACTCGCAGTCCACGCATATGAGCGAGGACGCGTTAAGAGAAAGGGCGTCTTTCTTCTTCGAGCTTGCCAAGGACGAAGAAAGCAGGGGAAAAGGAGACTCTGCGATGCTTCACTGCGCGCAGGCAGTTCAGGCCGCCCTGAAGCTCTACATCTCAAGCCAGGGAAGAGAGGTTCCCGGCACGTTCGCCATATCGTCGCTCTTCGAGGCCATTAAGGACAAGCCCGACCTGTACACCGTGTTCGAGAAGCAAAAGCGCTACTTCGACCTCATGGATGACGCCTACTACGGTTGCAGGCAATTCCCCTCCGTTTACGCGCCCGACGACGTGAAGGCGGCACTATCGGCCGCTGCAGCCGTTATGACTATCGCCTTGGCCGTTGGCGGTGGCTCGCCACGTCAAAGGACCGCGCGCTGAAGCCCCTCTTGCTCGCGGGAGTAGCGGGCTCCGCTTACGTGTGGATCATCATAGCCATAAGCATGGGCTTAAACCCTTGGTTTTCGATCAGGACCGGGGCGTTCAGCGATCTAGGTGGGCCTAGGGCCTATGACGCATGGGTCTACAACGTGATGGGCATGATGGTGACCTCCGCGCTGCTGATGACGTTCTCCTGCTCGTTGGTCGCGCTTTCTGAAAACAAGGTTGAGACCGTTGGCTCGGCTTTCTTCATCGTTGCATCCCTCTTTCTTTTTCTCATAGGATACTTTCACGAGGGGACTTATCCTCATATCTTCGTTTCCGAGTTCTTCTTCGCGCAAAGCGACGTATCCATAGGCACGTTCGGGCTTGGGTTGCTTTTGGAAAAGCGGCAGGGACTTGGGTCTTTTTCCGTTGTCCTGTCAGTAGTTGCGCCCGCTATAGCCGCAGCTCTAACATGGCCCTCCACGGCCATCCTCGAGGCCTTTGGTATAGGTTGCATAGAGCTTTGGGTCGTGCTCACGTCGCTGAACCTCTGGCGCCACGCGCGACCTCAACCGGGTCGCGGATATTCGGGTTTCCCTGTCCTGCTGGAGCTAGCGCAACCGGCGGGTTCCCCGTGCGCTCAGTAAACTACCTCATCCTTGCGGACGGGGCTTTGGGGTTTCCAGTGGGTATTCCGGCGCACCTTCATCTCCCCTTCGGGGTGTTTACTTACGTACCCCCGACCCGTGCCTCTCCTTAAGGCACCGGCTTCGTTTGCGGTCGCGTTGAGGTCGCGGTTGCAGGAAACATCCCCAAATTTTTTACTCATGCGTGCGTTTAGACTTGACCTCGTCCTTACGGGTGGAATCTCTGGCGAGAAAAGATAACGCGCCTTTACCCAATCGCCGACCGAGCAGCGAGCCGCGCGAGCTCTGCGGCTCACCGACATCTCTAACCATATCCATAAATTCATGGCCCGCCCTATTTTCATGGACTGGCCGCTCTATTACAAGGACCAGCTTGTGCTCTTAAATGAGAGATCGCCCATAGCCCTTTGCACGCTTTGGACAAAGAAGGAGGAATACCTACCCTACGTTAAAAAGGAGAAGCTGGCACTGGTGGGCAACCTTTACACCGTGGACGGCATAAGTTACATCCTAATGAACGTGCTAGCCAAGCCGACCATTAAGCACATCGTGCTGGTAGGCCATGACCTCACGGGGTCTGGAGAGGCACTGCTGAGACTAGTAAGCGAGGGGATCGACGAGGACGGAAGGATAAGGGGATTAAGGGCTTACGTTCACCAGTCCATAGGCAAAGAACACGTGGAGACCTTTAGAAAGCACGTGAAGGTATACGACCTGAGAGGAGCTCTGCCAAAGGATTCTGCCCGGATAAATGCTCTCATCGACTCCATTGAGGGAGACGGGGCCCCCTTCTGCAAGCCCATGGTCATCGAGGAGAAGGCCACCCCGTCCGAATCGCAGGGAGTGGAAAGCGCCGTTCACGTCATAAGGGGAAGATCGCTCGTTGAGGTATGGGTAAGGCTTCTGGATTCGGTCATGAAGTTCGGGGAGGTGAAGATGTCAGAGTACAACGTCGAGCAACGCGAGCTGCTAGACGCCGTTTCCGTGGTAACCGAAGACGGGACGTTGCCTTCATCGATTCCCTTCGGGGAAGCTGAGCTTAGGGCGTACTCTCAGAAGTTCTTCTCCAAGGAAAAGCCCGAAGGAGTGGATTACACTTACGGCAACAGACTCTTCGCGTACGCAAGAGAGGGAGTTCAGGACAAGAGCAGTCAAGAGCTAAAAGAAGTGATAGACCAGATAAGCGCGGCCGAAGAAAAGCTAAGGACGCACCCGTACACCAGGCGCGCGGTGGCCGTGACGTGGAGGCCCGAGATTGACGTAACGTCGTCCAATCCCCCATGCCTCATGGAGATCAGCTGGAACGTCAAGTTCGGTAGGCTTTACCAGACAGCCACGTTCAGGAGTCATGACGTCTTCGGAGCTTGGCTTCTCAACGCCTACGCCCTCAGGGAACTTCAGAAGAGAATGGCAGCCGATTTGGGCATGCCCTGCGGGGACATGATCGTGGTTTCAGTTAGCGCGCACATCTACAAGAACAACTGGGCTCAGGCAAGAGACGTCATAGAGAAGAACAGGTACGGCTATCGCCTTGAAACGGATCCCAAGGGGTACTTTCTCATAGAGGTCGATCGCTTGCGGTCAGTCATTAGGGCTAAGCATAAGTTCAACGACGGCAGAGATTCGGGATACGTGTTCGAAGGGCGCAGCGCGGATGAGATATACAAGCGCATAATCAATGAGGGACTTGTCTCTTACATGGATCATGCCGCCTACCTAGGAAGGGAACTGCAGAGGGCGAAGCAAGCGCTCGATGAAGGAAAGGCCTACGTTCAAGATGAATCGTGATAGAAAACCCTGTAAGGCCCTCGAAGGTCCCTTCAATAGGGTATTGCTACTTATCGGCGAGATCCTTGGCGCTTTTCTAATTTTCGTAAGCTTAAGCCGGGAAGGCGGCTTTGAGCTCATCGAAGCACGGTGAGGTACCTGCTTCGCGCCTGGGGCAAGCCCTGCCGTCAAACCTCTACTTTTATAAACGTCGACGAGACTTGTTCATGAAAAGCGTGGAAGTCGAGGACCTGTACAGGTTCAAGTTAGTACATCAGGTGGATACCAACGGCAAGCTCACAGCTTTTGTGGTGAGCTGGCCGGAAAAAGACGAATACAAGGGTAATATATGGCTATCTGACGGCGACAGGGTTTGGCAGCTCACGAGGGGAGACAGCGACTTTCATCCCACTTGGTCTCCCGATGGGCGGCAGCTGGCCTTCCTGTCAAGAAGGGGAATGAAGCAGGAGGAGAAAGGAGCGCGCCTCATGGTTATAGACTCTCAGGGAGGAGAGGCAAGGGAGATTGTCAAGGGAGAGATGGCCAACCTTAAGTGGTCGCCGAGCGGCGACAAGATATATTTCCTCATGTCCGTGGGAAAACCTGAGGAAGACGTTAAGATAATACAGAGAGTGCCCATATGGTTTAACGAAAAGGGCTACACTTACTACAAGAGGGCGCACCTGTTTTCAGTGAGCGTTGCCGGGGGCGAACCAAGCCAACTGACCTCCGGCGATTACGACGTCACGTCCTTTGACGTCGGTCCTGAAGGGCAAATCGCCATATCCGTGAAGCCCAACGACCTAAAGCCTTACGAGAGCGAGCTGAGGATTTTGAAGGGTGACGAATGGGTTTCGCTTGGCCCTAAGCTGTCCATTTCATCCGTGAAGTGGGGCAGAGGGGGCCTTCTGGTCGTGGGAAATGACCTCCACAGAGGGACTGTGACCCACGACCACGTGATCCTGGTCTCCCTCGACGGAGACGCGAAAGATCTCATGGCAGGCTCCGACCTAGAAGTGGGGAACAGCCTCAACAGCGACATGAGGGGATCATCTCCCGATTCAAAGGTCGAGCTCTTCGGCCCCGACTTGATCTTTACCGCAAGCGAGAGAGGAAGGGTGAACCTTTTCGCTCTCTCTGCGGATGGGTCCGTAAGACGCATTACGGGCTCCGACTGGAGCGTTGAGAACTTCTCGGCCAAGGATGAGCTGATAGCCTTTACTGCCATGACGGATTACAGGCCAGCCGAGCTTTACATGCTGAGAAACGGAGCTCCAAAGAGGGTAACCGACTTCAACGGAGAACTGCTGTCGCAGATCAATGTCATAAGGCCCGAGCACTTCACGTTCAGGAGCAGCGACAATCAGATCATAGATGGGTGGAAAATGGCGGGCAAGGCGGAGGGAAAACGCCCAACGGTGCTAGCGATACACGGCGGCCCCAAGACCATGTATGGCTACGCCTTCATGTTTGAGTTTCAGCTCCTCGCCCAGGATAACGTCGTCATCTACACAAACCCGAGGGGCAGCTCCGGGTACAGCGAGCAGTTCGCTGACATAAGAGGACATTACGGCGAGAGGGACTATCAGGACATCATGGAGGGATTGGAAAGCGCCCTCTCCTCAACTCCGGAGGCCGATCCCACGAGGGTAGGTGTCGAAGGAGGCTCCTACGGTGGCTTCATGGTCAACTGGATAATCACCCACACTGACAGGTTCAGGGCGGCGATAAGCGAGCGCTCCATAAGCAACTGGCTTCACTTCTTCGGAACGAGTGACATAGGCTTTTACTTCGCAAACGATCACGTTGGGGGCTCGCTTTCTGCAGATCCGTGGTCGAACCGCGACCTGTTCTACGAGAAGTCGCCGCTGGCTCACGTCGATGCCGTGAAGACCCCTGTCATGATAATTCACTCGCTAGAGGACTATAGGTGCTACGTGGGCGAGGCGTTGCAGCTCTACACGTCACTGATTTACAAGGGAAAAGAGGCCAAGCTCGTCCTCTTTCCGGGAGAGAACCACGAGCTAAGCCGCTCCGGCAGACCGGATCACAGGGTGCAGAGACTAAAGATCATAAGGCAGTGGTTCGCCGAGAAGCTTCTTGCAACCTCTTGATCCTCACCTGCATAGCCTGCAGTTCCTTGCCAGTTTCAAGCGCTCCTAAGGTTCCATGCCAAGTTTAGCGTACTTCCAGGGAGATATCGGCTGCCTTGAAGCTGTGCGTCAGCATGCCAAGGGAGATGACGTCAACGTATGGAGCGTAAAGCGCCACGTTTTGCTCATTTATGAGACCAGAAGCCTCCAGTATCACCTTTTCCCTCAACTTGCTTTCCCTAAGTAGGGAGTCGGCCAAGCGAACGGATTGTGGAGAAAAGTTGTCCAACATAACTATGTCAACACCAAGGGATGCCGCCCTAACCGCCTCCTTAGGGCTGGAGACCTCCACCTCTATCCTCTGTACAAAGGACGCCATGGCCTTTGCCTTCGTTATGGCCTCTTCAAGGCCCAAGATCCTGATGTGGTTATCCTTTATGAGGATCGCATCGCTAAGGGAAAAGCGGTGAGGATCTCCCCCTCCCACCATCACAGCCTTCTTCTGCAAGTACCTCAAAAAGGGCGCCGTCTTTCTCGTGGCGGCCACCCTTATCCTTGGGTTTACCTTTCTTGCCTCAACGATCACCCTTCTGGTCGTCGTAGCTATGCCGGAGGCCATGGACAGAACGTTGAGCATTACCCTTTCCGCCTTGAGAATGTCCCGAAGGGAGCCGCTTAGGACCATTATCAGCTCTCCGCTCCTCAGTTCAGCTCCTTCATCCTTCAGCTTTTTCACCGAAAGTCCCAGCAAAAGGGCCAACTCAGCAACCTCTTCGGAACCGGCCAAAACTAGGTCGCTTTTACAAACTATTTCTGCACTTCCAACCGTATCCGGGACGAGCTCGGCCGAGAGATCTAAAAATGGGTCGTCCTCCCTTATGGCGTCCAGCAGCCTGTACGCGAATAGCCTGGCCTCAATCAGTTGCTTTCACCTTTACGTAGACGTGGTAAGGAAAGGGGGGAGGATTGGGGTAGTCAGACCTCTGATGGGCTCCAACGCTGTCCTTCCTTGAAAGGGCGCTAACGGCGACAAGCCTCCCTATGCCCTTGAGCTCCCCTGCAGCGCGCTCAAGCCCTCCTTCGCTTCTGACGATCCCTACCTCTTGCCACATAATTTTCTTTTCGAGCGCCGTCACGTTCCCGGCAACATCGACCTCAGCGCTAACCAAGATCACGTCTCCGTGCCCAGGGCTTGGGGAGCCAATATCTGCCTCGAGCCAAATTCCCTCGCAATAGCGCCTAATGGCGTCGGGACAAGAGTAGCCCTGCACTAGGGCCTGAAGTATGCTGTTGCTTGCAAGCCTGTTTGCGCCATGCATTAGGGCATTGCCCGCTTCTCCGATGGCAAAGAGGCCCCTCACTGAGGAGCGTCCCAAGGCATCTGTGGCAACCCCGCCCATGGTGAAGTGAGCTGCAGGCGAAACCTCCACGAGGTCCTCGTCTGGATCCAAGCCGTGCCTTGCCAGGTAATTGGTAACGTTTGGAAACTTAACCCGAACGTCCTTTACCCTTGATAGGTCCAAGTACACTCTTCTTCCCTCTTTTATTTCTTCAAATATGGCCTTTGCCACGACGTCCCTTGTGGCAAGATCCCCGCGGGGATCGTACCTTTTCATGAACGCCTCGCCCCCGTCGTTGACTAGAGTTGCGCCTTCTCCTCTGAGCGCTTCGGTCAGAAGGAATGGTTGGCCGCCCAAGAAGGCCACGGTTGGATGAAACTGCACGAACTCCATGTCTCTGACCAGCGCTCCCGCGTTCAGCGCAATGGCTATGCCGCTTCCATCTCCGTCGTTGGTGCTGTATACGTAAAGCCCAGAGTACCCTCCCGTGGCTAAGACGACCGCGTCCGCCCTGAGGTACTCCCTATCGGTTTGTAAGCCCACAACCTTCTCGCCGTTTGTATCTACGCGTATTGCCCGCGCTGTCTCCAGCTTTCCTGCAGCTTTTGTGAGAACTGACATGAGCTCCGCGCCTATGTCATCTGCTGCTTTCCCCCTTACGACCCTTGCCCTGCTGTGGCCAGCTTCCATGGATCTCTCGGGGGCCGGAGTAAATCCCAAGGACGTGATCCAGCGCATGACGCTCATGCCCGCCCTCACAACGTAGCGGACGACGCTCTCATCGCATAAACCTTTTCCAGCTGTCAAGGTGTCCTTGATGTGGCTTTCAACGTCCTCTTCGCCGAGCGGTACGGCTACGCCTCCCTGTGCCTTCCAAGAACTTCCCCCTGAAAATTGGGCGGTAAGAGCCAAAACGTCAAATCCTTGCTCCTTAAGCCTAAGGTAAGCGCTCAGCCCTGCTATACCGCTGCCAACGACGATAACGCGCACCTAGGCCCTCACCTCGATTCCTAGGAGCTCGAAGGTCCTCACGATGGCCCTTCTTGCCCTTTCCGCTACGCCCAAGGGCAGAGATATCTCGTAAAAGCCTCCCTCAATCGAGGCCAATATGTCATCAAGGCTTATAAGCTTCATGAAGGGGCAAACGCCTTCCTCTGATACCGGTATGAAGTTCTTACTTGGGACCTCTCTCTTTAGCCTGTCTACCATACCAACTTCGGTTGCCACAACGAAATCCCTTGAAGGCGAGGAGGTCGCTATCTTAACCATTCCCTGAGTCGAGGCCACGCGAACGCCACTAGCGCCGAAGAGCTCGCGGGCGGCCGGACACTCGGGATGAATGAGCAACTCAGCCCCTGGATAACGGCTGCTTACGGCCAGTACCTTATCCTTAGTTATGCCCGCGTGAACCCTGCACGTGCCCTTCCAAGTCACGATATCCCTTCCGGAGAGTAGCTTGAC
>ERZ1669247.312-NODE-312-length-17570-cov-5.462461_pt1 | contig 17570 bp, 17 predicted proteins | sample MGYA00579297_ERZ1669247 | MGnify/ENA primary metagenome ERZ1669247 (study PRJEB41166, sample SAMN08046056) | hot springs metagenome | biome: hot spring; feature: acid hot spring; material: thermophilic sediment; isolation source: thermophilic sediment from acid...
CAAAGGTATAAACGGAATACCTGCATTAGGAGGTGGTCTTATTTGACCAGCATCGTGACTCGATTTTAATATTAAAAATGTCATGTAAAACTCATTATGGGTATGTATTGTTTATTAAAAACTCACTTTACCATTATTGTTATAAACTACTCGTCGCATTAGAAAAGCAGCTGCTAGTAATATAAAATTCGAACCATAGTAATTTTACGTATTTCTATGTAAAGATTAATACACGTTTAGATTTTTAACTAATTTGTCCAGATTTTCCACTATGTTTCCAGAAAATATCCCCGTTCCGATCACAAGCCTTTCAGCGCCTGCATTAATAACTTCTCTTACGTTTTCAGGCTTTATGCCTCCATCGGCTACTATCTTATAGCTAAATCTTTTCATCTCTCTCATTCTTTTAGCCTGAATGATTTTCATAAGCATTGAGCCATTTAAGGTCTGTCCGCCCATTCCCGGTTCAACTAGTAGCAAAAGCAAAGCGTCAATTTTACCAAGCAAAGGAATAACAGAATTGATGTTTTGCCTTTGTCCTAATGCTATCCCCGCTTTTTTCCCTTTTTGTTTTATCCTTTCAATCAACATTTCTGGTCTTTCGGAACTTTGGTAATGAAAGTAAACGGTTTCTACACCTTCTATTTCCAGGAAATTTTCAACCTGCAGTTCAGGCTTAGAAACCATCAGGTGAACTTCTCCTTTAACATCAAAACTTTTTAAAACGGATTTTATCAGCCTGTCTCCAAAGCTTATCCTTTTTGTGAAAATACCGTCAGTTATATCAAAGTGTATAATTTTTATTCCTTTAGCTACAGCGGCTTCTATGTTTTCTTTGTATTTAAGAGGATCAACTTCAAGTATTGAAGCTGAAATCTCGATCATGATTCAAATAGTTCCCTGTAGTTTGCCTTTTCAGAGTCTTCATAAAATACCTTTACCCCTTCATCGGTTTTAGGGTGCCTTATCATTTCTTCCAGAACATAAGCAGGGACCGTTGCTATATGAGATCCGATTTCCATTACCTCAAAAACCTGTCTCACGTGCCTTATGCTCGCGGCAATTATCTTTGTATCAAAACTGAAGTTTTCAAAAACTTTCTTTATCTTCCTGACAAGATCAACTCCGCTTATTACTCCAGAGTTGCCCTCAGCATCATAGGATTTTAAAAACTCTTCAAGCTTTTCAGATCTTTTTGCTGATTCCTTTTTGTAATCCTGAAAAGCTTGATAATCGTAGTAATCTTCTTTGCTGAATTTCATTCCCAAATTCTTCCTTATGTAATCGTCAACTCTTCCAACAAAAGGACTGACGTATGAAGCTCCTGCTTTTGCTGCAAGCAGCGCCTGAGAAGGCGTCATTATCAAGGTTGCGTTAACAGGTATCCCTTTTTTGCTTACTTCTTTTATTGCTCTGAGTCCTTCTATGCTTTCGCCAAAGCTACCGGTGCTTACCGGAACCTTAACGACTACGTTGCCAGCTATACCGTTAAAGTTTTCATAAAGGAACTGAGCTTCCCTGACCATCTTTTCAACATCAACGCTTGCGACCTCAAGGCTGACCGGCCTTCCTTTTCCCGCAACGTTACATATTTCCGCTATGTAATCCTTTAGCATTATTCCTTTCCTCTTCTCAATGGCTATCCTTAGAAGCGTCGGGTTTGTGGTAACGCCGTCGATCACGTCAGAGTATTTCTTTATTTCATCGATCTCAGCCGTATCCAAGAATACCTTCATCCTTTTTCTCCTCTTTTATAATTATCTCGACAGCTTCTATAAAGTTTTTGACCTTAAAGTCTGCAGCAGCGCTCGCGTCTTCAGTAATCAGTATCGTTTTGCAGCCCGCGGCTTTTCCGGCATCCGAATCTATCTGCTTATCCCCTATCATGTAGCTTGATTTAAGATCTATGCTGTGCTTTCTGGCAGCTTCCAGAATCATCCCAGGCTTTGGCTTTCTGCACGCACAATCATCTTCAGGAAGGCACGGACATACAAAGATGTCATCTATTCTGGCCCCGTAAGCGTAGAGCTCGCTTATCATCCTTTCGTGTATCTTCTTCAGGTTTTCCTCTGTTATCAGCCCTCTTTTAAGCCCTGACTGATTGGTCACGACTATAACAAGGAAACCCATTTCGTTTAATTTCTTTATCCCTTCTCCAACCCCGGGCATCAGCGTGAACTGATCCGGCGATGACATGTAGTGCACGTCGTAGCATATCACGCCATCCCTGTCAAGGAACACAGCTTTATTTGAAGAGCTCATCTTCAACTATTTCGCTTATAATATGTCCGATCGTTATGTGGGCTTCCTGTATCCTTGGAGTTTCATCGGATGGCACCCTCACGCAGACGTCAGCAACTTTGGCAAGCTCTCCGCCTCCCTTCCCCGTGAGCCCCACGGTAAATGCCCCGAGCTCTTTTGCTTTAATCATCCCTTTTATCACGCTCTTTGACTTTCCGCTCGTGCTGATCCCGATCACGATGTCGCCCTGCTTTGCAAAAGCCTCTACCTGCCTTTCAAAAACCACATCATAGCTGTAATCGTTAGCTATGGCTGTCAAGCACGATGTGTTGGTTGTAAGCGATATTGCGGGCAAGCTTTTCCTCTCCTTCATGAACCTTCCAACGAACTCACAGGCTATGTGCTGGGCATCTGCGGCGCTTCCGCCGTTACCGAAAAGGATCACCTTGTTTCCCCTTTTAAGGGCTTCAGAAATAGCTTCAGCTATTCTGACTATCTTTTCTGATTCTTCGCTTTCGGCCAGCTGCCTCTTTACTTCTGAGCTTTCAAGCAACCTTTTCCTGACTAGATCCTCCAAGCCTTAACCCCCTCCATCTCAAACCTGAAGCTGAAAGGCTCAAGGTTCATCTTCATGGCTTCTTTAATGACTTCGCCCCTCTTATCCTTTTTTGTGAACATCAGTAAAAAGCCACCTCCCCCAGCACCCTGAATCTTACCCCCGAGACCACCTGCATTTATTAAAGTATCATAAGCTCTGTCGATCGCTTCATCGGATATCTTTTCTGACATCTTCTTCTTGAACTCCCAGTTTTCGTTTATAAGTGAGCCAAAGCTGTCAAGGTCTTCTTTTATAAGAGCTTTATGAAGCTCATACGCTATCCTCTTCAGCTCATCCCTCACGAGCTTCTCTTTTTCCTTTTCCTCTTCGTACTTCTTCTTCATGTCTGAATGAATCTCCGGGGAAAAGTGTGCCTTTCCTGTGTAGAAGAGAAGCGTCCTGTACTGTAGCTCTTCAAGAACTTCATCCTTTAAAACTACAGGAGTAACCCTTACGCCTTCTTTGAAGAACTCCATCATGTTCAGCCCTCCGTACGCCGCGGCAAACTGGTCCTGGTATCCCCCGAGCTGCCCCAGCACGACCCTCTCAACGTGATAAGCAAGCATGGCCACCTCATGCTTCTTCATTTTCAGCCCGAGCGCTTCAGAAAAAGCCCCAATGAGCGAAACAGCAAGAGAAGAAGAGGTTCCCATTCCAGACCCGGGCTGCATTTCGCTGAAAGTTTCCACCTTGAAGCCGGTGTCCAGCCTGAACTGGTTAACAACGGCCTTTATCAGATCGAGCTGCCCGTCGTATGGCAACCTAGATGTGCTGTACTCAAGCTGTTTGTTCAGATCGACTGAGCTTATGACTGCTTTATCGCCTCCAAGAACAAGTGAAGAATAAGCGTACCTGTTTATCGTTACGTTGAGCACAGCGCCTCCGTAATCCCAGCAGTAAGGGGGCACATCAGTTCCTCCTCCACCGAAGCTTATCCTGAAAGGTGCTCTAGACCTCACGATCAATGTAGCTTACCTCCTCCAGAAACGCAAGGTAGCCATCCACAGTGCCTATGTCCCTTAAATATCCTTCAAAAACCTGAGCGTAAACTCCGGAAGGAATGAGCGACGGCAGGAGATCGTACTCAAAAGAAAAGCTTTCTGAATCAGGCATGTGCTCAAAAACATTCCTGCTTAAAACTGAAGCGCCTGCGTAAAAGTACCCTGTAGCCTTTTCTACTTCTTTTATGCCTACAACCCTGTTACCCTGCAGCTCGATCAGCCCGGCTTTCTGGTAAGTTTCGCCCCTTTTTACAAGAAGGTAAGCCATAGCATTTAATCTTGAGCTCTCTTTCATCATTAATTTGAAGTCAGCCCCTATGTAGGTGTCGCCGTTCATGACCAGAAACCTGTCCTCATTCTTTAAAAACTGGCCTGCGTTCTTTATCGCTCCTCCAGTTCCGAGGGGCCTGTCCTCCATAGAATATTCTAACTTTACCCCCAGAGAGCTTCCGTCCCCGAAATAAGAAACAACTTTATCTGCCATGTACCCTACGCTCATCACTATTTCGTTTATCCCCTGGCTTTTCAGCTGTTCTATGAGTATCTGAAGGAAAGGCTTGCCCTTTACGTCGGCCATGGGCTTCGGCCTGTCTTTAACTACGCTTCTGAGCCTCGTGCCAAGCCCTCCAGCCAGTATAAGGGCTTTCATCTCTTCCTCACTATGACTCTCTTTGCAGCATCAACTATTTTCTCTGCAGTAAGACCGTAAAACCTGAACAGCTCTTCGAGGCTACCGCTCTGGCCAAAGCTGTCCTTTATCCCAACCTGCTCAACCGGCACGGGGTATGATCTTGCAAGAACTTCTGCTACAGCGCCGCCTAGCCCTCCTATGATGCTGTGTTCTTCGGCTGTCACTATCGCCCCTGTCTGCTTTGCCGCCTTTATTATCATTTCTTCGTCTATGGGCTTGACGCTCGACATGTTGATCAGGCCCGCACTTATCCCTTCTTTTTTCAGCATTTCAACAGCTTTTATCGCGGGGCTGAGCATGTTACCGTTGGCTATTATGTACGCATCAGAACCTTCATTCATTATATTGCCTTTGCCCAGCTCAAACCTGAACCCTTTTTCAAATATTACGGGGCTTTCGCTCCTGCTCAGCCTGACGTAAAACGGACCCTTCAAGCTGAGCGAGACTTCTGTAACAGACTCAGTTTCAACGGCATCTGCAGGCACTATAACTCTGAAGTTAGGCATCGCCCTTAAAACTGCCACATCTTCAACCGTCTGGTGAGACCAGCCGTCTGAAGCGTTTGTAAGACCCGAATGAGATGCAAAGATCTTAACGTCAAGGTTGTCGTGCGCTATTATCCTTAGCTGGTCGTACGCCTTTAAGACAAATACAGAATAGAGGGAAGCGTAAACCTTAAGCCCGGAATAAGCCAGCCCAATAGCCGTTGCAAAAAGGTTCTCCTCAGCTATTCCGAAGTTTACGAACCTCTGCGGATAAAGCTTCCTGAACTCTGAAGTTTTCGTAGAGCCTGAAACGTCAGCGTCGAGCACAACTACGTTTGTGTCGGATCCTATTCTTGCCAGAGCTTTGCCAAAAGCTTCCCTAGTTGAGATCGAGCTCCATCATCTCTTCCCTGTGCTTTTGCTCAAGCTGGGGAAGGAGCTTTTCAAGCTCCTGTCTGCTGAGCGGTTTCCCGTGAAATTCTGTAACCCACTCCCCTATGAGTGAACCCTTGCCCTTTGTCGTGTGCGCTATGATGACTTTTGGCATCCCGCTTATCGCATCAGCGTTTTTAAAAGCGCGGTAAAGCGATTCAACATCATGCCCATCAACCTCCTGCACGTGCCAGCCGAAAGCCCTCCACTTTTCAGCAATCGGCTCCACGCTCAGGCTCTTCTCCGTTGGGCCAGACTGCTGCAGTCCGTTTCTGTCAACCACAGCTACAACGTTGTCAAGAGCGTAATGTGAAGAGAACATCGCCGCTTCCCATACAGTTCCCTCCTGAAGCTCCCCGTCGCCCATGAGCACGTAAACCCTGTATTCTTTTTTCCTGAGCTTTCCGGCTAACGCAATACCGTTCCCGATCGCAAGACCATTGCCCAGAGAGCCTGTTGTGGCCTCAACCATCATGCTCGGGTTCCACTCCGGATGCCCCTGCAATGGGCTACCCAGCTTTCTCAGCCCTGTAATGTAAGATCTATCAAGGTAACCGGCTTCGATGAGCGCCGCGTAAAGTATTGGAACCGCGTGGCCCTTGCTGAAGACCAGCCTGTCCCTGTCATCCCATGAAGGGTTCTTGGGATTGTGCCTCATTACCTTAAAGAACAGAACAGCAACTATGTCTTTGCTCGAAAGAGAACCTCCTGGATGACCTGAGCCCGCTTCAGTGGTCATCAGGAGCACGTCCAGCATCATCCTGTATGAAATTTCCTTCAGCTTCTTTACTTCTTCCTTGTTCATTTCCTTTCTTTCTCCAATACGAACTGCATCAGTTTTTCAAAAATTTCGCTTTTGTTTCCCTCGGCCGTTATAACAGAAGTGTAGTAGGAAAGCTTTGCTGCTTCTTCAAAAGAAAAGCCAAGTGCCAGAAAAACTGCAAAAGCTGAGACTATAACGTCTCCTATTCCTCTGACGTTCGCTGGTCTGAAGCTTACGGGTTCAACCTTGAAGAATGTTTCACCCCTTAATCCGTAAAAACCTTCTTCGAGCCACGTTATCAGCACGTTTTCTGTCCTTGACAGAGAAGATAGCTTCAGCGCCATGTTCCTGTAGCTCGTGCTGTTCATCGGAGATATGCCTGTCAGCTTCTGTGCATCATCTTTGTTCATCCTCAAATAGTCAGCGCCGGCATAAAGGTGGGCGTTCTCAGGCCTTCCGTTGATTACAAGCGGGATCTTCTTTTCCTTTGCAGCAAGAACGACTGCGTCCTTTATGCGCTTGCTCATGATCCCCCTTGCATGGTCCGAAACAATAACGGCATCGGCTTCGTCAACCCTTCTCATGAACCTCTTGATCAGAGAGCTTTCAGCTTCCTTAGATAGGTTTTTCCTGTTAGATTTTTCAGCCCAGAGAAGAAGGTAACCGTTTGAGTAAACCCTGTAGACGGAATCAGTCATTTTCTTTTCATCCACAGCTATTTCAGCATCGCTCAGCTCTTTCTTTACTTGATCTATAAAGTGCTGACCTTCAGGATCAGAACCCACAGCAGTAATGTAAACGGGCTTTACAGAAAGGTCAAGAAGGGTTTTAACGGCGTTGTAAGATGCGCCGAGCCTGAAGTACTCTTTCTTTATGTTCATGGCCGGTATCGGGGCCTCCCTTGATATCCCTTCAGGCTCAACCACGCTGAAACGATCGATAACCGGATCGCCCAGAACTATTATTTTTATATCCTTTAATCTATCCTTGAAAGAGGAAAGTTTATCCGTAAGGCTCATTATAAGCATTATATTGTTAAGGATAATATTTATACTTTTAAAGCCCTTTTGCACTTTAATTTAAAAAACGAATGCGCTCAGCACATTCGTTAAGAAAAGCTTTTATCCATGTGTGAAAAATATTTATCAGGTGTTACATGTGGTGGACGAAAAGCTTGAAGAGTTTCTGAGAAACGGGAAGGACTGGTCAAGGTTAAAGACCTCTGTGCCCGGGATCTTTGTGCTTAAGATGCCGGCATACAAGAGCTCCCCGAGCAGATTAGCAGTTGAGATAAACCCTGTTGATGAAAACGGAAACCCGAAGAAAAAGAGGGGCCTGGTCATCAGGGATCAGGAAGAGCTGGATGAGTTCCTTGAGCTCATACAGAACGAAAAGCTGAAAAAGCTTATGACTGAGCTCGATCAGATAAACCCGAAGAGAAAAGGACAGAAGAGCTCTGACGAAGTTCTAGAGATTTAGAGTTGCAGGAAAACTACGTCAAGCACCCCCTTGTCTGGCCCGGAGCTGTCGAGCCGAGGCTCTACCAGATAAACATAGCCAGATCAGCTTACGGCAGGAACACGCTTGTCATACTGCCCACGGCCCTCGGGAAAACTGTGATATCGGCTCTTGTAGCCGCTGAGACGCTTTACAGACGCAGAAACTCAAAGGTCCTGGTGCTTGCCCCAACAAGGCCTCTCGTCATGCAGCACAGCAGGAACTTCAGGGCCATGCTGAAGCTCAGGGACAGCGACGTTGCTTTTTTAACGGGAAAGATCACTCCTGAGCACAGAGCAGCTATATGGAACTCAAAAGCGAGGGTATTCTTCTCAACCCCTGAAGTTGTAAGGAACGATTTGAACGAAGGGAGGTTGAACTTAAAGGGTTTCGGCCTGGTCGTTTTTGACGAAGCCCACAGGGCCGTTAAAGAATATGCTTATACTGAAATAGCAAAGCGATATGTTGAGCAGGCTGATTACCCTGTCATACTCGGGATGACGGCTTCCCCCGGATCAAAGCTGGAAAGGGTCATGGAAGTGTGCAGGAACCTTTACATTGAAAGGGTCGAGTTCAGGGACGAAGACGACCCGGACGTAAAGCCTTACGTTCACAGGATAGACCTTGAATGGGTAAAGGTTTCTCTTCCTGAAAGCTACAGGAGGATAAGAGAGCTGATAAAGGGGATGCTGATGAAGAGGGTAAGATGGCTTTATGACAGGAAGCTTCTCAGGGTTCCGCCTGACACGGTAACCAGAAGACACCTGATAGAGCTGGGCGATGAACTGAGATATACGCTTGAAGCTGAAAGCGTTGAAGAGGAGAGGGGAAGGATCTTTGAAGCCATAATGACTCAGTCTATAGCGCTTACGCTTTTCCACATGCTCGAACTGATAGAGACCCAGGGAGTTTATGCTCTTTACGAGTTCATGAAAAGGGCAGATGAAGAGAGGAGCAGGTCTCACGTGATCCTGGCTTCTGATCCCGATTATGCGGTCCTCTCTTACCTTGTTGAAAAGGTAAAGGATGAACACCCGAAGCTGGTTATGCTCAAGAAGCTTATCAGCGATCAGCTGGCCCTCAACCCCAGTTCAAGGATGATCGTCTTTACCCAGTACAGGGACACTGCAAAGCATATAGTTGAAGCTTTGAAAGAAGTTCCCGGAGTAAGGGCAGAAAGGTTCGTGGGTCAGGCCAAAAAGGCCAACGACAGGGGCATGAGCCAGGAAGAACAGGCGAGAATGATCAAGGCACTTGAGCAGGGAGAGATAAACGTTATGGTTTCTACTTCGATAGCCGAAGAAGGGCTTGACATACCCGCCGTCGACAGGGTTTTCTTTTATGAGCCAATACCGAGCGAAATCAGGTACATACAGAGAAAGGGAAGGACGGGGAGAAAGGGGCCCGGAAAAGTTACGATCCTCGCAACAGAACAGACGCTCGATACCGCTTATCTCTATTCAAGCATGAGCAAAGCCAGGAAGATGCGCTGGATCGCTTCAACGATAAACTCAAAGCTTCAGCCGGTGATCAGGCTCACGCAGAAACCACCAGAAGAGCCCATGAGCGCTGAAGAGATAGCTGAAATAGAAAGGGAAGCTGGAGGGCCCAAAGGGCAGGTTGTCGAGGAGGAAGAGTTCACAAGAAACGTTAGAAGGGAGGTCGAAAGGGCGTCAAGGTATGTTTACACAAAGCTTCTCGAAGCAGGAAGAAATGGGGCGAAGCCTGATGAATTGTTCTTATATGCAGATGAAGAGGGCATACCGAGAGAAACTGTGCAGTCTGCGCTGGAGAAGCTTGAAAAGCAAAAGAAGATCATAAAGGGAGAAAACGGATCTTACATGACGGCATCTGCTGCAAAGGCTTACGGCAAGGACGTTCGCGAAATAGAGGTTGAAAAGATATTCCCGGGTTCAGCCGTTGTCCTGATAGACGGAAAGTGGAGGGCGAGGCTCGAGCCTGCAGAGTTCAACGGGCCGAGAAACATGATGAAAAAGGGGTCAAGGTTCCTCGCGCTTGTCGACATATACAGGCTTGAGGGCATCCTCAGGGTAAGGGTAAAGGAAGTTGTCCAGAAGCTCTGAAATCTGATTTTTAAAGCGGAAAACGTCCTTCAGGAAAATTAATAAGCTTCTCGAGTTTTAAAGAGAATGATGAAACTTGTCGAGTGCGTTCCGAATTTCAGCGAAGGAAGGGATAAGAACGTCGTTAACCAGATAGCTGAAGCAATTAAGATTAATGATCATGTAAAGATTCTGGACGTTGAAATGGATCCGGACCACAACAGGAGCGTCATAACATTTGTTTCACCTGTTGAATATGCAGTCGATGCAGCGTTCAGCGGAATAAAGAAAGCCGCAGAGCTGATAAACATGGAGAAGCACAGGGGCGCGCATCCGAGGTTTGGAGCAGCGGACGTTGTTCCTTTTGTTCCGCTGTTTGATACTACCATTGAAGAATGCGTCAAGCTTGCCTGGCAGCTTGGGGAAAGGGTCGGGAAAGAGCTCGGGATACCCGTTTACCTCTATGAAAAGGCTGCAAAAGTTGAGTGGAGAAAGAACCTTGCAGACATAAGGAACGAAAGCTTTCAGTACGAGCAGCTGAAGGAGCACATAAAGGAAGAAAGGTGGAAACCGGATTTCGGTCCTTCGGAAGTTGGAACCGCTGGTGCAACGATAATAGGGGCGCGCGAGTTCCTGATAGCGTTCAACGTCAACCTAAACACAACAGACGTCAGCATAGCTAAAAAGATAGCAAAAAGCATAAGGGAAAAGACTGGGAGCTTCAAGAACGTCAGAGCCCTGGGGTTTGAGCTCAAGGAAAGGAACATGGTTCAGGTTTCTATGAATTTGCTGAACTACAAGGAGACCCCAATCTACAGGGTTTTTGAAGCCATAAAGATGGAGGCCGAAAGCTACGGGGTTTCTGTTGCGGAAGCCGAAATTATCGGGCTCGTGCCTCTGGATGCGCTGACAGACGCGTTAAGGGTCTACATGAAGCTGAGGGGCTTTAAATCTGACCAGGTCTTCGAAAACAAGCTTCTGAGTGCTTTCATATGATCGAAGAATCAAAGATAAAGGAGTTCCTTGAAGATCTTTCAAGCACAAAACCGACTCCGGGCGGAGGGGCCGCTTCTGCTATAGTAGGAAGCATAGCTGCAGCCCTTGTCTGCAAAGTTTCCGCCTTAACCATTGGTAAGAAAAAGTATCAGGACGTGCAGGAAAAGGCTTCAGAAATACTCAGCGAAGCTAAGACGCTCAGAGAAGATCTTTTAGAAAATGCAGAAAAGGACTCGCAGGCCTTTAACATGATAATCGAAGCTTACAGGTCTTCAAAGAACATGGGAGATGAGGAAAAGCTCAGAGTTATTGAAAACGCGAGCAAACAGGCCTGTGCTGTTCCTCTTGAAACCGCAAGCCTGTCATACCGGGTTCTTGAGCTTTCTGAAACAATTATTAAGATAGGGAACAGAAACGCGACTTCTGACGCAATATCTGCAGCATACTTTTCTTTCTCAGCTATAAACGGGGCACTGGAAAACGTGTACGTTAACTTAAAAAACATAAAGTTTGACCGCGAATTTGCTGAAAGCACCCTTAAAAAGGCCAATGAGCTAAAAGATAGCTCAAAAGAGCTTTATGACAGAATAAGAAAAAGAGTTGATGGTGGTAAAAATCGAGCTAAAACAGATCTATGAAGTTTCAGATTACATAGGATTAGAGAGAAAATATATTGAGCCCTATGGCAGCTTTATGGCGAAAATTTCTCTCGAAGCTCTCAAAGAAAATAAGAAAAAAGGCTCAAGGCTTATCCTAGTAACCGCGATAACCCCGACCCCTGCAGGAGAAGGGAAGACGACGACGTCGATAGGCCTGTCGATGGGGATAAACAGGCTTGAATACAGAAGCGTTCTAGCTATCAGACAGCCATCTCTTGGGCCAGTATTTGGAATCAAGGGAGGAGCTACAGGCGGAGGAAGGGCGACTGTTGAGCCCAGCCAGGACATAAACCTTCACTTTACTGGCGACTTCCACGCGATAGAATCAGCTCACAACCTGCTTTCTGCGATGATTAACAACCACATATTTCACGATCTGAGTCCAACGATCGATCCAAAAAGAGTGGTATGGAGAAGGACCATAGACATGAACGACAGGTCGCTAAGACAGGTAGTTGTAGGGCTTGGTAAAGGTAACGGTGCAATCTATGAGGATGGGTTCGATATAGTTCCTGCGTCCGAGGTCATGTCTATAGTTGCGCTCAGCAAGAGTTACGCAGAGCTCAAAGAAAGGCTTGGAAAGATTCTTACAGGCTTCACAAAAAAGGGTGAGCCAGTCTATGCAAGAGATATAAAGGCTAACGGAGCCATGGCCGCCCTTCTTAAGAACGCGATGAAGCCAAACCTAGTTCAGACATCTGAGAACACCCCGGCTCTTGTACATGCCGGGCCTTTCGGAAACATAGCTCTGGGGACAAACAGCATAGTTGCAGACATGCTAGGCCTTGCGTATTCCGATTACTTTGTTACTGAAGCGGGGTTCGGGACGGATCTTGGGGCTGAAAAGTTCTTCAACGTGATTTCAAGGATCGGCGGGTTTGCACCGAACGCTGCAGTTGTGGTTGCATCTGTAAGAGCGTTAAAGCATCACGGAGGAGCAAAAAAGCTTGATGAAGAGAATGCTGAAGCTTTAGCCAGAGGTTTTGAAAACCTGAGGTATCACGTGAACAACGTCAGGAAGTTTGGCGTCAATCCAGTAATTGCTGTTAACAGGTTCTCCTCAGATACAGAAAAGGAGCTTAACGTCCTTGAAAACATGATGGATTCGGAAAAGATAGAGTGGGCTCTTTCTGAAGTTTATGAAAAGGGAAGCTCGGGAGGTATGGAACTTGTTGAAAAGGTAATAAAAGAAGCCGACAGAAACCCAGATCCTCAGATAAAATATACTTACGAAATAAACGATTCGGTTGAAGAAAAAATTGAAAAGATTGCCAGAAAGGTCTACGGAGCAAGGAACGTGGTTTATACAAAAGAGGCACAGGACAGCCTTAGAATGATCGAAAAGCTAGGTTTTAGCGACCTCTTTGTCTGCATGGCAAAGACCCCTCTGTCCATATCGGACGATCCAAGAGCGATGAACGTGCCGGAGGATTTCGATATAACGGTAAGGGATGTACGGGTGATGGCAGGGGCAGGATACGTTGTCCCTATTCTCGGCGATATAATTACGATGCCAGGGCTCCCAAAAGAGCCCGCAGCGTATAAAATAGACCTGACTGAAGACGGAAGAATAACAGGATTGTGAACCGTTTAATCCTAATTTACAGAACCTACATTCCATCTCCTTATTTTCTTTCGCGTGAAGAATAAAATATAACTCGCATGTTTCCAGCAGGCAAAGCCCTGTTATGACAAATGCTCTAATTCTCTCATGCTTACAAATTTTTTGTGCTTTGTAATAGGGTATTTCGAGCTTGTGAAAAGAAACTTCAGCTCATTTAACCCCATTGAGCTAACTCAACGCTGTAAACAAAAGTTATATATGTTAAAGCGCATTGTTTAACTGTGACGGTTCCATATAAGTACGTTGGAAGGCCTGTCGAAGAGCTGATTTCCTCTGGTTATTATGATCCTGAAACGAAAAAGGTTAAAGCGATAAAAGGGCCAGAGCTTCACGTAAGGAGCAGGGACTGGCAGGTAGAAGGCCCTCTCAGGATGCTGTTTCACGTTCTTGATGAAGAAGTTGCAAAGGACCCAAAGAACCTGATCGTTTATGGGGGAACTGGGAAAGCCGCGAGGTCCTGGGATGACTTTGAAGTCATAGTAGATACGCTGATGAGCATGGAAAGCGATGAAACGCTGGTCATACAGAGCGGTCAGCCTGTGGCTGTTTTCAAGCTCGATAAAAGAGCCCCCAGGGTCCTTATGAGCAACGCCATGCTCGTTCCAAAATGGGCTGACTGGAACATATTCAGGCAGCTCGAGGCAAAAGGGTTAATTAGCTTTCACCAGATGACAGCTGGTTGCTGGGCATACATTGGTACCCAGGGCATACTTCAGGGAACTTACGAAACAATAGGTTATGCCGCTGAAAGGCATTTCGGAGGAAGCCTTGAAGGCAAACTTGTGGTCAGCGCTGGTCTTGGAGAGATGGGCGGTGCTCAGCCTCTGGCGATAAAGATGCTCGGGGGCACAGCACTTATTGCTGAAGTAGACAAGAGGATGATAGACAGGAGGATTAACACGGCTTATCTCGACACCTGGACAGACAGCGCAGACAAAGCTATAGACATGGCCCTTGAAGCAAAGAACAGCAGAAAGCCCACGAGCATAGGCGTTCTTGCAAACGCCGTTGATCTGCTCGAAAAGCTGACAGGGGATAAAATAGTCCCTGACCTTCTAACAGATCAGACCCCGGCCCACGATGTGCTGCAGTACGTGCCCGCAGGTCTGAGCATTGAAGAAGCTTTAAAGCTGAGGCAGAGCGATCCCGATAAATATTCTTCGCTCTCTTACAGCTCGATGGTCAAGCACGTCCAGCTGATGCTTGAACTTCAGGAGAAGGGTGCTGTAACTTTTGAGTACGGAAACAACCTGAGAAAGCAGGCCTATGATCATGGCGTTAGCAATGCATTCCTGATACCGGGACAGATGGAGTACATGAGGCCTCTTTTCGAAGAGGGCAGGGGACCTTTCAGGTGGACCAGCCTCACGGGCGAGCCAAAGGACATATACGATCTTGACCAGGTGCTCCTCACGCTTTTCAGCAAGAACACCAAGCTTGAAAGGTGGATAAGGAACGCTAACAGGTACGTAAAGTTCCAGGGATTGCCCGCGAGGGTCGTCTATCTTGGTTACGGAGAAAGAGCCCTCTTCGGAAAGATGGTGAGCCAGATGGTAAGGGGAGGGAAGCTCAACGGTCCAATATGGTTCGGAAGAGACCACCTTGACAGCGGATCCGTTGCCTCTCCATTCAGGGAAACTGAAGGGATGCTTGACGGTTCTGACGCCATAGGCGACTGGCCTCTTCTTAACTACGCTCTGAACACGGCGTCTGGAGCTACGTGGACATGCTTTCATCATGGAGGTGGGACAGGAATAGGATACGCCATACATGCCGGCATTGGCGTCGTGGTTGACGGGACCGAACTGGCTGAAGAAAAGGCACTCAGAGTGTTTACGGTTGATCCCGGAATAGGCGTTGTTAGACACGCACACGCTGGTTACCCGAGAGCTCTGATCACTGCAAGGACAAAAGGGATTAAGATACCGATATTTACCATGCTTGAAGAAAAAAGCAAGAAAGTTATCGAAGAAGCAAAACGGGAAAAAAGGATAAGCGATTACACTTACGAAAGGGTAAAGAAAGACCTTGAAGAATACATGCTGAAATACAAACAGAAGGGCACGTAAATGAATGATCTGCTGATCGAAAACATAGGTAAGATCGTAACTCCAAGGTCTATCCCCTGGAGGATGAAAGATGAAGTGGAAACGATCGAAAACGTTCAGATAGAGATTTCTAAAGGGCTGATCGCTGACATAAAGCCGGACTACGCAAAGTCTGAAGCAAAAATCAGGGTTGATGCTGGAGGTATGCTGGTCACGAGCGCTTTGTACGACGCGCACACTCACATGCTTTTTTACGGGGAAAGGAGCTGGGAGCTCAGCCTCAAGCTGAACGGCGTAAGCTACGATGAGATACTCAGGAGAGGCGGAGGGATCTACAGCACGGCTCAGGCAACAGAAAAAGCGTCAGATGCTGAGCTCCTAGAAGCTCTCAAACACAGGCTAGAACAGGCTGAGCTTAACGGGACAGCTGGAGCAGAAATAAAAACGGGATACTCGGTTAACGCAGAAGGAGAAAAGAGGCTCCTGAACATAATAAAAGAGACCAAGGCTGACGTGGTAACGCGTTCAACTCTCCTGATGCACGTTCCGCCCAAGAATTCAGTCCGGGATGATTACGTTAGAAAGATGATAGAAAACTTGGACGCCAGACCCGACTTTGCCGACGTCTTCTGCGACCGAGAAGCCTTCAATCCTGAGGAAAGCGAGAAGTTTCTCAGCGCTGCAAGAGATAAGGGAATTGGCCTGAGGCTCCATGCAGATGAGATAGAATACATGGGCTGCAGTGACCTTGTTGAAAGGCTTCCTTTAAAAACCGTGGACCATTTGCTCAAAACGCCTTCAGATGTCATGGCAAAGATAGCTCACAGCAGCGCCGCTGCGCTGCTGCTTCCCTGCACAGCTTTATCCTTGATGAAAAACGATAAGCCAAAGGTTAACGTTCTCAGGCAGGAAAACGGGATTGTTGCACTCGGCACGGATTTCAGCCCAAACTCATGGTGTTTAAGCATGCAAACAGCGATGGAGCTTTCGACTTATCTTTACGGTTTGACCCCTCTTGAAGCCTTACTTGCCGCTACAGCAAACTCCGCGTACAGCCTCGGGCTCAAAGAATATGGACTGATTAAAAAAGGCGCACCGGCAAACCTGACAGTATGGAAAGCAGAAAAGCCAGACTGGCTTACCTACTGGTTTGGAGAGAACAAGATAGGTTCGCTTATAATCAACGGAAAGATCGTTTAACAGAGCAAAACGCATGTGTTATGAATTTTTATGAAAACCACTTTTCAAAATTTAAACAAAATCATATAAAAATTTCAGCGCTGCATCAACTTTTGAGCGTTCTTTAAAGTCTGTTCTATTATCATTACGGTTTGCAGGCTGCCAACCCCTCCGGGCACAGGGGTTATCATCGAAACTTTTTTGACGAGGTTTTCAAAATCTGCATCGCCTACGATCTTTCCGTTGTATTTATTTATTCCTACATCGATGACAACAGAGTTTTCAGCAACCATGTGCTCTTTTAAAAACATCGGCTTACCGACTGCAACCACTACAATATCAGAGGATCTGCTTAGCGATGGTAGGTCTTCTGTCTTCGTGTGACATATGTTAACGGTTGCATCTCTGTTCAGCAAAAGCATGGCCAGCGGCTTGCCAACTACCGGAGATCTGTTTATTATGCAAACCTTTTTTCCACTCAGCTGCACTTTGTACTCTTCTAGGATTCTCACTATGGATTTCGGGGTAGCTGGAGCGTGTTCTTCGGCTCCAAGCATGAGCATCCCCAAATTGTACGGGTTCTGACCGTCGACGTCTTTTTCTGAGTATATGCTTGATAGGATCGCGCGAAGATCAAAATTCTTCGGTACGGGCGCGTTCACTATTATTCCGTGAACTTCTTTTTTTGAAGAAAGTTTCTTTATAAAATCAGTTACATCCTTTTCAGATGTGCTCTCTGGAAACCTGTGTATCCCTCCATCCATATTGAGAGCCTTTAGCTTATTCAGCGTTGTTTCAGCATAAAGGTTGGCTACATCATCGTTACCAATGACGATTATGTGAAGAGAAGCCTTTATACCATAATTCTTTTGAAATTCTAAGGCTTCTCTGGCAATATTCGATTCCAGTTTTTGAGCTATTGGTCTACCATCCAAAATCATGCTATTAGCGGTATTTTATCGCTTGGGCTAATAATTATTTTGGTCACCATCAAACATATGCAAACCGCATTAATGCTTAAAAATAGAACAAAAGCCTGCATGCGTAATTAAAATATTAAAGTGATATAAACTTTCAGCTCAGGCGCATTCTGTAAAGGCACTGGGTTCAACTTACGAAAGGCTATTTTTGATCCTTTAACTCAGAATGTTTTAAATGCACCGATCTTAAAAAATGATTGTTGGTTCATTCATGATTCATTGCTAACAGGATCTAAGAATTTTTTTACATGAAATTAGGGGTAAGCTCTTTCATGTGCTTACCCCTTTTTGCACCCCCGTTAAAAAAGGGGTA